>Ga0222700_1000200_pt1 | contig 12518 bp, 17 predicted proteins | sample AntAcemetage1454_FD_181013 | JGI IMG/M metagenome (GOLD analysis project Ga0222700, IMG submission 181013) | Saline water microbial communities from Ace Lake, Antarctica - #1454 | ecosystem: Environmental > Aquatic > Non-marine Saline and Alkaline > Saline | place: Antarctica: Ace Lake...
TTCAACAGTAGCAAATAGATTAGTAACACCTACATTGATATTTTTAGTTGCAGCAGTAGGAGTAATTGGTAATATTGCACTTGATGTTTGCTGTGTTGTAAGTTCTAGTGATTTCTTGCTTATTTTCAAATCAAAAGCATCACGGGCATCAGCTCGTTGACTTCTGTATTTTATCGGATCTATTTTTGCAAGATCTGTTTTCTTGTCAGCTTTTAAAGTTACTAATTCTGCTTTAAGTCTTGTTATTAATTCCACTTTTGTTTCATTAGCAGTTTTAGCATCTTTAACTTCTTGTGAGTTAGCAACAAATTCGTTTTTCAAACTAGCTGCTTCATTTTTACTGAATGCGAAGGTAAAGGCTACACTATAAAAAACAGCTATTATACCTATAAACATAAAACAAATACGAAGGCCCATATGCATATCTTTACTCGCAATTGCGGTTGAAGGGAAGTGAAACTTTACAAGTTCACCACCTAATGCAAGTACACCAAAAAGAGTCATTGCAAAGTCTGTAGCACCTTGACTTTTTAAGGCTATTATTGAAATTATAGCAGAGCAACCAAAACATATTGAAACTATTAAATATGATGGTAACTTCTTTGAATCAAATATTTTCTTGCTGATTGTTTTTGTTTTCATAATAGATCCCCCTTGAAAATAGTACCAATCAAGAGTTATAATGTAGGTGGCGAACGCTTGATTGGATTTTTATGTCGAGTTTTCAGAAATAAGAATTTATCTTTTATAGATAGGTTCTTTTTCTTTTTAACCATTGCTTGTTTTAGAACTTTCGTTTGATTTTTCTTCAATTGGCTCCTTACTTTTTTTGTTCCAATAACGTGCCAAATTCGCGTTTACCTTGTCTTTGTTGTTATCCCTCCATTCCTTATGATATTTGTTTCGTGCTGCCTTAGCTTCTTTTGAAAGTATTAATTCATTTACATTTGACATAATATTGCCCTCCATAATTATTATTATTTATTATTTATTTATTATTTATTTATTATGTTATCATTGAATAAATATAAACACAATCATAAATTTTTACAGTTTAAAATCGAACGCGAGGTAAAGCTATTACTTTGATACATAGACTGGAAAATATTAGTACAATTATTGAAATCCGGTGTTTATATTACCTCGCAATCTGAAATTAATGTCAAATCAATATGATTACTTATTATCATTATCGCGTTTTAATATAGTATTTCGACTGAATTATTGACAACGTTCGACACTTAAAATAAAATGATATGTAGAGTAAGCAATGATATATGTACTATTGAAAAATATTGTCATATTAGGTATTAATAAATAATTTGTAATATGTAATGAGTTTCTTATAACTAATATATTTTATATTGTGAAGGAGATAGAACATTGAATTTATTATCATTATTTAAACCTAATAAAATAAGTTTCAGATTTTTTGAAAGAAACTTAAAAAAACAGGAACAAATAAAAATATTAAATCGATGCTTGTTATTTTCAGCAAGTAATACAATTCAAAGAATAAAAAAAAGAAGATAAAGCATTTACATAGTATAGTATATGTGGTACTATAATAATAATAATAATAATAATAAAAATTTGGAGGACAATATTATGGAAAACAATTTAGATTTAGGAACTGAAATGTTTGATATACCAGAAGAAAAGCAAGAAGAATTTAAGGTTTGTTCGGATAAGGCTGCCGAATGGGCTTTAAAAAAGATAAAAGCACATGAAATTGAAGCTAGAAGATTTCAAAGTGTATGTAATGAAATGATAGCTGATTATCAAATGAAAATTGCAGCATCAAATAAGTCATTAGAAAACAATATATCTTGGCTTAATAGTAAATTAATAGAATATTTTGAATATGTCGAAAAGAAAAAGACACTAACACAAGAAACATACAAACTTCCAACCGGAGTATTAAAAAGAAAGTTTGGAGCAATAGATTATAAAAAGGATGATATTGAATTAGTCAAATTTTTGAAAAATAACAAATTAGATAAATATATAAAAACTACAGAAGTTGCAGACTGGAAAGAATTTAAAGCTGATATGGTCGGTGAAATATCCGGTGAAAAGGTACTAACGAAAGATGGAGAAATAATTGAAGGACTTAAAGCAACTATTAAAGATGATAAATTTTCAATAGATTTCAAATAAGATATAAACATTGACATTGTGTAACTTATGTTATACAATGTCAATGTAATAAAAATTCGGAAGGAGATAAAATATGAATAATGCAATAGTAAATCAAAACATTGATAATAAATTCACGGATGAACAAATAAATTTAATAAAGGATATGTATGCTAAAGATACAAGTAATGAACAATTAGGATTGTTTATGTATGTAGCTAAAAAAACAGGTCTTGATCCGTTGGCAAAACAGATTCATTGTGTGTTACGTAAAAATAAAAACAACGGGAAAATGGATATGTCAATACAAACAAGTATTGATGGATATAGGCTGATTGCGGATAGGACAGGTAACCTTGCAGGAATAGATGATGCAGCTTATGACCGTGAAACAAGTCCAACGGTTGCTTCTGTAACTGTATATAAATTCGTAAAAGGGCATAAATGTGCCTTTACTGCAAGTGCTAGATGGAAAGAATATGCACCCAAGGGTACACAAGCATTTATGTGGGAAAAAATGCCGTTCCTGATGTTAGGGAAATGTGCTGAAAGCCTTGCATTAAGAAAAGCATTTCCAGCGGATCTATCAGGCGTTTATTCCGATGATGAAATGGCACAAGCTGATGAAAATAGACATCCGGTAATTGAAAATAATATTCCCAAAACATTACCTGATGATAAAAGCAAGTTTCAGAAAAAATCAATAACTGATAAACCAGCGGATAAACCAGCTACAAAAGAGTATATATGTTCTGGTAAAAATTGCGGAACAATAATAAATGAAGCCGTAAATAATTTTAGTACAAGAAAATATGGAATGGCATTATGTATGTCTTGTCAAAAAATTATATCAGCACCTACAGTATCAAATAGTACGGTATCAACAGTAACATCATCAGCTACAGTATCTACAGTTGCATCGGATAAGGGAGTAGATAATTTTGAAAAATCGTTACTAGATACAAAAGAAAGAAATAAATTAAAATAACTTAATATTAAACCGTCTGTATATGACCAAACAAATAAACAAATATTATTAGGCATTAATATTATACAGGCGGTTTATTATATACAAAAGAAAGGGGAATCCTTATGGCATATCCGCAACCCAATGATCCTCATGGTGTAATTGCACATGAGATTCAGGAAAATATTTTAAACAGAGATTTTAACAAAGTACATTTAAAAGTTATTTATTTAATTTTAAGGTTATCATGGGGATGTGGTGGAAAAGCTTGGAAGTATTCCTCTTATAAAGATTTTGAGGAAATTGGATTAAGTAAAGGTCATGTCAAAAAGAATTTAATATTTCTTTCAGATAATAAAGTTATTTTTTGGTTTAAAGATTATAACATATTATCTTTTAATAAAAATTATGACGAATGGACTATATCAAAAATATCAAATGGTGGTATTAAAGATATGGTCCATAAGAGTTTAAAAACGGTTTCAGAAACTAATAATATATTTGAACATTTAATGAAAAGTTACCGAAATGGTAACGGGGTTACCAAAATGGTAACTGAGTTACAAAATAAAGAACATAGTTACCAAAACGGTAACGCAAGTGTTACTAAAATGGTAACAAAAGAGTTACCAAAACGGGAACGGTTCGAAGCCGGAAACCCGGTTATATGTAAGGTTATAGACCTGCCTAAAGAAAGTATTAAAGAAAGTATTAAAGAAGAAGAAGATAAAGAAGGAAATGTGATAGCTAAAATTTGTAAATATTTCAATGAAAATGGTTTCGGTTTAATAGGACAATCGGAAGTCGAAGATATTAATATTTATATTGACCAAGATGGAATTGAACCTATGTTAATTTATATTGCATTAAAGCTTGCAGTTGATAACGGAGCTAAAAAATGGGGATACGCAAAAGCCTGTTTGAATGATTGGATAAATAAAGGAATAAAAACAGTTGAGGACCATAAGGCAATTGTTAATAAGAAAAAATCAGATAAAGAAACTGATAATAATAAAAATACTCAGTTTGGAAAACATACGGAATTTGACCAAAGAAAATACACAGACGAGTTTTATGAAAGCTTATGTGAAAATTCAGATAGTAAAACAAATGATTTAGATTTGATTGAATTATAGTATTACAATTGAATTTTATAGTATAAATTACGTAAGCAACGATAATAGATATAGAAAATATAGCACAGATGAAAAAATATACAGAGAAATGGTTTAAGAGGTATAGCAAAATGAATGGAAGTATAATTGCAAATAGATCGTCAAAAGATAGATTAAAAACCGAATTATATTCAACACCGGATAATGTTACCAGGGCATTATTGAATTTTTTAGATATTGATAAAAGTAAAACAATATGGGAATGTGCTTGTGGTGACGGTTCAATGAGCAAAACAATGTCTGATATGGGATATGATGTTATTTCAAGTGAATTGAATGATTATGGTTATGGACTAACAGAAGTTGATTTTTTTGAAGCTGATATAGAGTCGGATTGGATTATAACAAATCCACCTTTTTCTGGTGCAGCAAAATTTATTGAAAGATGCATTGAGCTGAATAAACCCTTTGCATTACTTTTTAAATCTCAGTTTTGGCACGCTCGAAATAGATTTAAACTATTTGATAATTTTAAACCAAGATATGTATTACCTTTAACATTTAGACCAAAGTTTCTGTTTGAGGGTAAACTTGAAAGATTGAAAAATGAAAATAAAAGAGATACACCAACAATGGAATGTTTATGGACGGTTTGGGATAAGGATCCATCCATTACAGAATATATATTACTAAAAAAATAAAATCGGAGGTATTATTATTATGACTGAAAACAAAAGAATGGAACTATCAAAGAATGTCGATATAATGATTATGGTTCATCAAGGGCATACAAGAAAATATGTTATGAAAAAAATGGATGTTACAAAGGCATTTATTGATAATTTAGTAGGTAAAATTCCTAAAAAGATAAAAACAAAAAAAGATAAAAGTTTTGAGAGATTACAAGAAACGGCATTACAATTTAAAAAAATGGAAATTGCAAAAAGAAGAATTGATACTAAATATACTTTTATGGATCACATATTGAATGGTACTTCCAAAAATAATATAAAAGCAAATCCGGTTATTACGTGGATTTAGTTGAAAATACTAGTGAACTACCCCTATCTTAAAAGGATAGGGGATGTAAGCACAATATAAAAAAATGGGGGAACATCATGACTAAGAAACAAAAATTTGAAGGTGAATTTGAAAAGATATTTAAAGTATTAAATAGAGATATGTATAATAAAAAAAGAAAATTATATGAATATGTAAAATTAGGATTAACTTTAAGACTGTTAAAAAAAAAGCATTACTGCATATGGAATAAACCAAGTAAAGGTGGAACGTTTGTTCGATGTAAAAAACTAACTGAAACCAAAACATATCAACACGCAAAAAGAGATATTAAATATTATATAAAAGATATAAATAAAAAGCATAACTTTGATTTTGTATTGAAAACAAAGTTATTATAATTGACATAGTGTAGTGTATGTTATACAATATATATAATAAATAAATTCGGGAGGTAATAAATGATAAGTGAATATAAGTTAGGTGATCACATAAAAATTGATAGTTAAGTAAATCCTATAAAACATTATTTAATGGAAGTTACTGATATATTAATTCAATTTTATGTAAAATCATTAAAAAGCGAATATAAATATGAGGTAAATGGAAACGGAAAATATTTAACAGTCGAAGAAATAAGTCGAGATAAAAAGTTTGAAGAATTAAGTAAGTTAACAATCAAGGAAAATCCAGTTAAGAAAAGACAAAAATGGTATCGTATATTTCCAAATCCTATATTGGGACATTTGACAAATGATATAATATTGAAATTTCATAAACATCATATGGGCACAAGGCATATGGGATTATATACAGAAGTTAAACCATTCACACAATTTGAAAAGTTCGCAAGTATTTGTGATGAAATAAATATGAAGTATGAAGTTTCAAATGAAGATTAATAGGAGGTCATGATGGAAAGCAGACATTTTAAAAGTTTCAGTCCTTTTGAAATAGGGGATAAAGTAGAAATAGAAGGTAAAGTTGATTTGCAAGAAATAACTGATATAGCGTGTACTCATTTTATTAAAACAAATACAACTAAATTCACTTATGAATTGAACAATAGCGGTAAATATGGTGAATTAGTTCTTGATGAATAAGGGGTTTTAAATGAATTATACAAATGAAGAACTTGATGAATTGCTTAAAAGAAATAAAAGTATAAAAATTTCTAATGGCTTGGGAAATAAATCCAAGCCATTAGTTAAAGTTGATAAGGATGAAAAACTAGTGAAAAAAGCTAAATTTAATAATCAGATAGTTAAAGTTAATAAATTGAAATTTCAAAGCAGGAAAGAATCAGTAAGATACTTCGAACTAATTGAACTCAAAAAATTAGGAACTATAATGGATCTTAAATTACAGGAAACATTCATACTTCAAAGGGCATTTACTACAACAGAAGGTGAAAGAATTCAATCGATAACCTATACGCCTGATTATACATATCGAGAAAATTTAAGGTATGTAATAGAGGATGTTAAAGGATTTAAGTGTAAGGAGTTTAAGCGTAATTGGAAAATGATGAAAGAAAGGTACAAAGAACCAGAATATGAGTATAGAATAACATAAATAATATTTGACGAAGTATATAATATGATATACAATATGAAAATAAATTAAACATTAAATATTCGGGAGGATGTTATGGCGAGTAATTATAAAGGATTATCTTTTAATGAAGTAAAAAGCTTCATAGAAAAAAACAAAATTAAAGAAAAAGAAGAAGAAGTATTTGATTTAGAAAACAAAATAAACAAAACAGTTGAAATGAATAAAGTTTATGGTATAAATATGTTTCATGAAGATGCTAAAATGCTGATAAAAGAAAATGAAATAAAAGCTATTATTATAAAAAATAGAATAAATGATATAGAAGGAAAATTGAAATCAGGCATATATATTACACCGAAGGGATGTGAACAAATAAATAGTAGGATTTATAAAAAATAGACAGGGGGTTAATAAAAAAATATTCGCAGGAGGTCAAAAGTGATAGAAGAAAACATTGGATACAAAAAATGTAAAGTGTGCGAACAAATAAAAAATGTATCGGAATTCTATACCGTAAATACAAAAGGACATATGACATATAGAGGACCATGCAAAAAGTGTTATAATCTGATTGATACAGCACATAAACATAAAAGGGTTGAAGCCAGAAAAAGAAAGGCTTCTACCTGTATAATTTGCAATAAGGAAAAACCATTAAGTGATTTTTATAAAAATGATTTATCACATTGCAGGGAATGTAATAGTAAATCAAGTCATGAAAGACAAAAAGAAAATCAAAATATTATAGCAAATGCTAAAAAAGATGAAATCGATACAACTATAGAATGTATTTATTGTAATATTAAAAAACCGTCTAGTGATTTTTATAGACCTAATGCGAGAATTTGTAAGATCTGTAAAAATGCACTTAAAAATTGTAGTCCGGAGGAAAGTAAAAAGATAAGAAATTTAAAAGTAAATTCACAAGAAATATTGGAATCTATGTATAATACGCAGGATCAGGAAACTGATAGTGAAAAGCAATTTAAAGGATTAAAAGATTTTTTTAAATTGATTAATGATTTTAATTTAGGAATAAATAAGTATCTGTACATGGAATCATTATTTAAAAATTATATATATGATGAAAGTGTTTTAGGATTATTGAAAAAATCAATGGGTAATTTAGAAACTATAATAAAATATACGGAGGGTACAAATGAATAAAAATACTAATACAGCTATTACATATGAGATGATTGAAACAAGCAAACTGAAATTAGATGATTACCAAAGAAACATAGATGTTACATTTGCTAAAAAAATTGCATCAGATTATAAACCAAGTAATGTAGGACTTATAGATGTAAGTTTGCGTAATGGCATATTTCATGTCGTAGATGGTCAGCATAGAGTATATGCTGCTATATTATTAGGCGTAGAAAAGCTAATGTGTCATATATCACATGGTTTATCATATGAAGATGAAGCTAAAAGGTTTATTCAATTAAACCGTATAAGAAAAGGTGTGTTAGCATACGATTGCTTTAAGGCATCGTTAGAAGCAAAAGAAGAAAAAGAAATGGTTATTAATTCGTGTATGGAAAAATACGGCTTTAGACCATCAAAGGGTACTCGTACAAACAATATACAGGCACTAAGAAAAGTAGAAACTATCTATTTAAAACATGGTCTTAAAACACTAGATACTGTATTTTATATATTAAGGAATGTATGGGATGGACAGAAAAGCTGCATGAACGGTGATCTCATGTTAGGAATTGCAGAATTTTTAAAACAATATAATAATCAAATAGATGCTAGATTACTTGTAACAAAACTTAAAAGAGTAGAACCTCTTAAAATATTATCGGTGGCTAAATCAGATACTACTAATAAAATGTTATCACTAAGAATTAGTAATGTCTTGATTAATCACTATAATTGGAGGTTGAAAACAAAAATAAGTTAAAAATATTGGGGGTTATTATGAAAATAACTGATGCACTCAAAAAATATCGGATTAAAAAGGCAAATTCGGAAGCTATATTAGCAAGGATAAGTGTTTATCAAATAGCTTTAAAATCAAATAATTTACATTTGCTTGGATATTATACGAGGAAACCAGTTGAAATGGGAATGCCAAAAGCACGAAATAATAATAGCCCGGTAGAGAATGAAATTTTTAAAACTGATGATGAAGAAAATTTGACTAAGGAATTAGTATTAGAATGGATTAATGAAGAAAAAAGTAGTTTGTGGGTATTAAGAGTTGAATTAGAACAAATTGATGCAGCTCTTAATGCTTTAACAAGACAAGGCAGATTTATTGTTGAACTAAAATATATGGATAATCAATTCTGGCAATCAATTGAACGCTCATATTATGAAAGATTTAAAGAACCTTTAACAGTTGAAGGTTTAAGAAAAAAATGTGATTCAGCATTGTCAACACTTGAAAGGATATTGAAACCATTTTATGAAAAGTTTGGAAATATAAATTAATAAAACAGAAATGTACCAGAAATTTACCAATATTTTACCTGTTTTTTTATATATCATATGGTATTCTATTAGCAATAGTACAAATCATCAATCAAAACCTTTCGGCAATTCTGCTTGAAGGGTTTTTGTTTTATAGAGGTTATATATGAATATTAAAAAAATCGATATAGATAAATTAAAGGCATCAAGTTATAACCCAAGAAAAGATTTGACTGAAGATGATGTTGAATATCAAAACATAAAAAAATCAATTCAAGAGTTTGGTTATATCGACCCTATTATTATCAATAAAGATTTAACAGTTATTGGAGGTCACCAGAGACTAAAGGTTTTAAGAGATTTAGAGTATAATGATATTGATTGTGTAGTAACTGATGTTGATAAAGTAAGAGAAAAAGCATTAAATATAGCTCTAAACAAAATATCGGGTGAATGGGATTTTACTTTATTAAAAGAGTTATTGCAGGAAATAGATCTTGGTGAAATAGATTTAGAATTAACAGGATTTGATTTTGATGACATAGAAAATATGATGACACAACTTGGTGAAGATAAAAAAGTTGAAAATTATTCAGATATAAATAAAGAAATTGAAAATTATTCATATGAAAATAAAAAAGATGAAGATTGTTCTGATAAAGATTGTTCAGATGAAAATTGTTCAGATGAAGATTGTTCAGATGAAAATAAAAAAGTCGAAAGTTATTCGGATAAAAATAAAGAAATAGATATAGATTTGTTAGATGATAAAATGATATTAAAATTCAAATTCAATGAAAGTGATTATGAATTTGTTAAAAATGAATTAGGTAAGATAACACCTAATATTGAACAGGCATTATTAAAGTTATTGAGAGGACAATATGAACAATCATAAATTCAATCATATATGGTATTTAAAAGATAAATATCCATCGCAAGGAATTAAAAAACATAATTTAAAAGTATTCGGTACGTTTATATGTGGCGGTGGTTCTTCAATGGGTTATAAGTTGGCAGGATTTGAACATCTAGGAGGCGTAGAGATTGATCCGCTAATAGCAGATTTTTATAAAACTAATCATAACCCTAAATACTTATTTGTAGAAGATATTAGAAAATTTGTAAAGCGAAATGAATTTCCGGAAGATTTGATGAATTTAGATATTTTAGAAGGATCACCACCATGCAGTTCGTTTTCAATGTCTGGAAATCGTGAGAAAGATTGGGGAAAAGAAAAAGTTTTTCGTGAAGGTCAAGCAATGCAAAAACTTGACGATTTATTTTTTGACTATATTTTATTAGCTGAAAAACTTCAACCTAAAGTAGTAATCGCTGAAAATGTAAAGGGATTACTACAAGGTAATGCAAAAAACTATGTGCATAAAATTAAAGCTGGATTTGAGAATGCAGGATATAAAGTTCAGTTATTTCTCTTAAACGCTGCAAGTATGGGAGTACCACAAAGGAGAGAAAGGGTATTTTTTATTTGTCAAAGAGAAGATTTAAATTTACCAAAATTAAAATTAAATTTTGATGAAATTCCAATTAATTACGGGGAAATAAGAATAAATGGTTTAAAGGATAAAAACTTTACTGAATATGATATTAATCTATGGAATCATAGATTGAAAAGCGATAGAAACTATAGCGATATTCTTGAAAGAATTGAAAATAGATGTAGTAATTGGAACGTTATAATAGTTCATGATAATGAGGTTTGCGGAACAATTGTAAGCAGTAGTAGACAAGTATCATTTACAGAACCCAAACAACTATGTGATGATGAATTGAAAATGATTGGTACATACCCTTTAGATTATGATTTTAAAAATATGAAGCCTAAATATTTAATTGGTATGTCAGTACCACCCGTTATGATGGCTCAAATATCACATCAAATATATTTACAATGGTTTAAAAACATAGCGTAATTAATAAAGTAGGTGTACGAAATGAAAAGTAGATATGAAACCCATGTTGAACCAAATCTTGAAAAAATACCTCAATGGAGAAGAAACGGATTAACTGAGAAGCAAGTAGCTAAAAAATTAGGTGTTGCATATTCAACACTTAGAAAATATATAGATGAACACCCGGCACTTTCGGCAGCAATAAAAAAAGGAAAAGAAGATTTAGTAGAAAACCTTAAAGATAGTTTATATAAACGAGCTTTAGGATATGAATACGAAGAAAAAAAGACGCTTATTGAAAAAGATGGTCAAGACAGAGAAAAGAAAAAAGTTGAAAAAAACACAAAATTTATTTTTTCAGATACTTGTTTACTATTCGCATTAAAAAATATTGCATCTGATGAATTTAAGGATACTCAAAATCTTAAAGGAGATTTCAAAAACACGATACAAAGCATGGTTATTGATATAGTTGATGAGCATGGAAACGTGATGAATATGGACGATGATATACCTAATTCAGACAAAGATAAAAAGGAATGATTTAAATGAGAAATGATATAAAATCATATCCTATACAATCTATACACCCCATACAAATAAGCTTAGATAGAATTAATCCTATATATAGAAAGTTTTTAAAGTGCAATAGAAGAACCCAAATTTTTTATGGTGGATCTTCGTCTGGAAAATCTTATTTTTTAGCTCAAAGATGCATTCTTGATTTGATGTTAAATGATAGGAATTATTTGATATGTAGAAACACAGCTGCGACAATTAAAAAATCGGTATTTAATGAAATAATAAAAGCTATTATAGCATTAAAAGCTAGTAGTATATTTAATATAAATAAATCTGATTTAGTTATAACCTGTATAAGTACAGGTAAACAAATAATGTTTTGTGGTCTTGATGATCCTGAAAAGATAAAATCAATTACTCCGGCTGATGGTGTTATCACAGATATATGGGTTGAAGAAGCTACAGAATCAGATTATCGTGCAGTTAAACAGCTACAAAAAAGATTAAGAGGTATGAGCAAAGCAAAGAAAAGATTAATATTATCATTTAATCCTATTTTACAAAGTCATTGGTTATATACTGAATATTTTGATGTATGGGATGATAGTAAACAAGAATATATAAGTGATGAACTTTCAATACTTAAAACAACTTATAAGGATAATGATTATCTTACTGATGATGATAAAAAGGCATTAGAAGATGAAACGGACAAATATTATTATGAAGTTTATACGCTAGGTAATTGGGGCGTTCTTGGTGCTGTAATATTTAAAAATTGGAGCATGAGAGAATTATCAATTGATGAAACGGCAACATTTGATAATATAAAAAATGGTCTTGATTTTGGATATGCAGTTG
>Ga0222700_1000216_pt1 | contig 12003 bp, 9 predicted proteins | sample AntAcemetage1454_FD_181013 | JGI IMG/M metagenome (GOLD analysis project Ga0222700, IMG submission 181013) | Saline water microbial communities from Ace Lake, Antarctica - #1454 | ecosystem: Environmental > Aquatic > Non-marine Saline and Alkaline > Saline | place: Antarctica: Ace Lake...
CGCAGCCTGAACTCTTTTAGCACTTCCGGCAGGAGAGTCCATTGCATCATTTATTATTCTTGTTAGATTGGAATCACCCATTATGGCAGAAATTCCAACAGATTTTTCATTTAGTATTGGGTCCATATATTTATGTAGAATTTAAGTAAGTTAACATATTAAATAGATTTAGTCTTATAATTAAGTTTAATTATTTTTTGAAATAAAGGAATAAATTTTTTCTCATAATTTTTAGTTTTATTATGACATTTTTCACAAAGAGTAATCCCATTATTAATACTCCATAATTCTTTGCAATCTAATGCTTCATCAATATTTTTTATATTATTATTTTTCAATATATCGGAAAATCTTATTATATGATGTACATTAAGAATATTTTCTGTTTTATCACAACCTAACATCTGACAAGAAAATTTATCTCGTTCGAGAATTTTTAAATGCCATTCTTTATATTCAAATAAATTCTCTATTTCATCTCTAAGTTTTGTAAAACCACCATTCCAACAAGGATGTTTATCACCCCTAATTGTTTTTCTCCAACAATATGTGGAACAAAATTTTTTATTTTTTAAACTATTGGTATATCGAAATTCTTTTTTACAATATTCACATTTTTTAAATTTATCAGTTTTCATTCCTATCAACTTACATTCATTTGAACAATATACTTTATCAACAAGTCTTTTTTTTCTTACATAAAATTTTTTGTTACATATTTTACAAATTTTATATTTTCCAGTTTTTTTACCCAACGCACTACATTTTCTTGAACAAAATCTTTTATGTATTAAAGATTTTTTTTTCCAAAAAATTTTATTGCATATTTCACATTTAACATATTTTCCTCCGAATTTAGATTTTCTTGATTCACTTATTTTTATTTTAGATTTATCTGAATGATTTTTACCATACATTGGATTATTTTTACCACGACAAACTTTATTTTCTATTCTAGTTTTACTTATTTTATCCCTAATGGATCGAGAAACACTATGCCCTTTTAAAAATTTACTCATGATTATATATTATTTTAAGTAAGTTAGTGGATTAAAATAATATTTCTTTGCTAAATCATATATTCTATAATCGAGGTGATACCCCGGACCACTATTATGTTGACTATAAGTGCTACCAGTTCCTCCGGCACTACCAACAGATGTTCCCTTGACTACATCTTGACCAACTTCAACAAATGAATTGCTTAAATGGCTAAATCTATGAAAGTTACCCTTTTCATCTTGAATAACAACATAATTACCAAAAGACGGTGTATCTGGAGTCCACTTTTTTCCACCTACAACTTCTGTTACTTTACCACCAACTGTAGACGGTATACTAGCGCCCTGTGCCATAGCCACGTCTATTCCTGGATGATAAGCTTCATAATTAGTTGAACCACCATAAGGAGTTGTTATTGGTCCTAGGTCTTGGAAATTAGTTCCACTGCCAGTCGGTTCTTGAGACGCTTGTCTTACATTTTCATATTTGCTTAAATCAACCGCTTTTTTAGAACGTTGACTAGCTAAAGACTTACCAAGCTTAAAAGAACCACTTGCTATATCTTTGTAGGTTTCGGTTGTTGGATAACCTTTAAATTCAGCCATATTTTTATATTAATTATATATTATTTTAAATTCCTTTATAACCATAAAGCGTGTTTCCTACCTGCTGAGTATTTTGCCATTTCTTTTTTTGTTCTTCGGTCTGGTATTCTTCTCCTGGTATATCAGTATATCCCTGCCAATTCTTGCCTAGGACATCACTTTTTCCAGTAGTCCAATCAGTAAATGGTTTCATTACATCTGTAGCTGGTGGTGTAATTGGTGTTGGTGTAACTGGTTTAGTAGATTCTTTATTAATACTCCACTGACTACTATCAGATGTAGGTGTTGTTGTTACTGGCTGTTGTGTGCTTACTGGTATAGTTACACCAATCTCTTTTGCATATGTATCATAATTTGGGTCAACTGGATTTATTTTTTGTCCAGTAGAAGTAGTCAATATATCACCATAATTCTTTCCTTCCTTAGCTACTTGCTCATATCTCTTCTCACCTATACCTGCCTTAGTGTATGGAGCATATGCCTTTTCTTCTTTTAACGCAGCAGCTTCTTTAGCTTTTTCTAATTTTATATCTTTTATACCTTCACCTTCAATTATATCACCAAATCCCATTCCTTCTTGTATTAAAAATTTATTAGAGAATAACTGTTGATATAACTTACTTTTATAATTACCATTCTCAATTATTGAATCTGCATATAATTGTAATTCACTCTCTGGAGTATCTGGATATAATGATTTTAGATTATCCATATTAAAGAAGGCAGCAGTTTCCGCGTCTGGAACTAATCCAAACTTTTCTTTTTCTTCTTGACTAAGCGCGTTAATCTCTTCCGGTGTAGCATTATTTAAATAATACTGTCTCTTTTCTTCATCTTCTTTAGTCAACTTTTCTTGTCTTAATCTGTCGTCTGTCTTCCTTACACTAGCTAAATATTTATCTCGCATTTCTTTTATAATGCCACTGCCATAAATACCTCTCTGTTGAGCTTGGTCACCAAGACCACTAATTTGTCCCCATGCTTCTGTAGCATTATCACTTAAAGCTATATTATAATTCTTATTAATTTCTTTTTTGAATAAATCATAATTATATTTTGCAGCTGCTTGTTCTTGTGCATTCTTTGCTTCTAAAGATTGTAGTATTACATCGTGATAAGCTGTTTTTATTTTGTCCATTTCAGCTTGTCCTTCAGGAGTATTCGGATCAAATGGTGGCACTAATATATCAAAGACATCATCTGGTAATTGGAAAATTGGATTATCTAATAACCCCATATCTACTTCACCGATTGTTGGTGGTACTTCTAATCCTGCTGTAACAATCGCTGATTTGTATTCATTAGAATTATGATATTCAGTAGCGACTGTGTCAGGATGTATTATAACTACATTCTCTAAGTCAGTATTTCCTTCTAGTATTAACTGTCTTCTTTTGAGGTCTCTGAATATGTCGGCTGGAGAATAACCACCGTAGGCTAGAGCACTAGCATAAAATCCGATTAAGTCTGGATCATCAATAACTTTGTTAACTATCTCGTCTGACAATTCACCACCGAATAATCCAAGTAATCCACTATTAGGATGACCTTCTTTGCCGATTAAACCAACTAGGGCTTTCTTATGGTCTGCCACATTAACATCTTTACCATACAGATTACCAACGCCAGTTTTTTCTTCTTCTTTGTATGTGCCATCTTGAAGATAGCCATATTCATTACCAAGTCTATTATACTCTCCGAGTGTTCCACCTTCTATCATTGAATTTATTGAAACTGTTTTTATTTGTTTATTAGTCGTTGCGTCTGCGACTGTTACTCCCATTTTAGATAAGAATGAATCAGCCGACAAGAATGGTCTTAGAGTTTTAGTTATAGGGTCAACGAAGAATACAGTACTAGCACTTTGTGGACCAGCACCATCTGGGTCTTCTGCAAATTTAATTAAAGCTCCTTCACCATCCATAAATTCAGCTTCACCATCTGCTTCTTCTTCTGCCTTACTTGCTTCTTCTGCTATTATTTTTGCAGCTTCTTCATCAGCTTTTATTTTTTCTTCTGCATCCATGTCAGATTGATTCTTTGTTATCATATCGTCTAATTGTTGTTCAAAAAGAGCGGGGTTGTATTGCCAATTAGCTATATCTTCATCGCTTGGTTTTATTCTGCCAGTTGCTTGATATAGTTTAGTAGCAAGTTCGTCTGATAGTTTTGGTGCGTCTGGTGTAGTGACTGCTCCTTCAACTTTCTTTTTATTAGACGTTGTATCAAAATCGCCCCTAGCCATTAAAGCATTTTTTAATTGTTCTGGAGTTTTATTTTTCCAGTAGTCAAAAAATCCTTTGTCGTTTAAAAAGTCTTCACGACTATATCCATATTTTAATGCTTCATCGTATGGGTCGTATTCTCCAGTTGTTTTAGTTGTAGTTGTTCCAGTATCTTCTGCACCTTCTAGTGCGACATAATTACCTTTAGTCAACTCCCATCCTTGGCTTTGAAGTTCAGACGCTCTAGCACTTCCAACATCAACAACTTCTTTTGTTTTATCAGTACCATATAGAGTTGCTTGTTCAGTTGGAGTCGGCGTTGGAGTTGGAGTAGGAGTTGGAGTAGGAGTTGGAGTAGGAGTTGGAGTAGGAGTTGGAGTAGGCGTAGGAGTAGGCGTAGGAGTAGGCGTAGGCGTAGGAGTAGGCGTAGGCGTAGGCGTAGGCGTAGGTTTATTATAATCTTTCCATAATAATCCTCCAGTAATTGGCGAATTTTTGGCAAGCAAAGATTCAACCTCATTTGGGGCTTTAGTTGTTAGATAGTCAATAAGACCACCACTTTTTAATTCATCCGCATTTGGTTGTCTGCCATGATAACGAACAAATGTTGCTACTACATCTGATTTGTTTGTTTTAATCGCCATATTGTTTTTATATATTTAATTTAATTTTCTTGCCAAATTTCCCATAATTTAATATCAACTCTTCTTAAAGCGTTTGTATAAGTAATAAGTTCTGCTTGTAGCATACGTTCTGCGTCTGAAGTTCCTGAAGGTAAGTTATCTGTTATTAAACCAACGAATACACCATCAACATAAAATTCACATCTATCATCTGGAAAAAACTTTATATCTATTACATAATCAGTATCTACTGTAATCGGATTTATTATAAATATATCTGTTGTACCAGTTCCGTCAGCTACTCTTCCTTTTAATTGGTTACCATTCATATTACCATCTGTTTCAATAATAATTTGACGCATTTTTTGTTTTTCTTCTTTTTTTTCTGACATATTATTTATAAATTAATTATTCCTTTTAATTTGTCTATTTGCTTTTGTAATTCATTACACTTATTAGCAAAAATTAGATATAAATCTTGTTTCGATTCATACATACCAATCATTTGTCCTTCCATTAACTCTTTTGGTTTTAAACCCATGGTTGGAAGTATAGTTGGTGCATCTACCCTTTCTCTTTTAGCTAATTGATATTCTTCACTATCATCTTCCATTGGATCAAATTTATCAGTATCATTAAATGGATTCATTCTTTTATCAGTAACTTCCTCTTTATAGATTGCTTTCCTTTCTGCAAATGATTTTGTTTTGTCTAAATAATTTATCATAAATGTATTTTAAAATTAATAAGCTGACATATCGAACGAACCAGCCCAAGAACCATTTCCTGGAACTCCTCTAAATTGATCAACAGCAGAGGCATAGTTTCTTATTTGTCCATAACTACTAGGGCTTGTTGTCGATGGATGTAAATATAACATTGCTGCATTGACAGACCCAGCATGACCGGTAAGTCCACCAGTATAAACATTTCCAGTAGCATGTAATGAACCAGTAGCTACAAGATCTGCTGAAGAAGTTATTCTACCACCAGTAACATTTAAATATTTGCTAGAATCTAATGTAAGATTATTCGTATAAACATTCGACCAATACTGTGAGGATAAACCACAAGATGTTGCTCCACTTGTTGCTCCTGCAATTGCTGCTCCGTTAATAAACACAGATCCAGACCCAGTTACAAAACGAACATTTCTGTTATTTGTTGATGCAAAATTAAAATAAGCTCCATCTCCACCTATAGAACCATATTGTGTTGAGCCATAATAGACTGAAAGTGTTTCTCCATAGATACGTATGCCTCCTAAAGCTGATGATATCTTAACGCCAGTAGTTGCTGAGGATGATGTTTGCATTAAAATACCAGTTATTGAACCTCCAGTCACAGCTCCGACTGTGGTAATTGCTTTAGCATTTAAATATGAAGTAGTAATTGTATTTCCAACAATAGTAGTAACTCCAGCACTAGTTACGGCTGTTCCTATTGCAACATTTGTTCCTACTGTTAAATTAGAAATAGTCACATTTGAAGCATTGAGAGTACCAGTTGTGATCTTATCAGCTGATAGATCTCCGATATAAGTTGATGCTATTTCATTTCCTGTCCAACTACAACCAGTAGCAAAAGCTCCTCCATTTATTGTTAAATTAGTACCATCCCATTTCATATATTTAGTGGAAGTACCAATTGAAAATTTAGGAGTTCCTGAGTCATCACCTAACCACCAACCATTCCCTGTTGCATAAGCTGTTTGTCCTGACTTTATGTTTCCTGCTGTACTTAAAGTAATATATCCAGTAGTGATTAATCCGCCATCTATTTTTGTTTGGGTTACATCTGCACCAGCATCTGCTGAATTAAGTAATGCAGTTTGATCAATTTCAGATTCATCCATTGTTGCTAATCCTCCAGCATCACTTAAATTTGCTATTCCTGAACCACTAGAGATTGTAATAGCCCCTGTAATAGTTGCTGAAGTAGCTGTCAGTGCTCCTGCCATTGTTACATTGAACGGGGCAGAAGCAAAAGTAGCATTTCCAAGATATATTCCGTTTGCGTCAGCTTTGAAAATGTTATTTATGCTTCCGATAGCAATGCTTATACCAGTAAAAGTTCCAGCAGTAATCGAACCAAGTGTTCCAGCGGCAGCAGTTAAAGTACCAGCAAAATTAGCACTGCCATCTACTCCTATAGAAATCGTATTAACACCACCTGTTTTGCCTAAAATACCAGTAGGAGAAATCCATAAACCATTGTCATCATCAGTAATCATTTTTATAGCTCCAGATTCTCCAAATGTAAAATCACCTAAAATAGTTTCTGCACTAGTATCTAACTTTGTATTTATTAGTTCGTTAATAAAGTCGCCATCTGCATTTATTGCTCCACCAACAATTGTAGCTAACCTACCTCCTATTGTTAAAGTACCAGCTATTGTTCCATTCATAGCATATAGAGACCCAGCATTAGTAACAGCGAAAGTATTAGTTTGAGCCAACGCTAAAGTATTTTGTCCAGACCAAATATTTCCTAAAGCATCCACCTTAAACCAATTGGGTGTAGTTCCTATAGATATACTGCCACCAGAAATAGTACCGCTAAAAGTACCACTTGCTCCAGTTATATCACCCCTAAACTTACCATTACCGAATTCAACATCGCCTGAAATCCCGTCTATTAAGAATCCGTTAGCTCCAGGTAAATAATTTTGACTTTTTAGCCAAGATTTTAACCAAAGATTATCTAGAGTACTTCCACTAATAACATTACCAGATATTTGATTTGGGCTACTTATATTATTAATTGAACCCATGCCGGTAGACGGTTGAACGTTTGTGAATAAAGTGTTATCGTTATCACTTTGACGTTCCATGTTATCGTTATAAGGAGAATCAATTGTCGTGTAATTTATTTCGGTCATGCTTATTATTTATTTTTTACTCCGAATGCGGAATTTCAACCTCATTAGATACAACATAGCTTATTGCAATTTGGCTAATTGTGCACAACTTTTTACTCACGTCTCTAAGTGAAATACTTAATTGATGGCATCTTGGAGGCTCGCTATCGTTCTCATTTCTACCAGTAACTGGTAATACAGTTACTCCTTTGACTATCTGACCTTTTACTTCGTAAAAAGGCTCGTTATCTAAACTGATAAAGCACTGTATATTCGACCCTCTCTGCGTTTTGACTATAATCTCCTTTGGGTAAACGAATTCTTCAAAGTTCTGTGCTAACTTAATATTTCCAGTATCGGCTCTAAATAGTATTTCTTTAGTACTATCGTCCAATTGCCCAGTCAGAAATGTATAGATATGATAGCCAGTCTCAGTCGAAGCAAATTCAAGTGCGTCTGCGTCATCAGTCTGCGGATAGTTCATAAACTCAGTCACTTTAATGCCAGTGTGAACGTACCAGTTATTAGTTATTAAGTCTTTCTCTAAAACGACATTACTCAATGTTCTATCGATTGATCCGTCTGGCTTATATAAAGTAGTCGAACTAAGACTACAAAAGACATTAGTTCCTTTTCTACCCATACAAGCGGCTTCTAAGACAGCTTTACTCGCTCCAGTGATGTATGGGTTAATTTTAGCTGATTCAAGCGTTGGCACGCCTCCTGTGGTCGAATACAAGCCTGTATAGTGTAGGAAATAGAGTGTACCTAAGGCTTTTGTATAACCAGTATCACTCACACAGCCAATTCCTAAATCAAAATTCTGTAAATTAGAGTCATTCCAGACTGATAAATTATTTTTATTACCAATCATCATAACATCGCCTATATTAGTAAACATCCTAATTCTATCATTCTGACTGCCAGTTAATTTAAAAGTATCATATCGTTTGACATCCTCTCCACTTTCTGGGTTGTCTGCCCATCTGAACATTCTTTCTCCAGTATATGTACCAGCTACCCAGAGTTCGTCTGAACTAAGTAAGGGTGTAGCAAACCCTGCTTCAAAAGCGACTGTTCCGGTAATTGTAGTTTGAGTTTTAGCTGTTACTGTAATAACGCCAACTTTACTTCCACCTCTATAAACGTCTAAAGTATTTGAACCAGTATAAACATATTTTGTATCAGTAACAGTAATCTCGGTTGAACCAGAAATTATATTATCACCATCTATTAAAGAGACTATTCCAAGTGGTTTGGAACTCATCATTATGCCAGTTTTGTATCTAGTAGTGTCAGTGTAATCGCCTAAATATAGTCTATCTTTATATGCATTTATTTTATTGGCGATTGGACTATTATATAAATGACCAGTCGCTGTAGCTGATGTAGTTACCGTTGAACCGTCAGCACTAATATAACGATTGGCATCTACATTATTTACTATAAAGCAACAATTCTCTGCCAAAGTAGTAGACATTCTGGCGGTTGTTAGTCCAGTACCATTGCCGGTTAAAGCAGTCCAAGTAGCAGTATTGTTTAAATAATAAATAGTCGTAGCAGTAGACATTCGACTTATCCTATAAAATCCGTAATTAGTCGCGGTATCATTCTCAAAGTAAAAGATAGCATAATTAGCAGTTGCCGTTATAGCATTCCCTAGTCGCGTAAAGCCTTGACGCTTACTAATCGTGCCAATGATATCGCTGCGAGCATTTTCTACGTGGTAGAATTCCTCTTTTTTATTTATATTATCTCCTACTAGACGATTAACTCCCTCAAAATATTTTACGTCTATACGGACAGTATTAGATTTTTGACTAGCCATTTATTTTATCTATTAAGATGTTTCTAAAATCTTTCTACATATTTCTCTTAATTCAAGTTGTGTTACTTCGATTTTGGAAATTTGAATGCTTTTTCCATCAGTTTGAATTATCAACTCTCTTAACTTAGCTGGTTCTTGAGCTGGTTCTTTATCGGCAACTTGTTTTTCCTCACCTTGTTTGTCTTCGATTTTTACATCTTTTTTTTCTTCGTTGTTCATAGATTTTTTATTATTATTAAATTAAATTTAAACATTTGATGTCGGATCTATTTCCCAGGACTCCTTCTGATTTGTTCTTTTTTGGCTCACCAACTTCATCCTATTTATGTTTTCGTTAAATATTTTCAAGTAATCTATCGCGTTAGCATACTTCATTTTCTGATATGCCCGATAAAGCATGAAATCCTTAAGTATGAAATATGAATTATCTGGAAGAGAAACATTATCATATATTGATGTTAAGGTTGTAATATTAGAATTATATCTATATTTAATTGTAGCCGCAGAAGTTGGCGTTGGACTAAATCCAATGTAATCTCCACGTAAATAGTATTTAGTTTCATTACCGGTATTCTCATCCCACTCAGTAACTTTACTAATATCTATAGCATCAATCTCATTATTATCGGTATCATTCCAGACTGATATAATGTCGTTAAAATCATCCTCTAAGTCATATTCCTTTGTACCACTAACGACTGTAATTGACGTATCGTCTGACGCGCCATACTCATTATTAACTAAGTTTAGTTCTGTCTTAGCTACACTATAACCTTCATTCAACCAAGAGAACGCTTCATCATTAGAAATTAGTTTCTGTTCTTTGTTGTTTAATAGGCTGAAAAATCCATCTAATATCTTTTTTACACTATTGGGTTTAAAGCCTGTATATGGAATAGCATTTGAATTTTGACTAGATTTAGTAGTTTCTTCATTATAAAAGGCAAACCACCCAAAACCGGTTGTGTTGGTTGTATCACTAGCAATACTGAAATAACTGTCTGCTTGTATAGCTATATAACCAGTTACGGGGTCAGTAGTCGCATAAGTAGCTGTAGCTGTGTGATAAAATCTAACTTGATTATATGGAATTATAGTTACTCTAGTGCTTTCTGGGTGTGCAAAGCTAGTTGCCGCTTCTAATACTATTGAACTACCAGCCGGGACACCTTTAATTTGGACTATTTCGGTTGTTTCAAAGCCCATTTCACCTAGTAGTAAGTAGTCATTGTCAGCAAAACCAGCTATATTATCCACATCAAAGGTTGCTACTCCAGATAAATAGTTAGCCGATAGATAAGAATATTTAGCTCCTTGAGTTAATGTTCTATTATCACATTTTAATTTTATTGCCATCTGTTTGAAATTAGTTATTTATATATATTATACCACAAGTTTGATATTTCCTTTATTTTATACTAAAAAATCATCAGTTTCTTTCTATTAAACCGATTGGTCTTTGTGCTGTTGTATCTCCTAAATATGCAGATCCATACAATCCTTCATCTTCTATTTCACCAATAGGGCTCCAATTTTCAGTTTGAAAGCTAGGCGAAGGACTATATGACGGTGATATTGAAGGAGATAATGACGGAGATAGCGATGGTGAAAGTGAAGGGGATAGCGACTGGGAGAAGGATGGAGAAAGAGAAGGGCTGAGTGATGGAGAAAGTGAAGGTGACAATGAGGGTGAAATTGATGGTGATATAGACGGAGATAGTGATGGAGATAATGACGGAGAAATACTAGGTGAAATACTAGCGCTGATAGAAGGTGAAATAGACTGACTAATTGACGGTGATAATGACGGAGATATGGATGGACTTAGCGACTGAGAAAAAGACGGTGATATTGAAGGTGATAGTGAAGGGGATATAGACGGACTGAGTGAAGGAGATAGAGATGGAGAAATAGACTGAGAGAATGAAGGTGATATAGATGGTGATAGTGAAGGGGATATAGACGGTGAAATTGATAGAGAAATAGAAGGAGATATCGAAGGAGACAGTGATGGAGATATTGACGGTGAAATTGATAGTGAGAATGATGGAGATATACTAGGACTGATTGAAGGACTAATTGAAGTAGACGGACTTTCTGACGGACTAATTGACTGAGATATAGATGGAGAAAGCGATGGCGATAGTGATTCAGAGATTGACGGAGAGAGTGATGGAGAAAGCGACTGAGAAATTGACGGAGATAATGACGGACTTAAAGAAGCAGACGGACTTTCTGAAGGACTAATTGATGGACTAATTGAAGGAGAAAGCGATTGAGAGAAAGACGGTGAGATAGAAGGAGAAAGAGAAAGACTACTAGACTGAGATAATGAAGGACTAAAAGAAGGAGAAATTGAAGCTGACGGACTGACTGACGGACTAAAGGAAGGACTAATTGATGGAGATAAAGAAGGGGATAGTGACGGACTCAGAGATGGAGAGAGTGATGGAGAGATTGAAGCAGAAAGTGATTGAGAAAAAGATGGAGATAATGATTCCGATAAACTTGGTGAAATACTAGGACTAATCGATTGAGATATTGAAGGTGATATACTTTGACTTATACTTGGACTCAAAGACGGACTCAACGATGGAGATATTGAGGCTGATGGACTTTCTGACGGACTAATTGACGGAGAGAGTGATGGACTAAGAGAAGGAGAGAGCGATTGAGAGATAGAAGGAGAGAGCGATTGACTAAAAGACGGAGATAGTGATGGAGAAAGCGACTGACTAAAAGAAGGTGAGAGTGACGGACTTAAAGAAGCAGACGGACTTTCTGACGGACTAATTGATTCAGAGATTGAAGGACTTAGGGATGGAGATAGTGACTCAGAGATTGACGGAGAAAGTGAAAG
>Ga0222700_1000217_pt1 | contig 11898 bp, 16 predicted proteins | sample AntAcemetage1454_FD_181013 | JGI IMG/M metagenome (GOLD analysis project Ga0222700, IMG submission 181013) | Saline water microbial communities from Ace Lake, Antarctica - #1454 | ecosystem: Environmental > Aquatic > Non-marine Saline and Alkaline > Saline | place: Antarctica: Ace Lake...
CAGAAGCACCTGTTGGTCCAGAAACGGTGGAATTAGCACCTGTAGCCCCTGTTACGCCAGAAGGTCCGGACGGTCCGGATGGTCCGGTAGAACCAGTAGCACCAGTTGTTCCAACTCCTGACGGACCAGTAGAACCAGTTGCTCCAGTTACGCCACTTGGACCAGAGGGTCCAGAGGGTCCACTCGGTCCAGTTGACCCTGTTGAACCAATCGCTCCAGTAGATCCAACACCAGTGGGTCCAGAAGGTCCGGAAGATCCAGTTGAACCTGTAAAACCAGTTGATCCTGTTGGACCAGAGGGGCCTGTTGAGCCTGTTGCTCCAGTTACGCCAGCACCAGTTGGACCTGAAGGACCACTTGCTCCCGTTGCTCCAGTTACACCAGCACCAGTTGGACCGGACGGACCTGATGATCCTGTAGAACCAGTTGCTCCAATAGCCCCAGTAGGACCAGTAGAACCTGTTGCTCCTACTCCAGTTGCACCACTTGGTCCGGATGGGCCGGATGCACCTGTGGCTCCAGTTGAACCAGTAGCTCCTGACGGACCACTGGGTCCGCTTGGTCCCGTTGGTCCTGTTGAACCAGCACCTGTTGCTCCAGTTACGCCTATTGGACCGCTTGGTCCCGTTGGTCCTGTTGAACCAGCACCAGTTGCTCCAGTTACTCCTGAAGGACCACTGGGACCAGACGGACCTGAAACACCACTCGGTCCGCTTGAACCCGTTGAACCAGTTAATCCTACAGCTCCAGATGGGCCACTTGGGCCACTCGGTCCGCTTGAACCAGTCGGACCAGTTGAACCACTTGGACCTGTAGAACCTACGCCAGTAGCACCTGTTACGCCACTTGGACCTGACGGACCCGATGGACCAGAAACAGTGGAGTTAGCACCAGTTGAACCTGTGGCTCCTGACGGACCTGAAGGACCAGAGGCTCCTGTAGCACCAGTTGCTCCCGTAGAACCTGCAGATCCGGTAGCACCAGTAGCACCTGTAGAACCAGTAACACCAGTTGTTCCAGTAGCTCCTGTAACTCCACTCGGCCCACTTGGACCTGAAGCTCCAGTTAATCCTGTTATACCAGTAGCACCAGAAGAACCGGTAGCCCCTGTGGCTCCAGTTGGTCCGGGTGATCCTAATGTAGGTCTAATTTTTATTATTGGCTTTAATGTCATTTTTCTTAAAAGTTATTCTTTTAAATTTGGCATACTAATAAGCAATAGAAGCCTTGACAGTAAAAGTTCCTACTGGAGTTCCTGTATCTGTAATAGTTAGAGTTGTTTTTATATGAGTTATTGTTCCAAGCGTTTCTGGTGTCATCCAACAAATATCAGTTCCGGTAGCAGCTCTTGTGATTGAAGCTACTCTTATAAGATCTTGAGCATTTGAGTTAGCAGCATTACTAATAAGCATTGAATATGCTTGATAAGTAGTTCCATTATCTAAAGAAACCGTTACGGTAAGAATTGCCGATCTTGTTGTAATGGTTGCGCCAGTAAATTGAAATGCAATACTTTTTGCTCCAGCCACTAATGTTGCAACAGAAGTATCTGCCAAATCTGCGACTGCGATTGCATTGTTCATTATAGGGGTCATTACTATTCCCTTTGAATAAGTTGTATGTTGCATTTTATTAATTTGATTTTATGTTATACCGGTTTCTTTACTGGAAACCGGCAAAGACAGATCTTCTCACAAGGAAGATTAGTTTGGTGTGATTCCGACACCGACTGTTGCAGTTCCAGCTCCACTTGTCATACCATAACCGACAACTGTTAAGTGATCGGCAACAGAACAAAATGAAGTAGCATTACAAGCAGGATTGACGAAGAACATTCCACCTTCAACTAATCCAGATGTTGAATTAACAGCATCATCACAAGCTATTGCACTTAACGAATTAGAAAGTGTATTTACAAAAATACAGTTCTTCCAAATGTTGTTAAACGCCATTGAACTTGTGTCGTAGAGATGAATATGTTCATAATTAGCAGTTGTAGTTGTTACAACAAAGTAACAATCTTCAAAGATATTATGTTTCATCCTTGCACCAGAACCCGTTCCTTTGATGTGTAATCCGAATCTTGCAGCAGTAACAGTAACCCAATCAACTCCAAATTTACAATTTCTCCAAGTTGTCGTATCTCCTCTGGCTTCAACATTAGAAACAGCGGCAACATTCAAATCTGAAAATTTGGCAAATTGACAATTTGTATAAACTGTATTCTCTCCGGCATCCCATAAAGCAGTTACACATAAAGCACTACCAACTCCGGCATTTGAAATATACACATTTGTAAATGTGTTTCCAAGACCAGTAACTTTGATAGTTGCTGCGACTGTTAGAGCTACTCCTGTTGCACTTAACTGAATTTCAGGTTGCATATCAGCAGCTCCCCAAGTTCCCAATCCAACAAGATGAATCCTGTTTTTGGCCCAATCAAGCATTGTATCTAAAGTGTAGTGCGTTCCAGTTGCAACCAAAAGAATAACATCATTCTTGTTAGTTGTGCATTTATTGTAAGCAGCCAATAGAGTTTTCAATGGACTTTCCATTGATAAACCATTATTGGCATCTGATCCTATTGCTGAATCAACAAAGTAGTAAGTTCCCTCTGTAACAGGTATTCCACCCATTCCCATTGTTGGAACTCCAAAACTTGATAATCCGTTTGGAAAATTTGTTAGCATAATTTTTTAAGTTTATTAGTTAATAATGTATTGACTTCTAAATTGTTAAAATGTATTGGAATATATCCTGCCTCAACCAACATTACATTTTTATCTGTATCTTGATTATGACCAGAAATCTCAATAGCATATTTCCCAATAACGAAGTCAACTTCACGATTACAAATCATAACCTTTGCCTCAAACGGAATGCGATTTCTCTTTAGGATCTCTGCAAACCTTCTTTCAGCGCTGGTTGATTTGTTTTTTCTTAACCTTGTGTTTCTCATATCTCTATTGCCCCTTGCTTGGAGAAACAAAGCGTGGGGAGTGTTGAGAGCTATAAGGTAGCAAGCCCCGACTTTAATTATCACTACCCTACTTTTTTTTAGTAGGTTTAGCTTTAGGTTTAGGTGCCAGTTTCTTTACTGGCTCTTTTACTGGCTCTTTTGGTTCTTCTTTCTTTACCTCTGCTTTAGCTTTCATAGCTTGTTCCTTTTTCCCGTCTAATATAATTTGCGCAACTACTTCTTTTGTAGCGTCTGGTGATACAGAAACTCCAAGTGCTTGTGCCTTCTTAATCAAATCTTCTTTAGGTAATTCCAAGTATGGATTAACAATATCTGGTTTTCCTTGAGCTTCTTTGAAAGCATCCATTGTTAAAATCCCCTTTCTAACATAATTGGCAACTTCAGCCATTGGCTTGCCTGAATCTCTTGATATTGAAGAAACTGCCTTAACTTCTTCTTCGGACCAAGAAACTCCGTGAGCTTTTGCTCTACCTTGTGCTACTAATTTTCCCCAATCTATTAACATAAATTTGTTTGGTTATTGTTGTTATACGACCTTTTTATGATGATCTGTTATTCTATCTCCTCTTAAATCTCGCAAATAACTATGAGTTCAAGAGGGATAGACCATCACAAGTGGAAATGTGCTAACTTCAGTTCTGTCTAACTACCAGAAGCGTTTGAACCGAGAATGTAAGCAGGGTAGCCCAAGCCAACAGTATAGAAGAAGTCAAGGGAGTATTCCCAATTCTTATTCTTATAAACTTGGTCTGGAGCATCAAGACTTGGCCTTTCAGCGAATAGGGCATTTAATGTTTCTCCAACTTTTGAAGAATCATACATAAACCAATAGGCTGAAGTGTCAGTATCGTCTGAACGAGTTTCAAGTCGTTCCCACACAATTAGGTTCTTAATCTTGCCCTTGAGGGTGTTCCTGTCGTTGTTAGCCGAACCCGGAATAAGGTCAGAGTAGATAATTCTCTCTGCTAAATCCTCATTTGAGGGGGCAACAACTAAAGTATCAAGATTAACTGGCCTTATGTGGCCATTAGGATCTTTGTGTGTTCGTCCTTGCTTTATCGCAGTAACAATCGCTGCTCTTGAAAGAACAGGGTTTGAAGTAATAACATTAGAAAAGTCATCAGAATTCAGGTTGTTGGTGTGAGCTGTAGAAAATAACGACAACGCATCAGGGCCAACCGCTGCGGTTGTTGAACCATATACATCTGTGTATGAAGAGGCCGAAAATCCTCTTAAAAGAACATCAGCTAAACTTTGGTCAATTTTGTCAAAAGCATCAACGGCTAAAGATCTGACAACAGAGTCAATTTGATTATGTAAATCAAATTTTCTCATTGCCTTTGTAACCGATGCTATTCCGCCAAAGTATCGTTGAGTCCAAGTAATGGAATCTCCTTCTTCTCCAGTGATGTTAGGTAAGTCCTGACCGGGTGTTACTTCTTGTATTCCGTCAACCCCGTGAAGGATAAGATGATCAAATGTTCTTCGTTTTGTATCAAAGATATTGAAAACCTTATTACCCTTCATTTCTGCTACTTTTGTTTTTGCAACCTCATTGAAGATAGACTGTAAGTCATCTGTTAAGGCTGGAAAGTCTTTTGTTGTAATCATAGGGCTATGCGACTAAAAATGTGAAGTAACCCCGAAGTTTGGAAGTCGTTATAAACTCACTCACATAGAACGCATTGGTTGATGACGCAGCCTCGTTTAAGGTGTCGTGATCAGTCAAGTCAATGAATGTTCCACGATGGGTAACAGCTGCAGTGCTATTGGTATCTCCTTCACACTCAACATTGTCAAGGTTTAGAACGAGAATATCCTCGTGCGCAGCTGCTTCAGTTGTCAAATCTTCCATAGACATAAACAAAATGTTTGAACCTGTTGAAGTAGTCCTCTGGAGGTATCCAGAAGCCCATTCCAATAAATCAAACTTTGTTATAGTCGTAGAAGATACTGTCCCACTTTTTATTGTGGTCAACTTCCCTGAATCATATCTTAAGGGTGTAATCATACTAATTCAGTTTTACTTTAAAGTTACGATTAATTATTGATACCAGTCCTCCATTTTTTCTTTGGGAGGTATAATCTTTTTCTTTGAAGGTTCTGGCTTTTTCTCCTTGCCTTTGCTTAAACCCTTTTCAGAAGCAAGTTCCTGTTTTGCCTTCTTCGCAATTTCTACTTTATTATCTGGTGTGTCAGTAATGTTATTATCAGCGCGCCATAGCTTGTGAGCATTTTGAATAGCAGCTAACTGTGTAACATAGTTGCTATCCTTTGGCCTTTGATAAAAAACAATTATCTCGTCCCAGTTCAAAAGTATTTCTTCTTCTTTACAGGAATCGCTGATTGCACGCTTTTCATCACGAAGTGCAAGTTCGTCTTTGGTAACAAAATTATCTGTGTCAACTTTTTTGTCATCAAAACCGAAATCATCATCAGCTTTTGGTTTCTTTACGGGTTCTAATCCCGGAAGGTTGCGACCTTTTGCTTTATTGAGTCGGATAACTGCCTTGCGATAGTTTTCCTTCTCGTTTGCGTCCTTCCGTAATTGTTCCAGCTCGGACTTGGATACTTCCACCTGATCATCTGATTCTTTTGTGTCATCAGATGGTTCGGGAGTTTTTTTGTCTGATAGATCGGCATCAGTAGAGGTGTCCTCTTCCTCTTTATTTTTAAGATCTTTGTTTGGATCTTCCATATATTTAAAAACTTTTGTTTCAAGTGTGTAGTTCGCACACCATTATAGAAGAAGTCCCGACAAAGGACTTCTGTTTAACCACAATTTATAATTCAATTTATAATTCTGGGTAAGCAGAAGTCCCGGACTTCTTATTTAATTATTAATTTACTTTCCTTTTGGCTGTGCGTTTGTCTTATTAATGTCTTTCCTAAACTCCAGATATGGCTCTAATTTCATAAACCAGTTCTTGGCCCACCTCTCTGTTTGTTGAAAAAAGGTGTTAAAGACACTATCTTCAAATTCTATCTCAACTTCTACCTTGCCTTCTTTTGATTCTATCTCGCCTGATTCCTTTTGGTATGTTGCTCTTCTTTCTCCAACTTTTTTAGGATCAATTTTCCCACTTTGGGTTTCTATGTTTAATTGCTCGCCATCTCTGAAAATCTTTACAAATTCAGGAATCATATGCTCAAGTCCATTAAGAATCTCTACTGTTCTGTCCATTTCATCTACTGTTGGAAAATCTTTTGGTGGAACATTTCTTAATCCATTCCAACAAATTGCCAGATTAACTTTTTTTGTTTTTAATATTTTCATTATGTTTTTTTGTTATCTTTCTTTCGGATTTCTCAAATTCCATTTTTGCCTCTGAAAGCAATCTACCAAGCTCTATTCTTTGTCCAATAAGTATCCAATAATCCTCATTTCTTGCTACTCCTCCACCTAAAACCTGTAAAATGTGTAAATTTCTGGTTAAGATGTAGTCTTGAAACTCTTTTAATGGATATTGTAGGCCAATCCACGCTTTTCTCTTTGTGTGGTCAATGCTCTTATGGGCAACTGGTATCTTTAATAACCGAAATAAGATTTTTATTATTAATCTTCTCATACGACCTTTGATTTAACTGGTAATGGTGGTGAAGTTGACTTTGCCGGTTGTGGCTCTCCTCCACCTTCCCCCTCAATCGGAACTTCCGGTTGTGGAGGTGTTAAATTATATCTTGCTTTATCATCGTTGTAAGCTGTCATAAAGTCATCATACAGAACCTCTTGATTGCTCATAAATATCTGTGGGAACAATGAAGACATTATCTGTGCTTTCTCTTGGAATAATGCTTGTGCTTCAGCGCTATCTTTTTGATGTAAAGTTTCTGATACTACTTGAACATCATAATCATATTCATCAAGGTATGTTGAAAGAACACCAATCTTTTCGTATTTTTCCCCTTGTATTCTAAACTTCTCTTCTTCAATATCTAATTCATTTCTGCTTGGGAGTTCCTTTTGTGTCTTGGCAAACTGAATTTCAAGCATACCAGAGGATCCATCTGGAAACTTGCTTCCGGGAACAAGGATCTTTCTAAAGCTCTCTTTGTAGGTAGCTGAACCATCTGGTCCGACTATTTCTTCAACTTTCGGTTGCGTATAGTTAGTTAATATGTTTAAAATCCTCAATTTTGTCTTTTGTATCCATAAATCTGTTAAGAACATAAAGAATACTCCTTTCAATTTCTTTGCGTTCTCGTTAGAAATCACAATTTCTCTGGCAGTAACACCTCGTCCTGCAATACCTTGTTGTGTCATATCAACTGTTCCCATATCCATTCCTTGAGCAACCCATTTAATCATACCCATTTCAGAATCTGTGATACCCGGAACCTTTTGATAAACAACTTGGTTCACATCTTCAACATAAAGTGTGCTTTCCATTCCTATATTCTCATTTTCCATTTCCAGTAAGTCTTTATTCTTAATTCCGGCCAGAAGTGGTGGATTCATTGAACGATAAGTCTTGTCTAAAGACATATTATAAAGCGTATTGATTACATCTTGAGTATCCATATTGGCATTTGGGAGCGAATTGCCATAAAAGAATTGTTGTCCTGAAAATGGTTCAAAGATTGTCTTTGAAAAGGGATAAACCTTGTCTTTTCTACCCCAAAGCATTGGTGCAGATAGGAGTAATACTCCATTAATCACAATATAATAAGTATCTTTAAAGCGATTGTAGTATTTTATAACCTCATAATCGTCTAAATCATCAACTCTTTCGTTCCACCTTTTGTAGAAAAATGTTTCTATGTCGCTTTCGTATGTTCCTACTCTGGAACTGCTATAAACATATTCAAAGTTTTTGTATTTGCCAAACTCTTGTTCAATAGAGGCAAAATCCATATATCTGATCCAAGCTATTGCTGGTTGATCTTGAATATTGTGTGTCTGGGGTGATTTGATAAACAATTCCTGTAATGGAACCAAGACATCAACGCATTCGTCATTAACTTCAACTTCCTTTTCGTCAAACTCTAAATCTCCAGTAATAAGGTCATAGCTTTTTATAAACTTCCTGCTATATTTTGTCTTTAGATACCCATCATACTTGATAACCGTTCCAACCGTAGCGCAAGTCCAACCTTCCCAGAAGATCTCTGTTTCCATATTTGAGTTATTCCTTGAGTGTGAAACTAAACTTTCTATTATATCTGCCCTGCGTATATCTAAACCACCATCTCCTAAACTAACTGCTCTATAATGTAAATCTGGTGGTGTGCTGGCTACTGCAGCAACAACTGCTTTGAGTTTATTTCTCGTTGTCTGATTAAAAACATTTGATTGCCAATCTTCTTTTCCCTGTTCTTCTCTTGTTGGAACATATCCCTGAACCCTTTTCTCTGAATCGTCAATAAACTGAACCAAGTTTCTATCATTGAATTGTGTGTATGATTTGTTCCTAACTTTAACCATTTCATCAACTTCTGTATAAACAAAATCAAGAACTTTTCGTTCTTCAACAGTTGGAATATAAAGTTCGTTTTCTATGTTGATTGCGTCTTTATTTTCCATAAAAAAACAGCGCAGAAACTTCAATACTCAAGCGCATTTGCGTTTAAGTGTTGAAGCCTCTCCGCCGTTGTTCGGTTAGGATTAACCTCTTTTAGTAGTATAAACCTTTTAAATCATTTGTCAAGAGCTAACTTTTCCAGTCAATTTGCTCTGACCCTATTTGTCGTAGTTTCCCATTTCCATCAAAAAAAGCTATCTTCTTTCCCCCTTTACAAACAAAGAAATCATTGTCTAATAGGAAACAAAACATATTCAAAAACCCTTCCGTGTCTTTATGTGATAATTGTTTCTTTTTAATCAAGAACACTATCTTTAATTCTTCTTCTGTTAGTTTTATTTCCGGCATAATTTATCCTGCCATACGAAATGGCTTTTTGTTATTACTTAATCTATTTTGTTTCATTTTATGCTCAAAGAAGTCTTGCTCTAACGATTTCTTATAAAACACCTGTGGCCGAGCAAAAGTTAAGCATAAAGCATCAAAAGCATCTGGACTGGAGATACCCTTTTTAAACATTTCCCTTTTTCCCATTAAAACTAATTTGCGTTGTGTATCCTCTCTGTATTTTATATTCAACAACTGATACCACCTATTATCCCTTAATAGCTTTCCACCACCAGCAATCCACTCTTTCAAGGCCCAAGCAAACTCTGCTTTCTTATTAGCAAATTGCCTGCTATCTTGTTCCGTATCACACTTCTCGCCAACATTTACACCAACTACTGCTTTCCCTATCTCTTTCATCTTACCCGGCAACATTGTGCCTGCTCCAACTTTATCAACAGCACAAGCCCTGACATCAACCTTATTATTATCAATGGAGTTTGATATTTCCCCACTAAACTCTAAAGGATCAATAGCTTCAGAAGCAAAATCTATTTTAGCTATGTTGCGCCATCTTATAACAACAATGCTCTCATTTGAGCCTTCGCCAGACGGATCTGCTCCCAAAGACGGAACGCCAAAAGGATTCCAAGTATCTGTCATAGCTCCTTTTAGCTCTGATTCTGTTATTAATGGGGACCAACCCTCTGGGTCTACCTGATCCTCTGAAGGAAAACTACACTCAAAAAGGATATCAAACTTCGGTTTTGTTCTGGCCTCATCAATAAAGCTCTGAATATACCTGCCTTCAGCTAATCCAATCTTGTAGTCAATAAAAATCTTTTTATATCTCTTATCTTTCCAAGTAGTAAAGAAATGATTTCTATAAAATGGATTCCCTATTTTACATAGAAAAGTGTCTTCGCCTTTACCGGCCAACATTCTAAAGATACCAGCGTCAACCTCATCTTCTTCTAAAGAGGCTTCTTCCTGAACAACATTTCTTCCACCAAATCCCATAATGGAATTGATTACATCTTGCTTTCTCCTTGCATCAGCGCTTATAACCTCAACAGATCCATATCTAATCTTGTTATCACCAACAAGAACCTGAAATGTTAGCTTAACCTTGCTCTTTTCCTCAAGTAATCTGTTTAGCGCAGTCTTCTCTGCCAGATTAACTCCAACTAATTTGTCTTTAAAGTATGTATTGTTATAGCTATCCTGAATAATATAATTTAATAGTATCTTACCACGCTTTAAATCTGGAACAACCACCATCCACTCCTCTGGATATGCTGTAATTCTTTCCAACAGGCCTCTGGACACTGTTATCGTCTTCCCATATTGAGTAGATGAACATATCTCTATTCTGGGATGTTGCCTTAAAACAATGCTCTTAAAGATTGCCAACTCTCCGGCTGACATTTCCCAAGCAGACTCATCATCATTCAAGAAGTGCTGATTGCCCAATATCCAGATTTCATCTTTTCTAATCTCTTCTAATGCTTCTGTAATATATGGAATTAGAACTTCAGACGGAATAAAAGCACCAATGTTTTCAAGAACCTCGTCAGGAATATCTATTGGAACCTTTGGAAATAATATATCAGACCTCATTTTATTTTGTATTCCCGAAGACGGCTATTTAATGTTTGCACACTTATTCCACATATTGCAGCTATTTTCTCTCTTGTGTAGTATCTTCTACTCTCTGTGTTTCTTCTCATATAGCGCAAATTCTTTTTGCTTAATAATATAATTTGTTCTCTGTTCATTGTAATTCTTTAAGTCTTTCGTATTTCAATTTGATTATTAATTCATCTATGCCATCGGCAATACTAACTGACTTTCCTCCTTTTGTTTGCCTAAACCAATTTACTCGTAATTCATCTATCTCATTAGCAATTTCTTCTCTAGTTGATTGTTTAAATTCCTTAATATATTTACCAAAATGTTCTTCTATTTTTTTCATAGTTTAGTTAGTTCTTTTATGGCTGTTTCGTAATATCCTATTGTTGTTTGATAATTGATTGGCGGTTTTTGTGCCTGCTTCTTTAGTTTATTATACCAGCTTTTACCACGAGCTTCAATTATTTTCTCTTCAACCTTTTTAGGGTCCTGATGATGTAGAACAAAATGGCAACCCCGACAAAGGGTAATATGGTTCTCTTTATTATACCGCAAATGACCATAAGAGCCTTTAAAATAAAAGTGGTGTCCTTGTAAAACATTGTCGGATTGTCCGCAGACTTCACAACTGGTCTTTAGATACTTCTTAAACCAGAGATTGTCTGCGGTGCTTCTGAGGCGTTGTTTCTTACTTTTCTTCATCTAACTCTTCTTGTGCCATTTTTACTAATTCTGCTTTGTTGGCGGTAAATAGTATCGTATTTAAAGCGTTGCGTCCGTTCTCTGTTAATTCTAAATCTCTGTTTATGTAGCCTGCTTTATAAAGCGTTTGTGTATCCTTGTCTAATAAACGCTTCATCATTGGTTTTAATTTGTTCATAGTTTTGTTTGGTTGACTTATTGTTTCGTCAGAGCCAGTTATGTGATTATCCATAAAATCAAGAACAATACTCATATCAGATGGACATTTATATTCTTCTTCAAATTCTCCTATGTATTCACCCATTTCAGGTTCTAAAAACTCTTGTGCGGATATAATGGGGATATTAGGATATTCTTTTCTAAAGAAATCCTCTGGCGAAAAAATCAACACATTGTTCTTAATCTGAATACAAGTTTCTTCTTTATATCTTCGCCAAGCTTCTCTGTATGTGTCTTTGTTATCAAAATACCAAAAGCACCCATTACTTATAGCCATTGCCACTACTCTTTCCCAATCCTCTTTTGTTTTAATACGAACAATTACATCTTTCATAGTTTTTTATTTATTTTATTATTACCGACCTTTATTTTAACTTAAATCTTATTACCTTTGTTAGCAATTCTTTATCCATATTTAATCTGCGAGTATTGTTATTGTTTCTCCTTTATCATCTTTGTTTCTTGTTCTTATTTTTAAGTTTTCGTGGCGGATTATATCTAAAACTTCACTCGTTG
>Ga0222700_1000220_pt1 | contig 11893 bp, 22 predicted proteins | sample AntAcemetage1454_FD_181013 | JGI IMG/M metagenome (GOLD analysis project Ga0222700, IMG submission 181013) | Saline water microbial communities from Ace Lake, Antarctica - #1454 | ecosystem: Environmental > Aquatic > Non-marine Saline and Alkaline > Saline | place: Antarctica: Ace Lake...
AACTTATTATTAAAGGAGGTGAGAAATGATACACGTTAAATTTTTATTATGGAATGGTCAACGTTATTTATTGGTGTCGGATGATGGTCAAGTCTGGAAGCTGGCCTGGTCGTATCAGCGAATGAAATTAAACGAATCAGGTCAACACGATTTAAATTACTGGCGCAAAAAGGGGGTGATAATTGATGAAGCCGAAAAAGAAGCGCAAGGATAAAAAGTATTATCTACATCTGACTTGTAAAGAATGTGGGCTACCTTTTAAAAGCGAGCGCTTTAAAAAGTACTGTTCTTACAAGTGCCAGCGAATAGTTAATAATCGGCTGGCCAAAACCCGTTACGCTGAAATGCGTGATATAGTGCTGCGCTCAAAGGGGGTGATTGATTAATGGCTATAAAAGATATGTTAGGGATTGATGTTATAGTGGATCAAAAGATGGCGGTTGTAAAAGATGATCTATATAAAGCAATCAAAGAAATATCCGAATTACAGTATAGATTATTGGAGGCCGAAACAAAGTTAAACAATCTGCAATCGGAAGTTAAAATCTTACATGGAGGTAAAGTATAATGAAACGATTATTTTTAGGTGTACTTTTTACCCTGGCCCTGGTGATCATGGCCTGGGCTGCCGGACTGACATTATTTCCAAGCGCTCCGGTTTTAACCATTTCTGATAATGCGTCCGGTTTGTCCTGGGATGCAAATACAGAAGAGGATCTGGCCGGCTATTTGCTCGCCTACGCTGTGAACGATGTTAACTACATGGAAGAGTGTTTGATTGACCTTGGAAACGTCCTCACCTATGATTTCGAGGCGCTGCCGGCCGATGTGGTCCAGGACGGTAACAAAATTGATTTTGTTTTACATGCCTATGATACGTCGGCCTTAAGGAGCGCGGCCAGTAATGAGGTAGAGATAAGTTTTTTACTCAACACGCCACCAGGCGCGCCGGCCGGTTTATTAAAAACTTATTAAAGGCCCTGGTGATCAACTTTTAATGGAGGTGACGAAATGAGGTCAATAATTGTAGTAAGTTTTATAATCGTATTCTCTTTAGTGATTGCTTGCGCTGAAATGCCGAATCGGAGTAATCCGGTTAATCAGGTTAATGACCGTCTTACTATCACGGTTGATGATACGGCCGATTATTTTATTATGCTGACAAGTTATATGTGCAGCGTGCATATATCCTGGCCGGAAGAGGATGGTTTCACGACTGAATTTGAAGAGACTTATCCTGATATAAAACACATTGACGTTATTGATTTTGACATTGAACCGTGAAGGAGTAATTAAGATGGTGTTAAAATTATATCGAGGTGAAACGTGCCTAAGAACGATTTACAATGTGGTCAAGATTTCAAGTGAAGAGTACGGCGCTTTAATCGTAAAGCAAAAAACAAATGAGATGTTTTTCACAAATTGTTATAAGTTCAACAAGGACTACCACCGGTTTATTATTTCGGTGGATTAAATGTTAATCATTTAAACATAGGAGGTTTTATCATGGCGTGGAAAAATACAGGAGAAGCGGAAAGATTTAATTTTGATTCAAAGGGTGACGAATTAATCGGTCGATTGATTGACCAAAAGAACACGAAAGAATATGATTCCAAGGTTTACACTTTAGCAGATGATAATGATGATACCTTTTACTTTTTCGGGTGTCACGCTTTGGACTCCAGGCTTCCGGCTATTATCGGTCGTCGGGTTAAGATCACATACTTAGGTAAAGAGACACATGTAAAAGGTAAAACAATTAGAGTATTTGATATATCCGTGTGGAGCGCTTTTGCCGATAGTGAACCAGGTGACGCGGCCGAAAAGGGTCAAGGTAGCAAAGGTAAGAAGGGTATAAGCAAAGGCTCGAGCAAAAGTAAAAAGAAAGATAAAGTACCATTCTAATTTTTTAACAGGTACAGTGTAACGTCAAAACCCTGACGCTGAACCGTCAAAACATTCTCATTGACTTTGGCGTTAGGGTAATTTAAAGTATTTTAGGAGGTGATCAAATGCCAACAAATCAAAAATATTCTCAAAGGGTTCATTCCATACGGCAGTTAAAGAGTGCAAACGATCGTATAAGAGAGGCGCAAGTACTTTTATGTTGTGTGGGGGGGAGATATGAAGCGGCTATACCACAAGTTAGTCTGGGATGTGAGAAGTTAAATGAGATGCTTGTCATGGCTGAAAGTATGATAACCGGTATAAGGGAAATTATATAATGGCTATTTCAACTATTCGTGGTCTGTCCAGGCGCTTTATTCCTGAAATGTTAAAAGCCGGTATGAGTGCAACTGCCGGCCTTAAATTATTAAGATCCGAAGGAATGGGCTACCGTAAAACTGATTTCCTGGCAGATTTTAGAGACTTTTCCGGCCTGGCTATGAAACGCGATCCTTTAAGGGCAATTCCTAAAAAATACCGGCCCACGGAAGCAACTATCCAGCGAACGGATTATAAACAGCTTAAGAAGTTTCACTATAATTACAAGATAGAAGGGTATGACATTATCACCCAGGAGCAAACGGAAACATTTATCACGGTTGCAACTGATAACATTCTGACAATGGAAGAGGCAGAGGCGGAAGCCGAAAGGCTATGTGATGTTTATAAAATAGATATTGATATTGCCAGGATGATTATTGATGGTGTCACAGTCTCAAAGTAATAATCGCAAGCGGTCGGCGCATGTAATAAAACGGTCAAATGGCAATCGGTTGCCACAACGGTTTATATTCTTTGATACCGAAACGGAAACGATAGACGATCAAGGCACGCAACGCTTAAAATTAGTGGTTGCGTGTTCTTGGTTTGTCAATAAACATACCGGTGTTGAGAAGGTCGAATGGTTTCATTCTAAAAACAGTAAACGTTTTTATACCTGGTTCACCGGCAAGTTAAAATCTCATATTTCCACAAGGGTTCTGGCTGCTAATGTATGGTTTGATTTTCGTAACGCTCGCCTTTATGATCACATGAAAAAAGATAACTGGCAATGTGTCAGCGATTTTTGTAAAGGGCATACATTGATCTTTAAGTTCAAGCGCAAGAATTATCGGGTAGAGTTCGTTAATATTCAAAATTACTTTGGTGTGTCGGTTAAAGTTATCGGTCAATCAATCGGGCTTCCAAAACTTGGCATTGATTTTAAGACGGTTAATGACAAAGATTTATTAACATATTGTAAACGTGATGTTGAAATAATTTTCAAGGCATTTCGGAATCTTTATTTTTTCATAAGAGATAATAAATTCGGCAGTATTCCTTATACATTGCCAGGCGTGTCATTCAATTGTTACACTCATTCTTTTATGCCGAAACAAATAAATGTCCATATCAATGAAGAGATTTTGGAATTAGAACGAAAAGCCTATTATGGCGGTCGGTGTGAGTGCTTTTTTATCGGGAGGCCCAGAAAAGGAATTTATTATAAAGTCGATATCAATTCAATGTACTCTTATATAATGAAATTAAATGATTTTCCGGTCAAGTTTATAAAGCAAGGTGTAAACGTCGAACCTGCGGCAATCTTAAAGGTTGCGCCGATTTATTGTTTCATTGCTGAATGTGAAATGGAAACAAGAGATCCGGTATATGCTATGCGGCGGGAGGGAAAACTAATTTTTCCGGTCGGCCGGTTTAAAACATTTCTCACTACACCGGCGTTACTTTTCGGAATCAGTAACAGTCATGTCAAAAAGGTTTTGAAGGTTGCCTGTTATAGAAAAGCAAATATCTTTAATAAATTTGTAGATTATTTTTATAATAAACGGATGGAATTTCGGGCCGATAAAAATCCGGCCTTTGCTTATTTGTGCAAGATTATTTTAAATTCCCTATATGGAAAATTCGGCCAGCGAACGTCAAAAGTTTCATATACCGGTCGAAACGAATCGGCAGCCGATATGCGCCGGGTGATTATCGACGCTAAAACTCACAAGATCTCAACCCACCAGGTATTTTTTGGACGTGAAACAATTATTGACCAGGGAGAAGAAGAATCGGCCAACTCTATGCCAGCCATTGCAGCGCATGTTACAGACTATGCCAGGCTTTATTTATGGCGTCTTATTGATCAAGCCGGATTGTCTAATTGCTTTTACTGTGATACAGATAGTATTATATTAAATAAGAAGGGTCTTAAAAATCTCAATTCAACAATCCATCCTGATAAATTAGGTTTGTTAAAAATAGAAGGGGAGGCCAGGTGTGTTATTTTAAGAGGCGCGAAACATTATACTTTCGGTAGTGATACTAAAATCAAGGGAATTAAAAGAGGCACAAAGAAAAATAAAGATGGTTCATATACTTATATTCATTTTCCGGGAATCATTTCAGAATTAAGGCAAGGGATAACGGAAGATTATCGCATTGAATCACAAACAAAAAGGTTAACCGGCGCTTATGACAAAGGAATTGTTACACCGTCCGGCCGGGTTAAACCTTTTCAGTTATAAGCTGGCAATCAGAAAACCTAAAACCACAAAGAAAATAATTACAATTATTATTTCTTTATAGTGCCATTTAATAAAGGCCATTTCCTTAACTCCTTACGGCAATTTCGGTTTTTGAACCGGTTCTTTTCTTGTTAATGGTTTAACTTCTTTCTTGATCACCTTTTTAATTGCCTGAATACTCTTCTTTAGTTTTGAAATATCCTCGCCCATTTTCTACCCCTCCGCTCCGGTTTTTGCAATCAATTCCAAATACCACCCGATATATTTATCCGTATAACCTTTGTTTTTCATCTCTTCGATATAAATTGGTTCTGTAATAATCTGATTTGAGAAAAACGTGTCAAGTTCTTTTTTCGTCGGTGCCTTTAACTTGGCCAGCTTTTCGGAATCCCATAATTTAATAATTGAATCTTGTTCAGCGCCTACCAGGTCAAGTTTACCTAATGCTGTTATGGCCTGGTTCATTGTATAAGCGCCGGCCAGGTAAAACTTTCTTATCCGTTTTTCTTCTCGATCCTTTATTTCTTTTAACGTGTTATACTCTTTCATTGATATTAAAATATCAACTTCATCCTGGCTATACCCCAGGTCAAACAGCATGTTATTACATTCGGCTTTTCCGATAATCATTTTACTGTATGATGATAAGATTTCAGCTTTGGTTAAATCTCTATCGGCTTCCGTGTTTTGCATTTCTGTAAACTTTGTCAACCATTCGGCTTTTTCTTCATTATAACCCAAGTCAAGATAAGTTCTTTTTACCTGGTCACGGTCAATGATACCCATTTTAAATACACGCCGGACGTCAACTCGCGTTAATGGATTATAACTAATTGCTTGCAGCTTGTCACGCCACCACGGCATTATATCAACTGCCATGAATAATTTATCTAAGTCACCAGGTTCAATCACGTCTCGATGCAACATTTCAAAACCTTGCATAATAGATGGAAGCTCCCAGTGAGAGGCCCAAAACCGTTTGGCCCACTCTTCACTTAACCCTTGCTTTTGAGCGTACTCTAAAAACTCTCCAGGTAATTCTTGCATAAGGCCGTACTCTTCTATGTAATCGGGATAAAACGCTTCACGAACGGCCATTCGGATTAGATCAGGATATGCCGGAATCGGATAGAACAGCGTTTTTAATTGCGTGATCTCTTCGTCGTTAAATCCGTATTTTTTATAACCGGCATTTAATGTTGCTTCGTCGATCTCACCACGCAAGAATAACGATTTAAATTCTTCCGGTGATGGAATGGTTTTCGATGCTTTAAATAACGTATCAATATTCGGGTCACTATAACCATGCTGTCTTAACATTTCTCTGACTTCACCTTCTCTCGCCGGATCACGGTATAAGGAAAGAATCAAAGCATTAACGTCCGGTAACGTCGGCCTGTATTGCCGCCGCCATTCATGGGCCGCTTGTTCACTCGCAACTTCTGCGTGGCCTCCAACGTATGATAAGAAATAATTAAGTGTGATAAAATATCCTAAAAGTAAACTTCCCAGATCATTATCTTTAATCACATTTAAAATGGTTGCTTTTACTTCCTGGGGTAAGTCAAGCCGATCAATTGATTTTGCCAAGGATTCGGTTAAATATTCGACGCTTTTATCGCCAAATTTTCCGGCAAGAATATTGCCGCCGGCACTAAAGAACGGATTTAATACGTCCGGTGACGTCTCCCAAAACGCCGTCCACATCGAGGTAAAAAATCCTTTAATCCGGTCAAATAAACTACCGGTTAAACCGTCTGATGGTGTTTGATCATCTGCCATTTTAATTCCCCTTAATTTTAGTGCCAAGTGTAAAAATTATCGCGCCGGTTGTGATTCCTACTAAAAATATATGTCCACCAAGTAAAATTTCACATGTGAGACCACATCCCAAAAGTAAAACGCCAATCAATTGAACCGCATCTCCGATTAATCTATTCCTCATTCAAGACCCCTTTCCATAATTTGCGTGACAAGTATTTGCCATAGCTCAAATGTTATATTTTCCTGGCCTTCCGGCACGTCAAGCAAAAAGGCGATAAGTGCTTCCGGCGTTTCAAATGCTTCTGCGATTCCGGTCAAAGTTGATTGCATGTCAACTGTTAGAAAGTCAGTTATCGGTTTAACTTCAAGATCGATATAGTCACCAACTAATACTGCTTTTCGCATTATACGTTGAATTGTTTCTGTAAGATATGTATCGCTTTCGGCATATCCAAAAGCAATTCGATCTTTTAAACCGGCGTCGATCTCTTCGATGTTAAAACCAATCCCTTCTCCTGGTTCACCAGGCGGTCCAATTGGCCCAGGTAATCCAGGTAATCCAGGAGGCCCAGGAGGGCCAGGCGGGCCAGGCGGGCCGGCGCCACCGCCGCCTGTTGATAAATAGCTTTCTAAATGTGACGCTAATGTGCTAACCCACCAGGAGGGCAGTTCAGTTATAACCTTCTCTGCGGCGTTGGCCGTGGCGGCTACTCCTTGAAAGACTGGGTCTGATTCCAGGTCATAAGTGCCACCCACTGAACCGAGTCGCGTTTTTAATTTCTCCAGCCATTCATCACTGATATCCACCACATGATAAACAACATAATTAATGGCTTTAGCCAGATCACCGGTGACGGCCTGAATGGCGTCAAAGATAATATTTCCGGCTTTCTTAAGTGCGGTTATAACCCAGGCTTGTGTTGCTGGAATAAGATATTGAATCGGTTTGATCTCTTCGTCAATCGGCCTTGTTATGTCACCCGATATTTCTTCCGTAGTAAAACCCATTTCTTGTTCCATTCGATCCAGGCGTTTTTTAATATCGCTGATAGTCTCGGGCCATAGATCATAACTATCTTTTAAAGCGTCGACGATTTGCTGTGATGTCATCCCTCCTAATTGCCGGTCGGCGGCTTCCCATTGATCAATAATCTTTAGAAGGTTGTCTGATAGGCCGCCGGCTTGTGGGTTTACAACTAAAGATGATGTGTTATAACTTAAATCTAAAAATCCTAAAATGCTACTTATTAATCCGGCCGTTTTTTCATCCGGCTCTGCGGTTGTGCCGCCTAATGAATCTATGATTGTTTTTCCTTCTAACTTGGTTGCGTCACCGATAATGTTTTTTACAGCGGTCATCCACTGGCCTAAATCCCTTGTTACCCAATCGTGAACTCTGTATAGAAGCACTTCCAAAAGAGCGGCGTCTCTTGCAACGATCATGTCATTACCATAAACATTTAAATAATAAGACTGACGGCTGCTCGCTTTTCCGATAAGATCAATTACAGTTTGCTCCCCATACTCCCACATAATATAATTATAAAAATCAACTTCATTTGACAAAAGGCTTCCAGGGTCGGTAGGCGTCGGCACGTATGGCGGCGCTTCCTCATCTGGGGGTTTTGGGTAAGAGTTACACGAATTGGCCCACCAATAATATTTATTAATTTCACAAACTCGCTGTGTGTCTATTTCATAAGATGGAATTGTGCCGTTAACCCACCCTAAAAATTTAATGCACCGTTTTAAATCGGCTTTACTTTCACCGGTGAATCGGGGTAACAGGGTAGTTAGCCATATCTTAACTCCATTAATTGCGGTTGCCCTGACACCTTGCATTTGCCAGTTTAACGTTAAAACCCAGGCCACAACAGAATTAAGGATTCTTTTGCCTGGCGCTTGCAAGGCCGGTTTAATGTTTACCATAACATCCAAAAAATCACCCCAGGTTATAACGGTCATTTTTTCAATCCTCTATCAATGTCAAGTGAATCCATAAAACGTCTGATTGATGAAACAATAAAATAAATGGTGTCGGTGGTCGGCGCTAACGTTTGATCTATCCATTCATCAAGTGACATTTCTTCATCTATTATAAAGCGATTATCATTAATCATGTTTCAAGGCCCTTCTATTTGCTGTACTCTTCAATCATTCGTAATCGGATTGATGACATTTTCTCGAACCGATCTTTCAGGTCGGCCACGTCAAGGCCAACATATTCGGCACGTCGAATCTCTTCTTTTAACCATTCGGTGTCTGCGTCGAGTCCTTTTAATCGTTTCAATTGCTCTGGTGTTAATGTGATTTTTTCTCTTGCCATTTTTCATACCTCCATTTAAATAATTTAAAGTGAATGTTTTATTAACCTGGTAGATAAGAACATAATCCATATAGGTTTCTTGCAGCCCCTGACACCTGCCTGATTTCAACTTTCACGCTTGTAGTATAAGCAATTAAATATATCGGTACTTCTTTAAAATTAATAGCGCCACTGGTGATATCATTCCATAATAACCTTGTCTGTACGGTTGTTGTATATGTGACCGCTGCGCCGCCGTCAACTGTTACTTTACACTCAACATCTTGAAAATTTCCAACTATTCCTAAATGTATTTTTTGAATATGGCCCGAACCAACGGCAATGTTTAAAAGGGTATTCCATATACCCGATCCCACAAGGCCAACATACCAGTACGCAATTATCGGCGCACCTGGAGCTAACCCGCCGCCGCCACTATCGACAATAACGTGGGCCACTTCGCCGTCAAGTGTTATTGGAATATCCTCTTTTGGATTTGTCGGCCTAATTCCTACCCATCTACATTGATCATTTTCAGGACTCATGATAAAATCTCCATTTGATTAGCTGTCAATAATGATATGAATCACTTCACCGTCAAACGTTACCGGTATATCTTCCGGTGGGTTTGTCGGCCTTACTCCTATCCATCTGATTTGATCATTTTCCGGCATTACTCTGTCAACTCCTTATAATAAATACCCCAGGAGGCTTGAGTGCCTAATGCACCTGCCCTCTGGACTTCAATTGTTAAGTTTTCGTGGATATATAAACCCCATTTTTCATCATAAAACATACCAAAGTTTAAATCTCCGGCTACGTTATTAAACATGGTGCAGCCGAATTTATTCCACGGTTGCGAATAACCCCAAAACCCACCGCCGGCCAATTCATTAATGGTCATCATGAAAACGATCACGCCATCAATAGTTATCCTGGGCCTGAAAACAATTGAATCACTCCAGGCCCACATATAACCCCAAACGCCGCGAATATCAACATTTAAAACTTCATCCCATACCGGTGTAGCACTAACTGCTATGGCCGCCTGCCTTTCTACTCTATCGGTATAATGCGCGAAACTTTGTTCACTTAACACTGTCCAGTCCGGTGATCCTCTGGCCATGATAAAACCTCCTTTTAATCCGGTCGTTTCAATTTCGTGATCCGCATTACTTCGCCAACAACGGTTCTCAAAATTTCTTTCTGCGGCACAATCTGTAATCTAACTGTGATAGTATGGTCATAAATTTCGTCTGTATTCCAGCCGTAAAAATACAATTCAAGAGGTGGCTCTTTAATCGGATATTCGTCGGTCGATGCAATGATCCCACCGTTACCGCTTAATTGATAATCTGGATTTTTCGGCCATACTTGATGCAAGCCGTCATCAATGTGAATAAATACCAGGCCAACACATCCGGTCGGGAAAACAACTTCGCACCTGGTGATTGTACCTTTCTCCATTTTCAGTACTATCTTTTCCGGTGTTGCTTTTGTGTTACCTCTTGTCAGTTTTATGTCCCAGGCATAAAGCATGATTTATAACCTATACAGTTTGTCAAATTCGCTGTCAAGAAACCGAATCAATTGAACGGATATCTGAACCGTGTCATTTACAGCGTTTGGCGTGATTGCAACTCCTAATTCGTCACCGTCAATCAGATAATTGTCGGCTGACCATCTTTGCACCACGCCGGTATTGATTGCGGCTGAGTGATTGATCCGGTGTATTTCTCCATGACATTTAATACCCTTATAACAAATGCCATAATTTGCGCCGGAATTATTATAAACGCTGATTTGATTAACGATTATAACTTCACCTCGCCTGGCCTTCACTGGCCAAAACCAGGTCAATAGCACCGGACACACATAATCATAAAGTTCGTGCCTTACCATTTTAGAATGAATTGCTGTTATCATTTTATTGACTCCTTCATCGTAAATTCGTTTTAGATAAAAAGGCAGCTTTAACCAGGGATCATTAAACGTCTCACATAAAATGATATAACTAAAACTGCCTTTTATCAAGTTAAATTTAATGAGACGTTTAATAAGGTCGTAACTGTTGCAGCACAATTGCGCTTGCTGCGGCGTCGGTTTGTGCCTGGGTTAAAATTGCTTTTACGCTTTGGAATGGAGTCGGGTCAAGAAACTCTTCGGGATCTTTAAGATTTCCGAATCTTAAAACCTCTGTGCCGTAATAATTCCATCCTAAATGCGTGTGAATAACTCTCTGCCCTGCCTGCAAGGCGGTCGGTGTAGCATCTCTTGCAAATTCTGAATAGAAAGAATACGGTCGCCTGATTACTGCAATGTCGCCGCTATTCCAACACTCAACATTTGCGCCCCAATTCCAGGCGAAAGGATGATATCCCCTAATCGCTGTGTCTTGACCGTCACCGTGAGTTATTCCTTGAAAATTACGCAAGCCATACTTTGAAAGATTTTCATGTGCTACATCTTCCAGGTATTCTTCCAAGGGAATAAACCGATCCGTGTCACAACTGATTTTTGCCTTTGTGATTTCTGCCCAGGTAGGCGTGTCAGAATCTTTCACACGAATGATCATCATTCGATATTTGTAATCCCTGGGCATGTCAATTGTTTCATCACCGGACGTAGCTTTATTCCATGAGTAAATTCTTTTACCCATGAGAAAACCACTCGGTTCACTTATCGGGTTTTCACAAACAATCGCTCTGACTGTCAGTTTTTGTGTGTCAGCTTTCCACTGAGCGGCCTCTTCCGAAAAAGCATAGGTAATCTTTAACTGCGGATTAACAAACTTTTTCGGGTCAAGCATCCATTCATTGTCAGAATCATCACGGCCGAAAGGGATTTTTACCTGCGATATGCTATCCATGTAAGAGCCGCCACATGACATTTCGGCTGGCATTTCCCCTGAATGATACAACGATAATGCGAGTGCTTCTTCCATGTTCATTGAAAACAAAACGTCGCTACCGTCAACCACTTCAATCTTGCTAATTGCCCTGGGAATCAAGCAATTGTTTGTGTCAGAATTATCATACCGTCGGCCTAGCACGCCGATCATAAGTGCTACAATCGGATTGCTAAAGTCCAAGTTAAAAATCCTTGTGCCTGATGGATCTAATACTTCTTGATGAACTAAAACCGCTTTTCGATTTCTCATACTTTGTCACCTCCTTTATAAATGGATTTTACTTATTTCTTGAAGCTGAATTTTGCCATGCCTCGAACGAACGTACTCATTCGATTTATGGAATCTTCCAAAGTCAAGTCCGGCATTTTTGAAACGTTAGCTTTTACCGTGTCAATATGCGGCAGTAATTGAGAATAAAACTTCTCAACTTTAGGCGCTGCGGCGTCAATGCCA
>Ga0222700_1000227_pt1 | contig 11701 bp, 7 predicted proteins | sample AntAcemetage1454_FD_181013 | JGI IMG/M metagenome (GOLD analysis project Ga0222700, IMG submission 181013) | Saline water microbial communities from Ace Lake, Antarctica - #1454 | ecosystem: Environmental > Aquatic > Non-marine Saline and Alkaline > Saline | place: Antarctica: Ace Lake...
GTTTAATATTGGTGATGCTGTTTTAACAGAGTTTAAAATCAAATCGGCAACACTTAATGTTGAAATGCCTGAGAATATGCAAGCCGTACAAGACTTTAATGCCAGTCATGGTGATGAAATCATGGATGTTGTTGGTGAGTATGCTAATTTTGAAACCGATAGTGTAAGTGTTGATGATGAAGTATATAATGAAGCCGTAAAACTTATTGATAAAGTACCATTTAAAAAGGGTACTGAGCAAATGCAAACCAATAAGGCATACGCTGACCAGAAACCAACAAATCCTGATGTAAGAGTTAAATCTGATGAATTTGATAAGTTTGTTAGTGAAGTTGAGGGTTATAGTGAAAATTTAAATTCGTTGCTTCATACGCCCGGTGCTGCTGGTGCTGGATATTTATACCCACAAGCAAAGGAAATGGGTGTTACTAATCAATACATTCTTACCGATGCATTAAAAGAAATTGGTGTTGAGATTAATAGTATTTTGACAGTTGGTGATAAATTTCGTATTGATTTAACATATGAGGGAAAACCACATGTGGCAATGTTGAAAAAAGATTATGGTAGTGCTGCAAAAGTCAGAGATTTAGTGAAAAAGAAATTGGGTTTATCTGAAACGGAAGATTATGTGGATAACGAATATACCCAAACTCAAACAAAAGACCCATATGATCAATTAGATTTAGATAGTGCTGAAGAAGAAGACTTATTGGCATTACCTCCAGATTATGGTACGGATAACTTACCTCAAGACAGTGGTGATGATGGAAGTACTGATATTGATTCATACGACCAAGTTGATGGTGGTGGTGAAGAAGCAAGTCCTGAACAACAAGCAGTTTTTAGTCAGGCATATGATAATCTTGTTGCTGCTGGCAACGAAGCACCAACTGCAATTGATATTGAAAACGAAGTTAATGGGTTACAGGGCAACGTAAAACCAGTTGAAAAAACAAGAGCAATTCCTAAAGGAGTAGAGGGAATTTGGGAAAATGATGGTATGGATGAAGATGTGGATACTATTGCAAAAAATTATCCAGACCAAATGGGTAAGAAGTTCAAACCAAAGAATCAAATGCCTAAGAAAAAGAAAAAATCACAATCTGTGGTAAAACTTGGTGAAGAATCTGAAATTCCTCAAGAATATTGGGGAAATCCTGAAGACGAAATTGCTGAAGGTGAAGAGGTTGTTGATACAGAAAAGAATGATATTATTGATGGTGGGTTAGCTGATGATGAACATATTTCAGAATTTAATTCTCAACAAATTATGATAGGTATGGGTATTGAAATGGAACACACTGATGATCCTAAAGTGGCTTTGGAAATCGCTATGGATCACCTTACCGAGATTCCTGATTATTACACACGTCTCGATAAAATGGAAAAAGAAGCTGGTGTTGAAGAACCAGTAGAAGGTATGATGGATAAAACTCCTGAAGACGAAGAAACAACCGATGAATTACTTGGATACAAACCACATAATATTGCTGATTATGCCAGCGAAGAATTTGATTACGCTGCTGAGCATCCATTGGCAGATGTATTAGACTCAGACGGTACTGAAGAAGATTTATCAAAACAAAATACTGGAGCAAAGGGTGTAAATAAAGCATTGGAAGAAGAAGAGGATATGGACGAATATACTGGAGAAATCGGAGACCGTTATGGTGATGGTGAAGGTAATCAATTTACTGTAAGAAATAAAGTAAATGGTGGGGTGACGTTACAGGGACAAGGTGGTGAGAAAGAAATCGCAACTCGTGATATACAGTTCTTGAAGAAACTTAGTGAAGCATTGAATAAACATGTTGTGGTATATGATGGTTCGTCTGCTTATGTTGAAGACGAAAATAACATTCCAGAAGATGTTGATGTACTTGAAAAATTTAATAATATTGATGATGCCCAAGCATTTGCAGACAAATATAATGATAGTGCACATGCCATTACCGAAGAACAAGTTAAAACAGCAAGACTTGTATTAAAAAATAGAATTAATGAAGGTATGACAAAAAAAGAGGCTGTACAGATTTTAATTAAACACAATATTAAATAATTAATCTATTATTTGAATAATTAAAAAGACTACCATGTGTAGTCTTTTTTGTTTATGAGTATTTATAGAAAAAATAGATTGATGTCAACATTTAGGAGTTATTTTAAAAAAAATACGACTTTAATTAGTGCTAATCTAACTAATAATTCTCAGAACCCTGTTACTGAGGTGTCTTATGGTTCGCTTCAGGAAAGGATTACCAGATTTATTTTTGATGTTGATTTATTGGATTTAGTCGATAAAATCAATAATGGGTTCATAATTCCAAATACTGGAATGACACACACATTACAGATGACTAATACAATTAGTTACGCTCAACAATATCTTGGAAAGAAAAGTTATTCGAATACAATTGAGAGAGCCAGTAGTTTTGATTTAGATGTGTTTAATATCGATGAAGATTGGGATGAGGGAAGTGGTTATGATTTTATTTATGGTGATATAGTATATCCTGATATTGTTACTCAAGCATCTAACTGGACAGATAGAAAAACAGATGTTCCTTGGACAGTAAGCGGTGGTTCATATCAAAGTGGTATAACACAGATAATTGGTACACAGGAGTTTGAGACTGGTAGTGAAAATATAGATATTGACATCACGGCTTATATCAACCAAAGACTTACCGAAATGGGTGTTCAGGGGTTAACAGGGACTACTGGCTATACTGGAAGTTCATATGGACTCGGAATTAAGTTTCCTGATGAACTTGAAGAAGTATTAACTGAATTTACACAATCAGTTGCGTTTCATGCCAAGAATACCAATACTTGGTATGAACCATATATCGAAACCGTAGTTAATGATACAATTGTTGATGACCGAAATTATTTTTACTTGGATAAGGATAATGAATTATACCTCTATGTTAATATTGGTGGTATTCTACAAGACATTAGTGTGTCAAATGTTAAGATATATGACCATGAAGATAATTTGATGGATACACTTACTGGTACTTCTATTGTGAATGTGAGTAAAGGCATATATAAAATCACATTAAATGTTGATTCAGAAAATTATCCTGATGCTGTTATATTCAAAGATGAGTGGAATATCATTATTAATGGTAGGGAAAATCAACATGTTGGTGAATTTTATTTGATTTCACAAAAGAAATTCTATACCTTTGATCAAACAAATCAAATAGATTTCACTAATTATTTCTTTTATTTTTGGGGAATATCTGAAAAAGAGAAACTTACTGCTGGTAATGTGAGAAAAGTTAAACTAACAATAAAAGAACTATATCCAAATCAAAATAATTTCTTGCCTTTGGATATCGAGTACAGGGTATTTACAACTGTTGGTGAAAAATATGAGATTAATGTAATACCCTTCACAAGTACAGATAGAACAAGTGCTGGATATGAATTCAATCTTGACACATCTTGGTTAATACCTCAAGATTATTACTTACAGATAAGAATGAAAAACGGAGATTATTACGAAAATAAACAAACTTTATCATTTACCGTTGTTTCTAACAATCTATCACCAAATTAATCAAAAAACTTACGATTTTTTTTAAAAAGGCTTGTATTTATGATGAATGAAAGCTATATTTGTAGCAGAATTTATAATTGAAAAATAACTTTACTGTAAAACCAAATTGAAATGGAAGATCAGAATCAGACGGGTCAAAACCTGTCACAATTAAAGTCTATGTTTTCGGACTATCAAAGAAAACAATCTCAAGTAACAAACAAAAAATCACGTGAAGATCGTTTAGCGAAATATTTCGTTCCACGAAAAGCTAAAGAGATTTTCAGAATTCTCCCCCCAAAAGCAGGTAGAAAGCACATTGATGAAGCATTTTTTCATGTCATTACTACTAATGCTGCTGGTGGTAAGAAAAAGCACGGAACTGTGATTTATTGTCCCGCACACAATGACCCTAAAGTACCGAAATTGGGATCTGATGGAAAACCTTTATTGGATAACAATGGTGCTCCAATGCTCGTACCTGCACCATGTCCTTTATGTGCAAGACATAAGGAATGGCTTGCAAAACAAGACCCTTCTCTCAAAGGAATTAAGAAGGATAGTATGAATGACTTGCAGTTGGTGGTTAAAGCCAAAAACGATGAAATTTACAAGGAAGCCATTAAATGGGAAGCCAAGAAATTCTACATCGTCAGAGGTATCGACAAAGGACTGGAAAAGGACGGAGTTAAGTTCTGGAGATTCAAGCATAATTACAAAAATCAGGGAACGCTTGACAAAATACTTCCTATCTTGGAAGATTATATGACAAGTCAACAAGCCGATTTTAGTGATGCTGCTACTGGAACTGACTTGAATATTATTATGACGGACAGTGAATTCAACGGACATGTGTACAAAGCGATTTCCGCTATTACTGCCAAAGGTAAATCAGTTCTTCATGCCGACCCACAAGTTATGCAAGCATGGCTTGATGACGACATTACTTGGAGAGATGTATTTCTTCCAAAAAAAGCACCTAACACCACACCATACGAGTTTCTCGAAATGTGTGCTGGTGGTAGTAATCCCTATTGGGAAGATACTGACCAGACGAACAGACATTGGGTGTTCCCGGGTCGTCCAGATTTAGAAGAAAAAGCTAATACTCGTACCTTGAATCTCGACAGTGATAATAAGGAATTCGAACAAGCGAGTGATTTGATTACAGAAGAATTACCACGTGTAACAATCAGTAATATTACACCTGAAAAAGTTGGTGAGTTCAATGATGATGCAAGTGATATTGGTAAGGAAACTCTTGCTCAGAAAGCACCAGTTGCTGAAGCACCTGTAGAAACTACTCCTGAAACACCAGTTACTGAAGCACCTGTAGAAATTGCTCCCGTAACAGAACCTGTAACAGAAAGTTCTGATTCGGAGTCGGGGTCGGATTACGATGATTTGCCATTTTGATGTATTTGACAATCAACTACTTACGATATGCAGAAAAAATGCATCAGATGTGGAAATGATAAAGAGTTAGATGATTTTTATATCCATCCCCAAATGCGGGATGGATATTTAAATAAATGTAAAACATGTTGTAAAGAACTGGGTGATTTAAGAGAAAAGGAGTTGCGTCAAAACGACCCAGAATGGTGTGAGAAGGAAAGGTTAAGAAGTCTCGAAAAATATCATCGGTTAGGGTATAATAACAGACAGCAGGAGATAAAAAAATCGAAACCTTACATAAATGGAAAATATAAAAATCTTGCTCGTGACCTTAAATTATCTTCAGATGAAAATTCACATCATTGGAACTATAATTTAATTGAGGATGTTATTATTTTAGATAAGAAACTCCATCGATTCATACACCGACACTTAATTTTAAATAATGAGACGTTAATGTTTGAATCGAAAGATGGTGTGACCTTAGATACAAAAGAAAAGCATTTGGATTTTATGAATGAATTAGAAATACTTTATAATCAAAAATATGGCAAAGAAGACAGATGTACCCAGCAATGCGGTACGCAAACCAACACCCAAAAAGAAATTTAGTCTCGATGATTTCAAAAAGAAAATAGGTGCGGAGAAAGTTCCATCTAAACCACTTCAATGGATTCCAATCGATGACGCACTGAAAGAAGCAACTGGCATGCCCGGTGTACCCAAGGGATATGTAACACTTTTTCGTGGATACAGTAATACTGGTAAATCAACGGCTTTGATGCGTTCAATAGTTAATGCTCAGAAGATAGGTGATTTACCAATTATTATTGATACCGAAAATAATATTGATATTGGAAATAAACGTTTAACTCTTATGGGTTTTGATTGGAACGGTGATTACATTCTGGTGAATAATAAATTTCTTCTCGAAAATTTCGGGAAACATCAAGATAAAGACCGAAAAGAAGCCAGTATTGAAGACCTTGCAAAAGCGGTATATTATTTCATTGATCAACAAAAAAGTGGCAATCTACCTGTTAATATATTCATTGCCATTGATTCAATTGGTACATTAAACTGTATCAAAACGATCAATGCGCTTGAAAAAGACACTACTGATAATAATTTATGGAATGCAGGTGCATATGAAAAAGCATTTATGTCACTACTTAACAATAATATACCTGATAGTCGTAGGATTGATAATGAATATGTTATAACACTTGCTGCTGTTCAGAAAATTTGGTATGATAGTATGAATAAAGTTGTTAAACATAAAGGTGGGGAAACTTTTTTCTTTGGTGCACGTATGATTTATCATTTTGGTGGGATTATTACGCATGGAACACGTAGAGTAACTGCAACTAGTAAAGGACGTGACTTGAATTTTGGATTTGAAAATAAAGTTAATATTGCCAAAAATCATATTGATGGAGAATGGGGTGGTATTTCTTTGGAAGGGAAAATCATTTCAACACCACATGGATTTATTTATGGCGATAAAGACCATGAAACCGCTTATAAGAAAAATAATATTCTTTATTTCCGTAATAAATTTGAAGATGATAATTTAATAGCGGACGATTTGGAATTCAAATCTAAAGCAATTGATGGTGAAGGAAATGTGTCATTCGAGGAAGAACTTGTTCAGAGAAGTCCAAGTATTGAAGAAAAAACCGATTAAAATTAATGAAAACAAGAAAACCAAGAAACTATTGGACTTTATCTAATTGTAGAGTTGAGGCACTTAAATATAGTAGAATATCAGATTTTAAAAGAAAATCAGGTGGTGCATATAATTCTGCAAAGTCCAATAATTGGTTAACTAACATTACAAAACATATTAAACCAACAATTAAACCTGTTGGATATTGGCAAAAGATGGAGAATTGTAGGATTGAAGCACTTAAATATGAAACAAAACATGATTTTAGAACAAAATCTGCTGGTGCATATGATGCGTCTTTAAATCATAAATGGATTGATGAAATTTGTCAACATATGATAAAAATTGGACATCGATACTTAAAATGTGTATATGTTTATGAATTTTCGGATAATTACGTATATGTTGGAATAACATATAATATTGAAAGAAGGAAACATGATAGGGAAAAATGTAAAACAGATTCAGTAACCAAACACATTGAAAAAACAGGACTTCACCCAACATTTAAACAAGTAACTGACTTTATTGATGTGAATAAAGCGGTTCGTTCGGAAAACCTTTACGTTGAAAAATATTTAAAAGATGGTTGGATGATATTAAATCAATCCAAAACAGGTAGTATTGGTAGCGTGCGTAAATGGACAAAAGAAAAATGTGTTGAAGAAGGATTAAAATATATAAATCGAACTGATTTTTCTAAAAGAAATGGTGGTGCATATCAAGCAGCAGTTAAATATGGATGGTTAGATGAGGTATGTGAACATATGTTAATAAAAATAAAACCATATGGTTATTGGAATTATGAAAAATGTAAGAAAGTATTTAAATTTTATAATAGAAAAAAAGAGGTAAAAAAACATGAACCCACTGCATATAGTGTTGCATATAAAAATAATTGGCTTAAAGATTTTGAAAAATATATGATTAATGGTCGTAAGCCAAATGGTTATTGGACTATTGATAAATGTATTGAAGAAGCAATTAAATATAGGAAAAGGATTGAATTTCAAAAAAATAGTGGAAGTGCATATATGATTGCATATAGAAATAATTGGTTAAATAAAATTTATTTAAGTGTGGGATTATGAGAACACGTACATTATTGGTTGATGGGAATTATTTATTAAAGCGTTCATTTCATGGTGCAAAAGATACATATACTCAATCTTTTGGTCATTGTGGGGGGTTATATCAATTTATGACCACTACCAGAAAATTAATTAAAGACCATATGATTAACAAAGTGATTATTTGTTGGGACGGAGTATTTGGTGCTGGCATCTATCGTTACCGAATTGATGTGGCTTATAAAGCCAATCGAGTATCAAAAAAATGGCATGATAGAATTGAGATGAATGCTGCTGAACTTCGTAGAGAAAAAGCAAAAGAAGAGTCGATTCTGAAGCAAAGAAAACGAATACAGGCGTATGCTGAAGAACTTTTTATAAGACAAATTGAAGTCGATGATATCGAAGCCGATGACCTGATTGCAGCATATTGTTTGGAACACAACAATAAAGAAGAACTTTTTATTTATTCAAATGACAGGGACTTCGCACAACTACTTGATTTGAATCTCACAATAATCTTTCCGAATATCGACCAACCAGTAACGAAAACAAATTACATGATGCATTTCAATCATCATTATAGTAATGCATTAGTAATGAAAATCATTTGTGGTGATGATGCCGATAATATTAAAGGTGTTGGTGGAATCAAGGAAAAGGGTCTTGTGAATAAGTTTCCAGAACTCCGATTCAAAACTTTAAGTGTGAAGGATGTTTGTAGACGTGCTGATGAAATTAATCAGGAACGGGTTCAGAATAAAAAGAAACCATTAAAGGCACTTGAAAACATTATTAGTCCTGATGGTATCGAAAGGCTAAAAACCAATTTCGAATTGGTTAATCTTAGAGAACCGATGCTTAATGAACAAGCAGAAGAAGAACTGTTACAACTTGAAATCCCATTATCTCCAGAGGATAGGGGAAGTAAAAACCTTTATAATTTGATGATTGAAGACGAGTTTTTAAGTATTTATGGCAGCACATTTCCACAGTATGTTGAACCCTTTTACACTGTAATCATGAATGAAAAACAGTTGCTTACTGAGTATTACAAGAAACATAAAATTAGATCGTAAAAATCCTTTCATCTTTGAGGTATTCTCGCTATATTTGCTAATAGTTACTAACAATCAAAAAAAAATAAAATGAACGAAAAGGAATATAATAACGTGTTTAGATTTTCACTGTCTCAAGGCAATGTTTTGTTATGTGAAAAAATGTTTAATGCTGATAAGTTTAATCCTTTTACAAGATATTCGATTGATATCAGAGATATTCTTCCCAGAGCAATTACGAGATTACAGAAAACCTTGTCAAAACGAAGTTATGATGTAGTTGCAGAATTTGGTAGGGTTGATGTTAACGATAGTGAATCAGAATATTATGGTTACGATCTTCACGCATATAATCAGAAAATGATTAATACCTATCCCAGAGAATGGAGAAATGAAATGCGTTATAATCCACAATCTATAGTACAACATATTGAACAGAAAACAATTCGTGGCGTTCCTTGTAAAATTGGATTATATATTAATGAGAATCCGATTGTTGAACGTGAATTTTTTGTTGACGGATTCAATCCTGTAGTAAAACAATCTCTTGACATTATGCATGTGGTAACTGATATCGCAGACATAATTGAATATAAAATCAAAAGGAGCGACATTAAAAATATGTGGGATGATTATGATTTAATTAATTACAGAGGTTTATCGATCAATCAAATCAGAGAACTTCACCCTGCGAAAAGGGCAGAAATGCTGAGAAGACTTGGACGAAATTAATTATGTTTGGACGAGAAGCAGGTCATTTCTATAATTCTGACCAATTCTATAATACCTTCTTTTCGTCCTTCATACACATGTTTTTATAATGACGGAAAATACAGAAAACACATTAACAGCATATCTTGGTTCTGAATTTCAACAACGTCTCATATGGCAGTTGTTGGTTGAACCAGAGTTCGCTGAAAAAATAATATCTGATTTAGCAATTGAATATTTTGATGATCCCAACCTTAAACGGTTATTCATCATCATGTTGGAATACTATAAGGAATTTGATAAAGTACCAAATCTCCAGAATCAGAGTATTCATCAAGCAATTAACAAATATAAGACTCCGAATAACACGATTGAAGAAGAATCATTATTCGCTGTAATTAAACGTATTGAACTCTGGAACGAAAGAATCATTAATAAGCAAATGCTTTATGATGGTGATGTTGTTCAGAAGTCCACAAGTGCTTTTATTAAACAACAGGAATATCGTAAGTTGGGTGAAAGTATTATGAATAAAGTCAAGAATGGTGAGATAAAAAACAAATATGTTATTGCTGCTATTGAAGAACAATTCCAAAAAATATCACATATTGGTGAAGGGGATGATGATTCGGAGTCACTTACCGAAGGAATTAGAAAAGCACTGAGAAAAGAATTTAGGGAAACCATAGCAACAGGCATTGGTGCTATTGACGCATTAACTGGTGGTGGATTAGGTAAGAGTGAAATCGGTGTGATTCTTACACCATCGGGTGTTGGGAAATCATTACCGTTATCAGCAAAATTAATTACACCAAATGGTTGGATGTATAATGGTGATGTTAAGGTCAATGACTTTGTTATTGGTAGTGACGGTAAATCACAAAAGGTTTTGGGTGTTTATCCACAAGGTTTGCGTGATATTTATAAGGTTGAGTTTAATGATGGTACTTCTGCAATGTGTGATAAAGAACATATTTGGTCAGTTAATTCATTGAATCAACGAACAGCAAACACCACAAAGAAAATTGATGGTAAAATAAAACATATTAAAATACCCGATTTATCATATAAACCATTAACATTAGAAGTGTTAATGAAAGATTATGTTAAAACATATAATAGGAAAAACAAACTAAATTATAGAATTCCAATCATCAAACCAATTGAATTTACTGAAAGAATAGTACCAATTGACCCATATTTGTTGGGAATATTAATTGGTGATGGAAGTCTAACACAAGATATACCAAGGTTTACGTCAGTTGATGATGAAATTATTAACAAGGTTAGTGAAATTGTTGAGAATAATTATAATAATTTGTCAGTGAAACGAGTTTCAAAAACACAAACATTTTCAATAACTGGAAATGGTCGTAATTCCAATAGTTTATTTCAATCAATTATTGAATTAAATCTTAATGTAAACTCACCAAATAAACATATTCCTGAATCATATTTATATAATTCCATTAATAATAGGATTTCACTCTTACAGGGATTATTGGATAGTGATGGATATGTATCAAAAGCAGGTAGAATTCAATTTAGTACAACATCCGAAATCCTAAAGAATGATGTTAGGGAATTGGTTTTGTCTTTGGGTGGTTTTTGTAATGTTCGTGATAAAATTGGTAAATATAAGAAGAATGGTGAAACAATTATTTGCAGAAAATCATATACATTAACAATTTCGTTTTCAGATGAAACAATTAAATTATTTCAATTAGAACGTAAACAAAGTCGTGTAGTTTATCGTGAAAAATATAAGTACAATAAGTATATTTCGAATATTGAATATTCACATAAGGAAGAAGCACAATGTATATATGTTGAAAATGATGACCATTTATATGTAACTAATGATTATATTTTAACACATAATACTACCGCCCTCACAATTATTGCAAACACCGCATATGAACAAGAAAAGAATGTCGCTCAAATTATTTTCGAGGATACCAAAGACCAGATTAAACGTAAACACTTTACAATCTGGGCAGAATCTGCATTAAGTAGATTGAATGAAGACGAAGAAAATGAACGAGTTTTCAACATTGCTGATGCGAAAGCCAGAGAAATGGAAGGTAAATGTAGGCTTATCATCAAAAGATTTAGTCAAGAAGATACCACAATGAAGGATGTTAGGAATTGGATGCTTAGTTATCAGAAAAAGTGGGGATTTAAATTTGATTTACTTGTACTGGATTACCTTGATTGTTTGGAAAGTCATAAGATGAGACAGGATAGA
>Ga0222700_1000228_pt1 | contig 11671 bp, 10 predicted proteins | sample AntAcemetage1454_FD_181013 | JGI IMG/M metagenome (GOLD analysis project Ga0222700, IMG submission 181013) | Saline water microbial communities from Ace Lake, Antarctica - #1454 | ecosystem: Environmental > Aquatic > Non-marine Saline and Alkaline > Saline | place: Antarctica: Ace Lake...
AAAAATTATACCACACTAATTCGTAAAACTTCAAGAATCTATTTGCTTAGCCTGAAGAATTTGTTTGCTTAGCTTCAAAAATTAACAACTTGAGTTATTTTTCAATTACAATTACCGTAGCTGATGCTTCCCTTTCGATAAGTCTAATCGCAGTTCTACCATTTGGAACCTTAAAATCAAGTATCTTCCCGGCAGGAATCACTTCATCAAAATTTGCAGCAGTAACAGCAACAAAACCCCATTTCAAATAAACATCTTTAGAAATTGCATATACTCGCAACATTGTTGTTTGTTTATCTAATACAATTGCAGATGACGTACTTAAAGATGAGTCAATTGTTCGACATAAAGCGACAACATCAGGAGTCGTGACAACTGTCATTCTACCTTCAGGATGTCTTAATTGACCTTTACTATTTTTCGTATACATACTTTTCCACCTCCTTTACTTTTAATAGCTTCATATCCCCGCCCTGCACGCAGGGCGGAGGATAAAGCCAGAAAACCCGATTTAGCCTACACTAGAATTATCCGCTAGGACTTACACTAGGGCTAAGTGACGGACTCAAGCTAGGACTCAAGCTAGGACTTAGGCTTGGACTCAAGCTAGGGCTAAGTGACGGACTCAAGCTAGGACTCAAGCTAGGACTCAAGCTAGGCGATAATGACGAGGAAACTGCTTTAGTAGCCACACCATTCATCTGTGTAATAATCCACTGCCTACCATCACAGAAAAGCTCTACGTAATTTCCAATTACACCTGCAATTGTGACATCTTCAGTTACAGCGGCATCGCCATTGTAATTGATTGCCTCACCATCTTGCGGATCCAATCGCACAGTCTGAGCAGCTAAAAGAGCCACCCTAACGACCATGCCTTTCGAATTAGCCACCGCAGGGAATGTGAACACTAATGCTCCACCATCACCCTCATTTGTGAAAATGGTTGGTGTCTCGAGATCAGTTTGCGTAATTGTGTAATCATCGGTCTTAGCGGTTACAGTTGCAGTACGCAAATTAATCGTAGGAAAAGCTGGCATTGTATAGCTTCTTAAAGCATAAATACCATCTGCCAATCGACTTAAAAATTGTTTTACTTCTAAATTTCTTAACATAATATATACAACTTTGTGTTAATAGTTGTTGTATTTTTCACCTCCTCTCATTTTTAAATTTGGCTTTCGCCAGTTGAAGGGGCGATCACACTCACCCCTTCTCAGGCGACTGGATTGAGTAAGAAACTATCCAGTAAGTTCCACCTCGTCTGAGGACTATTCTCTTATGAGAATTTTTTTAGAAATTAGACGCGTCCTGAGTCATGTTTACAGCAAGGACTTTTCCATCATCGAACATTTGTGTTCCGACTCCAATTATACCCTTAGGTAATTTGGCGAAACCTTTTTCTTTGCTTCCGACTTCAAGATCCATAAACTGCAAAACCATGTCAATTGCACCCCTAATCATGAAAACTGATTGCTGTACTATAGCAGTAAACACATTCGTATCAGCAGTGAACGTTTCACTAACAGAAATATCACCAAATCCAGTGAACGCCATAGCTTCAGCCGAACTACAACCAATATTACGCTTTCGGTAAAGAAGGAATTGATCCCTCAAACCTAGAGCAATATAAGCAGTACCTACTGTCCCACCTTCTACGGCGAGCTTTAGATTAGCTCTTGAATTTGCCACACCTGCACCAATATAAACTTGACCTGCAGTTGCAATAGTGTCTTTAAACTCAAAAGTAACACCTGAAATAACTACTGTGTCGCCATCAATAGGCTTCGTATCTATTGTAAGCGTAGCAGACCAAGGAAGATTGTTGTTTTGAACAACAGTCCACCCTTGCCAGGGTCCGACAACTCCATTTGCTAGAGTTACATCGCCCAATCTAGTTTCTCGGTCAGATTTTGCCCTTCTTAGTTTCGCAACTGTGCGTGGTCCTAAAACCATTGCACGCATTGAAGTTTCAAAAGGAGCATCAAATGCCCCAAGTTTACCTTCGGCTTCTTCTAACAAATCTAAAATATTTGCAGAAGTGACCTCAATAGCTGTACCACCATTAATATCGTGATCAGCACTGGTAATATTCCCTAAAAATTCCTGCTCAACTCTATTATTCAATCCTCTACGAATTGATTTTAAGGAGTGTTCAAGTAAATTGTAAGGAGTCTGCTTTTCTTCAGTAACATCAATATCCTCCGCAGCATACTCGAAAGTATCAACTTCCAAGGTTTGTTTTGTCGCAGTCTTCGTTTCGAAACTAATCTCACTATGAGGTGTATAAGTTCCTACTTGAGGGTGTGACAAAATTGGCCTATGAGCTTTCCTTCCGTCTGTACGAATTAAGTTTTCTAAAGATTGATTTGCCAAATAAACCGCACTATTCGTAACGAATAGATCTACTTGTAAATCGCCCCAAAATTCTTGTCTTGCATCATCCATTTATTTTTCACCCCCTTTTGAATTAAACTAATTTTAATAAAGTAAATTTAATAAAGTAAAAAAGAGAAATAAGAAAGAAAGATATGGAGTTCTATTGCGTTGTTTCGTATTCTCGCCTCGCTGCCTTTGCATCAGCCCAAGCTTTTCGTCCTTTTTTAGAACCAAGGTCAAAATCGTCTGGATTGAGTGGCTTCGAGGGGTCAATATTGATACTTGCATAGTTTCCCCTACCTTTGCGCTTAGGTGTCGCAGATTCTATCCGCTTCACCTTTTCTGCTTCCTCTATTGTCGAAACAATATAAGGAAGTTTCGCAGCCTCTCTTACGGAAATACCTTTAACCTTAGCAAGATCTTTAACTTCTGTCTCGATTTCTTCGGGCAATTCAAGACTTTCAAGATCTCTCTTTGCCTCGCGTTCATCAAGCTTTCTGTCAAGCTCCTCTGCTGTTAATGGCTTCCCTTCGGTATGGGATTCACCCTCCCCAGAAATTTTCTCGGGTTTTTCAGTAATCTTTTTAGTAGCTTTTTCCCTCCAACTAATCTTTTGCTTAATAGCACCAGATAGCTTTTCACGTTGGGAAAGCTCCCTTTTGACTAGTTTGCTGATAAGCTCTGGTTCATCTTCGGGATTAATCCCTAGATCCTCAGCAATTTTGCTTTTCAACTCTTCGTCTTTGATTTCTGCTAATGCTTCAGTTTCAGATTTCTTCTCTTCATCAGAGATTTCTTCAACTTCAGTATTAATATTTTTGTTTTCTACTTCGTCCATAGGACTTCAATATTTTTTTGCCCGTAGGGCTATTGTATAATTACAATGTTTTTATTATAGCATAAGCTATAAAAATTAAATCAAGTATAAATTGTATGCCCACAACTGGGACAAACAATACCTGGTTTAACTTCAATTAACTTAACTATATAATCCCGATCTTTAACAAATTCTTCTGCCATTTTAGCAAAACTCTCACCATGAATATCAACAGTATACCTCCGGACTTCATGTTTCCCATTATAAACAATCGCAGCATTTATCTTTTTGTTCACTTTTGGTTCTGGAGTTTCAACTGAAGATTCAGAAGATCTAGATTTTTCCAATTCAATCGCTCCTTTCAAGTTCTTTTCAGAAACACCAACATACTTTAACCCCAATCTTTTTGCTTCTTTTTGCAGTTCTTTATAATTCATTAATCTATTATAACTATATAAAAACTAATTTGTCAAGTTTCTATTCTGACGTTTACTAACACTATTTTCTTCATCAATAATTAATAAAATACCCGTCATCTGCTTAGGAGTTATTGTTTCAGGAATGTAACTAAGGGGCAAGTAATGCAAATCAATCTCAACTTTTTTTTTCAACATAGTATCAAAATCAATCTTTTGTTTTTTTCGAACCTTTATACACTTTTCGTATTTTTTCTGAAGAATTTTTAATTCTTTATTAAAAACCTTTTTATCTTTTATAACATATTCTTCAATACCGTTCTTTTGTATTTTCTTTGGAACGCCATTAACCTTAATAGCATGACTTTCGGCCAGCTTAACTCTTGCATCATTATAAACACGATAATCAGGAGGAGACTCAAAAGCTTCCTTAAGAAAATTCATTTCAGACTTTATTTTAACTATATTCCTAGAAACAGCATAAGCAAACTTGACACCAGTCAAATTGCCAACAGCATGCAATCCGTTATTTAAATTTATAATTTGCTCCCTAGTTAATTTCATAATTTTATTATCTCAAAATCCATAATTCTTTTCAACTTCTTTCATTTTTTTCTCACGCAATCTCTTTAATTTCTCTCTAGGATCTGGATTTTGTGCCTTTTTAACTGCATTTGCTAACCAAGTCTTTATTTGCAACTTAGTATGTTCGTTGCCCATAAAAGTATTATAACCCTACTTTTGATTTCGCTGCATCAATTTCCTTTACGGTAGGTTCACGTTTCTCATTAAAATCAATAAATGGTTTTAATATATCGTGCAAAATTTCAATAGCTATTGCTCGGGCCCTCACAGTTTCACCAGCATTTTTATTGGTCATTTCTTTTAAATCGCCAATAAAATTTAACCTATCTATTTGAGAAATAATAATCTCTTGAAATTCTATAAAATGGGGATTGTCTTTAAGTCTTTTAATTAATTCTTTATTCATAGCCTAATTATCATAACACATTTTCAAAGTCCATGATTTCTAGCAACCTGTTTCGCTCTTTGCTCACGCTGTGCTCTCATAATTGCCTGTCTATATTCGTCAACCGGAGCTTCTACAATTTCATTTTGCATAGCTAAAGCATCAGGTACATCATCATTCGCCCCCTTGGGAAACACTATTAATTCGTCTTCTAAATCTTTACATGCCCCCTCAATATGATAAATACCACCACTTGAATATCTTGGTATAAGACCCCTAATCCTGACCTCTTTTTGTGTGGTCGGCTGTTTTATGGGTACAATGTTCGGAAATTTATTACGTTTTATGCAAGCATCTTTATAAAAAGGCTCAACCGCTTTTAAGTAAACTGTCTCCTCGATTCCTATTTTCTCAAAACCTTCATCATGCAGCTTAAAAATATGCTCCAACAACTCTTTAGAATCAAAATGTACCCCCATTGCTTTAAGATTCCATTTATTTTGTCTATCCACATAATTTCTAATTATTCCGGTATTATCATTTTCAATACCTTTACCACCCGGGTCTATTGTGGCAAATTTTCTGGTATCCAACGCTTCAACTTCAACCCAAGACCTCTTTTTAAACCATTCTTCTTTAAATTCTTGATTTTCTGAAGTAATGGGATTACATTGATACAAAGCTGCAAATTCATACGGACCAAGAGTAGTTTGATTTTTTCTTAATTTCTCAATTGGAAATCTTGCGGGCCATAGAGCCTCACCTTTTTTTCTAAAATCCTCATCTTTTATAGCAATCGCCGGAAATTCAATTAATGTCCATTTATCATATTCCTCTTCATTATTAGCCTCATCTTCCTTTTGTTTTGCGATTATTCGACCAATAACATCATCTGTATGCCAACGAGTTCCAATAATAATAATTGCAGTGTTTCCCTCTTGTCTAGTATAAAAAGTGGACCTATACCAATCCCATCGTGAATTTCTGATAATATCTGATTCTGCCTCTTCTCTGTTTTTAAAAATATCATCAACAATTCCTATTTTAAATCCTTTTCCGGTAATTGCACCACCAGCACCAGCAGCCATATAGCCACCACCTTCTTTTGTCATCCATTTCCCTTTTGCTTGGGTATCTGGCCTTAACCTAGTCTTGAAAATCTCTTGATAAGAAGAAGATTGAATAATTTCCCTAGTACCTTGCCCGAAATCAACAGCCAAATCACCAGAATAAGAAGCAACCATAATAGGCCATTCAGGATGTTTTCCAAGCAACCATGCTGGAAATTTCATAGTAGCTAGTTCAGATTTTCCGTGACGAGGGGGAACTGTGAGGATTACTCTTGCATCTTGACCGTTTTCAACCTTTTTAAGTACAGATTGGAAAACAATTGCCATTGTTTCATGAAACCAAGTATCTTGATAATCCGAGTCAGTGGCAATAGCGAAATCAATCAGACTTTTTTGAGCTTGATATACCACCATTATCGCCTTTTCCTCTAAACTGACATTAATTTTTTTCATCAGAGAGCTTTTTACCACGCCAATGACCTTTGTGTCCTTTTACAAATCTTCCTTTATTTCTTTCCTCTGGCGATACGATCTGCGATTCTGTTAATTTGTTCATCACTAAAATTATTTATTGGCTCATCGTCAGTAGTATTATCAATTCTTTCTTTCATTCCATGATTAGAAGAAAGTATAAGTTTAGCAATTGTTGAATTATAAATCCCAGCCAATCCACTGTTAATCAACCTTTGTTTTTGTTCATTTTTGATCTTGTCAAGAGCAACTCTAAATTCTGAATGAACATCAGCCCAATTATACAAACTTTTTTCAGAAACATTTAAATATATTGCAAATCCTACAATAGTAGGCAATTTAACTTTCAATCTACTCTCATACGTTGAATAACCCTTTCCAAGATTTTTCTGTTTAAGGAATTTTGTATACCTATCTTTATTCTTTTTGAGGTATTTATCAACCTCTTTTATATATTTTTCCTTATATTCAGTAATATTTGACATAACTTTATTGTAACATAATAAAACTAATTTATTTTGGTTTCAAAAGTTTAATCTCCTCTTTTTCCAAAAGTTCCTCGACTGTTTTTGGCTTTTCAATTGGATCATAGCCATATTCACCAAGTATTCTCTCTTTTATTGCAGCCCTAGCACTACTTTCCAATGATTTTTTACCATCTTCAGACAATTCTTTATATTTTGGATCTTTTTTTACACTGTCCAACCAAGCATTGTATGCCCGATTATAAGAATTATTAGCATCTTTAAAAACATCTTTACCAACTTGCTTTTTAAATTCCTTCATTTCTTTACTTGTTTTTCTTTCCCAATTATCTTGATATTTATAAGTAGAAACTCCTAATCCAAGAAATTCAGAAATACCAACTGCCAAAACTGTCTCAAATTTCTCGTCTTTAACATCATTCACATTCTGAATTGAAAGAGGAGTCAGCGAATTAACAATTGACTTTTTAATATCAAATGGTTCTCCGCCAAACATTTCGCCTCTATAAAAATCTCTAAGAATTGAAGCTATTGGAGAAAGTCTATTTAATAATAGTGCATCCATAAATACATCAACAGCATCATCTTTACCAAATTCACCTGCGGTTAAGTTTGTCCAATTACCAGTGCTAGATTTTCTCCAAACACCCCATTCACCATTACGCCTTGTTGGAACAAGTCTAGCTGCCATTATTGCAATAGTCCTCATTCCACCTGTTATGTCTGTCCAATGACCAAATATCTTGATTCTACCAAAATTTGTACTTCGTGGATCTTCTTCGACTGATTCAGGATCTAAAAATTTAGCTATCATCATTAAACCCGCAACATGACCAATAATACTAACCATATTTATAGCTGCCTTTCTCTCTATAAAAGCAGCCCCCTCACTTTTGGCAGTCCTTAATCCAAGTTTTGTTGCTAAAAACTTAGCAGGAGCAAATACAGTTTCAACATTTGACTTAAAAAATCTTGCCGACCATAATAATAAATTCAATTTATCAGCTATCGGAGTTAATCTACCTAAACTACCTCTTCCGGTTAAAGAACCAACAAAATTACCTGCTGGAATCGCATTTTTTCGATCAAGAGTATTAATGCCCTGGGTCTCCATCTGAGAAATAAGCATATCTGCCAAATCTGCTCGCATTCTTAACGCGCCACCACTAAAAGCCGTTTCAGCTGCCCTAAACAGTCTGCCAAATCCAGGAACTTTTTCAGGTAAAGATGTGGGAATTGCTTCTTCATGTAAAACATTTAATCTATAATTACCAGCCTTATATTTTCCATTCATAGCATTTGGTCTTGAATAAATCTCTGCTTTTATCATATCCATAGGTCTAACCCCTTTAATTTTTGCCTTTCGCAATTCTGCTGCAATATCAACAAAAGATTTTGCGAAATTCTTTACCCAAATTCTTTTTTGAGTAGAAGTACCGTAGAGATTCTTGATTCCTTGTCTGCCGAAAAAACTGTTGTCAATTGAAGCCATGGTTGATTTGAACAAATTATTAAAAAACCCAGGGGAATCTTTTATCGCATTTGCAACAAATTTTATAGGAGCTTCTGCAAACCTAACCTTTCCACTTTTCGCTGCAAGTTTTAAATCGTCAACATAACTTTCTAAAGCCACGTTTTTTAATCCATATTCAATTCTTTTTGGATCATTCTTCCATTTTTTAGTAGTAGCATAAGGATCATTCACCCACTTGGGGTTCTCTTTCATTTTCGCTTCCCAAGCCTCTTTTGATTCAACTCTTTCAGCAGACAATTCATTAATCACTTTTGCTTCTTCAAATGTAACACCAAAACCAAGTCTAGTTCGCGCTAAGTCCTCTTTAAATGCTTTCAAGTCCGCAGGATCAAGCACACCAATTTCATTTAATCTTTCAATTTTCGTCAACAAATCTCTTTTAATTCTTGGTTTTAGTCCAATAAGACTTTTTGCCCAAGTTTTAAAACCTTGTACTTGATTTTTTAATAGGAGTTTAGATTCAAACAACGAATTAACATTAGCAGCATTTTCTGTATCGATAAATTTTTCAAGAGTAGCCCTTCTCTGCTCGCTTGTCATTTCTGAAAGCTTGAATGGATCAAGTTTGCCAGATACAAAAGCATCTCTTAATTTATTTTCTTGGTCTTTAGTTAAACAAAATGCCATAAGATTTTATATTATTCTAACATCGAATACTCTCAATAAACGAATTCCACTGTTCTTTTGTAGTAGGTTGAGCCTTTTTAGTAATCTTCGTAGTCTCTTGTTTGACTCTAGCCTCAGACTTTTTACCTGTCCTCTTTTCATAAGCCTCAATTCTGATTTTAACAATATCCTGCATCATAACAACTGGATTATCAGCAAAAATTTTCTTCAATATATTTATTTCTTGACCAAACCTAGTCGCAGTTAAAGTAGCAATTTGAGTGGCAACATCAGTATCAACTTGCCCCAACTCCACAAGAGCAGCAAATATCGAATTTTGAAGAATACCTTTTGGCGGATCAATCTCGCCTCTTACCACTTTTAATGCCTCTTCTGTATTATTAGTGACATACTCAACAGCTTTTGCAATTTGAGCATCTTGATTCATTTGTCTATAAGTTGTCAAACCAAGCTCCTCAATATCTTCTTGCGAAGTATTCTCTAAAGCACCCTTCAATCTCGCTTGCAACCTCGAAACCTTCTCTTTTCCTTCCCCAACCGGGAGTTGTGCTCTTGGAACTTCAATTATTTTAACTAGTTTCTCTTGTAGAGATAAAGCCTCTTGCCACTCTTTAAAGAGAATATCATCTTCTTCTATTTTCAATCCTTTTTGTTTGGACTTCAGGGCATCCAAGTATTTACGAAGGGTTTTCTCTTTCTTCTCTAAAGCCCTAATGTCAGGAGTTCTTACAGTTTCGTCAGCTTTAGTTGGCAATTCAATAGCAAAATCAAAAGCCTCTTGTTCATCCATCTTTGGATGAAGTTCTTGTACATTCTCTATTACATCATTTACTAATTGTCTACTCTTGCTTTTTCTTATTGTTTCAATATCCCCTTCTCTGAACTTCTTGTTAAGAGTCCATATCCTTTTTAGCTTTGTGGCATTATAGATATTTAGGCCTCTTCTTTGTTCTTGGGCGACAGTAGCTCTACCTTCTGCCACAACGATTGCCTCTCCAAGTTCATTTCTAATGTTTCTGAGAATTGATCTAACACCTTTGATGTCTTTTACATTTTCTATCTTTTTATCGGTAACACTGATAATCTCTTCTTTTACACTAGAGACTTTCTTCTCTATCTTAACGGGCTTAGGTTTCTTGAATGTTGGTTTTTTAACTCCAACCACCTTAACCTCTACTTGTTGTCTTGATAATTCAGTTTTATCAAAAAATCTCTGATCTTTTAATCTGATAACTTGTGGATCAGTTTGTGTTCCACCCTCTAAAATAGAAGCCTGCTGTTTAATTAAATCTCTAACTTCAGCACCACGACTATCTATTTCTGTATCTGAAAAACCATTTCCAATTAAAAAATCCCTATACAAACCATCATTTTTAGATTTATTTTTTTGTGCAGTAATATATAAAGCCTTATCAATATCACTTACAAACTCTGGAATAAAAGTTTTTCTACCAAAGTTATATCTCGGTTTTGCCCTAGATAAAGAGGATGGTAATTTCGTTTCCGGTTTCTTGGGTTTTTTCGCTTTTATATCGCTAACTGGTTGTTGTGGGATATCAAGCTTAATTGGTATTTCACCTTCTAGTATTTGATATGTTTTGCCAATCTTTCCACCAGCAAACTCATTGAAAGCAATTCCCCTTTTCCCAACACTTTTGACTACCTTCTCAACCAATTCTGGATATTGCGATACACTAGCAAAGTCTGCTTTCCCTTTAGGAAACATTAAATCAAAGTCCCTCTTTGTAAATTTTGTAATCTCACCTTCAAAAGTTTTGTAAGTCTTACCTATTTGTTTCCTGAATAAATCCACCCCAGAATCTTTAGTTAAATCAACCACTTCACTTCTAATTTCATGACTTGCTTTATATACTTTTTCCCCAAACACTTTAGCGATGTCGGGGTCGTCTGTTAAAAACAATCCTCCAGCCTGCCCACCCTTCTTAATGTCTCCCGCCCCAAATTCCAATTTACCACCTTTTATATCGACTGAAGTTCCATGATAAAGTGATTCTAATTCTCTAGTAATTGGTCTTATAGGCTCCGCTGGTTTAACAATAGTTTTTTCTACAGGCTTTTCTACTTTTTCCACCTTAAAATCTTCTTCAAGACCACCAATATCACCACTTCTAATTCCATTAACAAAACTCACAGTGGTTTGCGCACCGACACCACCTAAAACACCACCAAGGCCAGACATCAAATTTCTAATTATAACCTCATCTTTAGTAATATCTTCTCTAACTGTAGCTTCAGCCAACAATTGAACATTCTCTTGAAGAATTTCTGTACCGGCTTCTTTTAACCCAGTCTTCAGAATCCTCTTTGCGAAACCACTTATAAAAGTCTTTTTTTGTTGCGGTGAAAAAACCTCATCAGGGACTATTTTATCCAGCCAACCAACAAATAACCCTGTACCTAATCCTAGCAACTCTGCCCTTTCCTCACTGACTCCGTTTTCCATTGCCACAGTCTTTATCTCATCAGCAACCGACCCCGCAGAAACAGCAAACCCCAACGCAGGATTAATTGCAAACATCCCAAGTGATGAAACAACCCCAGGACCAATATTCAAAATTGTTTCTGGTAATTTCTTAGTAAACTTATCTTTAGTTGAAGCATTTATCCATTCTTCAGATGGCTGAATAAAATCAATTTTTCTTAATCCTTCAGTAAAAAATTTCATTTTCTCTGTCACTTCGCCACCAGTTGAAGCATAAAAATTTTTCCACCTATCAGCAGCTTTTTTCCTCACTTCTGTTTCTTTTCCAATTGGAATAGAGAACAAAGGTCCACCTATTTGCACCGATAGCCTTCTGGTTTGTTTTTCAATACTCCCGGATAAAAAATCAGCAGCAAAATCAAGAGTGCTTGTAAATAAATTAGCTGCTTCAATACCCGT
>Ga0222700_1000233_pt1 | contig 11511 bp, 19 predicted proteins | sample AntAcemetage1454_FD_181013 | JGI IMG/M metagenome (GOLD analysis project Ga0222700, IMG submission 181013) | Saline water microbial communities from Ace Lake, Antarctica - #1454 | ecosystem: Environmental > Aquatic > Non-marine Saline and Alkaline > Saline | place: Antarctica: Ace Lake...
GTGTCTCATCTCGCCGTTGGCCGAGGCGCCGTGGAGCTGCTTGTACACAATGGATGAAACCGTGCGAAGCGCATGAACATTGTTCATCTCTGGGTAAATCCTGGTTTGGATGGACTAAAAAAGTAAGAGGAGATTACTAATGACTGAGCAAAGTAAACAAGCAATGAGACAGGCAGTTGAAGATTTAACGGCAGAGCTTATTGTACGGGATGAGTGTATTGAGGAGCTTGAGGATAACGCAGCTGAATGGCACGCAAAATATGATGCGTTAGGGATTCGATTTGAATCACTTCTTATTGAGATTAAACAGTGCAATCAAATCATTCAGCGTCTTCAAGACGAAAAGGTTTATCCAGCTGCTAATGACTTACAGCCTTATTTAGATGAGCTTGAGCACCAAAAAAGTCGTTTTGACTCTGTGCATAGCAGCTTGATAGAGGAAAGAATCAAATCAGGTATTTTGAGAAATACCCTTCAAGCTCTTCTCGATGCTTATGATGGCCCGAAACCTAAGCCATTTACTAAACCAGTAATGTTTGAGAAACCTTCTACCGATCCAGATACGGTGTACGGAACGAAAGGATAGACAATGAACATTCAACCATTGCATGATTATTACTTAATTAAACTGCTGAAGCCAAAAGAAAAGACCACTGATGCCGGCATTGTGCTTCCCGAAGCAGTTCAGAAAAAGTTATCTACTGTTATAGGAGAAGTTGTACGTAATCCTAAGCACGGTTATGCTTCACAGGAACCTGAAAGGGCTTTGGAAGGTGTGACTGTTATTGTTAAACCAGATGCTTCTATTATGTATGAAGCAGTGGATATGGGCGATGATGGTCAATTCTTTTTAGTGAAATATGAAAACATCATAGCTGTGTTGGATGAAGAAGAGGAATCAAAATGAATGGAGTACCTTTAAATCAACCTGTATCGCCTATGTGGTTAGCCCCAGCAGATTTGGGGTGTCTAATTTTTACTGGTGGCTATAAGAATGGCAGTTATGATGCTTTAGAAAATGATATTAATAGCGCACTTGTAGATATGCAGGATGCGGGTAGGCACGTTGTAAATATACAACAAAGTGTGGACGAAAGTGATGGCGAAGATTACGGACGCCTTATTATCACTATTTGGTTTGTGCACGAGGAAGAAGAATAAAATGGCGAAGAAAACACTGAATCTTAAATCCACTCAGGATTTTTCGGGTGAGAAGGTGTCTGTCCTGCTCTATGGGGAACCCGGCGCCGGTAAAACTACGTGGGCAAGTACCTGGCCTAACCCGGTATTTCTGGTGCCCACGATTGCCGAGACTGAAATGGTAGCATTGGCGCATATGGATTTGCCGGTTATTATGTTTGATACCATTGAGGAACTTGAAGTGCAAATGGGTTTGCTAGGTAAAGCTATTGATAGCGGCGATTTGGTGTGCAATACGCTAGTTATTGATAACCTTACGGCTATCCAATTGATGATTCAACAGGATTTGGGTATCTCCGCGGACATCGATATTGAAAAGAAGGATGCTTATAAATTCAAACGGTGGAGTGTGTATACAAGCATCTTCCAGCGCATGCTTACTGGCTTGCATAAATTGTCTCCGCACATCATTTGGATAGCTCACTCCGAGATAACAGTGGTTGGCGATGAAGTTTATGGCGACATTTTCATGTCGGGTAAAGCCGTCAAGAAGATGTTCAAGGCATTTCCCACTATGATGCTCGAGGCTGTATGCAAGGATATGAAAGCTGCCGGCAAACAATACACAGTGCGCTTGAAGTCTCAAGGCATCTGGACGTGTAAAATCAAGGGCGATGGCGAAATAGTAGCAAAGTTTCCTAATCAAATACCAGCCGACTACAACGAATTAGCCTCCTTAATGGGGTGGCGGTCGCGTGAAGAAGTAGAAGAAGGAGGAAGTGAATCGCAGAGTAACAGAGTGTTAACGAAGTAGAAGTGTTATAGACAAAGTTTGAGCAAAATCGCTCAACAACCAGGAGAAAACAAAATGAGTCAAGATGCAACGTGGGGATTTGCTATGGGTGATGTGGGAGAGCAAGAAGGTGGCTTTCAAAATCCGCCAGTCGGTTCTTACACAATGGAAGTTATCGAACTGAAAGGGCCGACTGAGAATAAGAGCGGTGATTTGTATATCATTCCGATCTGTGAAATCTTGGAAGCCACTGATGAGACGTGGATAGGGCGTAAGTACTCGCCTTACATGGCTCTGAGTAAGGCTCGTGTGGGTTACACTAAGTTGGACTTGCGCAAGATGGGCGCTTCTGACGATTGCTTGAGTGACGACGGTAACCCGCAGGATATTGAGGGGTTGGTATTCAAGGTTGATCTTATTCAGAATGGCGATTACATCAACATGCGCAATATCGAGTCCATTATTGCCGAAGAGGAAGAGAAAAAGCCGGCGCCAAAACGACGCAGTGGCGCTCGCAGATAAGTAGGCTTTTTCATACTACTGAGGCAAAGACAGGATTGCCTGGTTTGGGAGGATGGAGCTGCCTTGAAACGTAAAACGTTTCCGACAAAAGGCCGAGGAGCGGGATTGGGAAGCCCCGCCAGTAGTATTTTTTATTGAAAGGCTTAGATTGTGGGTTTATTTCAGACTATAGGGCGCTTGCGCGAATTTTTATCTCCGCGAAATCTTGAATTGCTAGATGTTATCTTCGAAGGCCTTACCGAAGTGTCAAAACCACCATTTAATCCTTTTTGGGTTTGGTTTGGGCAACGTCGTGGCGATAAAGATATGGAATATGCTATTGGTTGCCTCATGGAGTTGCGCAAAATTTTGAAGGAGTACCGAGGGGTGCAAAAATGACAGTCTATCCTGATATAGTTTTCAAAGACGGAGATCCAATTATTGGGAGTCTTAATGCAGAAATAATTTGTTTACGCAAGTTAATCGATAGTACGCGAAGCGGTTTTATTAAGATGGCCGAAGAAAATATCCAATTGCATCTAGATATAGATGTATTCAAAGACGAAAACGAAGCTTTACAACGTCTTCTAAAGGTTGACTAATGAATTTCATCGAGTCAAAAGAATTTGAGGGTTGTGCTGCTTGCCCGTTGTATGAAGATGGTATTGTAGTCTATGATGAAATGCCCCCACCTGTCGGTTGGAGCGGGTTATCGCTGATTGGAGAGATGCCTGGCAGGTTAGAAGTCAGAGAAAAGACGGTATTCGTGGGCGCCAGCGGTAAATTGCTTAGACAAATCTTCGAGATGATGGAGATTGGTATCCCGCATGTTACGAATTGTATACGCTGCGGCTTACGGCAAGGCCACAAACCTACTGCAGCCAACATGAAGAAGGCTGCGGAGTGCTGCCGGCCACTTGTATTGCACAACCTGAAGGAGTTGGGCACGAAAACAGTGTGCTGTTTAGGTAGCACGTCACTGCAGAGTATGATCGGAGTGAAGGGTATTGAGAAATACCGCGGTTGTTGTTGGGAGCCCACGGAAGACCAGCCTTGGACTACTACGTGTTCTATTCATCCCGCAGGTCTTTTACATCAGGATAAACGGCGAATCTGGGTAGAATTACTGCGCGATGACTTGAAAAAGGCTGATGACTTGGCAAAAGGCGAAGTAGCTTTGTGGGATCCAAATATTCGAGATGCCGGCGACTTCCACGATTTGATGATGTTCCTTAGCAACGTACAGGCTCGTAAGCTGCCTATGGCGGTTGACGTTGAGACTGACTCCATAGACGCGCTGACAGCCAACCTACGCACCATAGGGCTCGCCGCAGATGGTAAATCGTTTTCATTGCCCTGGCCTGAATGGTATCCGCGGTTTTGGGAGCCTACAGAGTGGACAAAGGTTCTGAGATCTGTGACACGTATCTTCAATGACCCGAAAGCTACTCTGATTTTTCAAAACAAGATTTATGACCTTCCAGTGTTGACCCAGGAGAAGTACTTCGGAGAGATCAAGGCTCAAAAAGAGGACACACTTCTGTTACATCATGCGGTGTACCCCAAGTTGCCTCATAATTTGCAGTCCATCGCCTCGCAGTTCTTGGCGGTGCCGGCATGGAAGACTGAGTTTGACTTGGGTGAGACGGGCTGGAAGAAGAATCCCAAAGAGTCTCGAGAAGAAACTGAGGCTCTATTGTGGTACAACGCAGCTGATGCACTGACTACGCTGGAGATATATGATATTCTCAGGGCTCAATTGGCGCCCACCAACGTAACACAGGTCTATGAGTGTGATAAAGAGATGGTGGACATCGCTATCGATTGGTATAAACGCGGCATCCTGATTGATATGGAAGCTGTGGACGCCATGAAATTGGAGTACACCAACGATGCTTGTACAGGCCTCCTTGATGAGTTGGATATCAAAATAAAAGAGATGGCGGGAATTGACTTCAACCCTAATTCTCCAAAGCAGCTCGCCAAGTTTCTATTTCAAGATTTGGCGCTGCCTCCCACGTCCGTTACTCCAAAGGGCCAACCTAGCACGTCCAAAAACGAATTATTAAAACTACACGACAAGCATGAATTCATCCCGTTGTTGATTGCCTGGCGTAAGCATTCCAAGATGTACTCCACCTACATCAAGAATCTGCATAAGAAGATGCATGAGGATGGGCGGTTGCATTCAATAGGCAATATTACGGCTACCCCATCCGGTCGTTTTGGTTTCAAGCCGGCTGTTCAGAACTGGCCTTCTGATAAATCAAAGTCTAGGGTCAACATGCGTAAGCTTATGATTGCGCCCCTGGGTTATGTTTATGTGGGCGCTGATTACAACGCTTTGGAATTGCGCTTGTTTGCTTTACTGGCGGGTGAGAAGCGTTTGATTGAGATGTTTAACGATGGTGTTAACGTCCATTTAGAGCATGCAAAAGCGTTTTTTGGTGCTGCGTTTGAAAATGCTGACGATGACGGTAAAGATATTTTGCGTACTCGAGGAAAGTCCGTAACTTTTGGAAAGAACTATGGGGAGGGTCCACAAGCTTTGTTCATGCAAATCAGAGAAGACCGGATGGATGAAGATCCTAGAGACTTGTTGCGCGAGGTTACGCATATGTCTGGTGTGCTGGATTCTATGTATCCGATGATGGTTGCGGCACGCGATTATTATATGGAAGAAGCAAACCGCAATTTTAATCTTAGAACGTTCAAATTAAAGCGCTTACGTAAGTTCCCAATGGGCGGTGCTTCTATTACCGTTTGTACTAACCACTGTGTGCAGGGCGGCGCAAGTGACCTAGTGAACGAAGGCACTATGCGTTGGATACGTGAATTAAAAGAGGCCGGCGCTTATTGGAATACTGTGTATCCTACAGTGCAAACTCATGACTTCTTAGCCGCAGAAGTGAAAGAAGGACATGAGCACAAAGAGGCTGAACGCTTGGAGAAATGCCTTTATTCAGAGGTTACTTATAAATCTCCAGTATCAGGGTCAAAGAATACAATGAAATTCCCGGCTGAAGCCAAGATTGGTCATTCAGTGGCGGAAATTTAATTTGACAAATAGTAATTCATTTACTACAGTAGCCCATGGGAGAGAAATGTTTTGTTAGATTATGAAAACTTGGGCGGCATCCGAAAACGAGAATCCTCTTCTGTGGAGCAAGGAAGAAGCAACGTCACGTCGCCTTCGCTGGAGGGTCTTACAGTGGAAAACGTTTCCAATTGCGCTTCGTTTAAATTTAGACTACAAAAAAGTGCGCTGTATTGTGTCCAAATGTCGAGCATGTGGCGATGACTTACGTGAAACACCTCTTGGTACACTGTGTCTTCGTTGTTGGCTCGAGTGGCCGGCATGTGAAGAGTGCGGTGTTGCTCCAAGAGAGCCTGCATATGACGGTCTGGCAACGTTTATGGGGCGCCATCTCTGCGCAGATTGCTTATGTCCGCCAATATCTGAAGGTTACATCCAGTGGTCTTTGGAATGGTGGACATCCTTTGGAAGTGGGTTTGCTATGCTATTGAGCGATATACCAGCTTTAAATTATAAGGTTGCTCACATTACGGTGTCCGCATGAAGCGTTTAAAAACCGTATTGTTATTTATTATTACAGTTCTGATAGGCTTGGGGTTAGCTCTTGGATTAGCTAGACTACTCGAGGGTTGTACCGAAACGCGCATGAAAACATTTCAAATGGCCAATCCAGGTTGTGAAATATGGTCAATGAATGCCGGTAAGATATTGGTTAGATGCCCCTTTAAATCGGCTGTTGTCGTGGGAGGTGTAAATGGACTTTCAAAAAATCATTAAACGTGTAACAAGCATTCAAGCTAAGAAGATGATCGCTGAATCCAAGAAGCCAATTATTGTACAGCTGTTCAGTAATTTTTGCTCGGCATGTAGCGATGCAGCGCCTAAGATGCAAGAAGCTGCGCGTACTACAAACGATGTTGAGGTCATTGCAGTCGATGGTGACTTTGCCGGTGATTTTGTAGATGGCTTGAAAGTTGACGGGTTTCCAACTGCTGTTGCCTTTAAAAATGGGCAACGAATAGCTGACTTCGAAGGTGCTCCAGATACTTCTGGGGAATACACCAAATTTTTTGCTAAGTGTTTGAAGCCAAAACCCCCGAAGAAGGTAAAACCCTCGTCAAAACCGCACGGTAAGCCTAAGCCGGCCACTAAAAGGAAGAAGCCAGTTAAGACGAAGGTAGTCAAAAAGAAGAAACCGGCTAAGAAGAAAGAATAGCATGGCGAAAGTTCACACAGAAGTAGTCAGCGTTAGAATGACCCCAGAAATGGCGGATATTCTTACGGCTGTAGCAGAGACGCACGGTTTAAAGACGTTAGACGGTTCTCCGAATAAAGGTGCCGCGGCCAGGATGCTTATTGCGGCGGCTTTGGATCAAGGTGATCACGCTTTAATAGATACAGTAGTTAGAGAAAACGTTCGAAGCGAAATTTTACAGGTGGTTAATGCACATTCTAAGTTGTTCATTGCAAATCTAACCAAGGATTTAAGGTAAGGGTATGAAAGACGCAGATCAAGTGGTAGTGAAAAAAGTTTTAGATAGCATTACGGATGCTACAATAATGTATGACACACTTCATGAACCTCTAATACAGTTATGGGGTAAAGGAAACTCTTTGTTTGATGCCCTGTTTAAGCCTGTAATTGCTGCGCGGGTAAAGAGGGATGATTATCAAGTTAAATATATTAAAAAATTGATAACAGACGCAGGGTTAGCTAGCGCCGATGTAATTGAGTTACTGAAATTAGAGCGCAAAAATCGAGGTTGGTTGCTTAAAACTGTGTTAAATAACGATACCATGCACTTTTTATACAGCATTTTCGCAGCAATAGGCGGAGGAAATATTGCTACGATGGACTTTCCTATGCCTGTCCCAGATGAAACGCCCGATGATGCCGTCTGATTTTTGCTTCTTCATGCTCCAAACATCGAAAAGTGTGGTAGGCTGTGTTTTAGAAAGAAGGGTAAACGATGAGCGCAATCTTTCGCGGACCAAAAAAGGGTTATCAGTTGACTGATGACGATATTGAATGGCTTGCCCGTTCAATGTGGGGCGAAGCGTCTGCCACTACAGGTAGGATTGCTGTTGCATGGTCGCACATCAATAGGTTTCTTCTGATAAACTTTAAGTGGATGCAAGTTGGTTGGAGTTTTAAGAAGTACATTCAGAATCATAGTCAGCCTGTGAACCCACGCTGGAATCGTAATGGGTATTTTTGTAAGCCTGGAGGCCCCTATTATGGCAAGCCTGAGTGTGCGGAGAACTTGTTAAAGAGACGGGATAAGTTTCAAACACAAGCAGTGCCGGCATCCATTATGCAACTTGCTCAAGAGTTTGCAGACGGTAAGCATCCAAGTCCGTTTACAGAGCCTACTTATGACTTCGCGGCTTGTTCTTTGGTTAGAAAGCAGCATCGGCCTAACACAGGTATAGACATAGGTGGAAATTGTCACCTTACTTATTCATCTTTGAAACCGGGATCCTCAGAAATCAAAGCTGTTGTGCCTGGAGAAGTAACTTTAGACACGCCTGTTACGTCTAAAGGCATAGGCAAAGCCGGTATAGTAATTGTAAGCACCTTATTCCTGTATGGAATTTACAGATTCTTTTCTGGTAAGTAGGAGGGAATATGGTTTACGGACTTAAAGAAGATGAGTACACCATAGGATGGCGCGGCAGAATGCACATATGGCCGCACTTACCGGAGCATATCACTTTAGTAGCGACACCTGATGAGCGCGTTTGGCGCATAGAACGCTACTATTGCGCCATACTAGGCGATCCAATAACAATCACTTAAAAACAGAGTTGTAGCCGCGGCAGTTTGCTGCGACGATTTATAGCATGGAGGTTTCATGCAAAATGATAAACACAACAAGTACGACGGAAGAACTGAGTATCTAAATGAATTAGGAACGTATGCGGTAGGCATGCTGTTCCTGCTGGTTATCTTCATGGCAGCTTATTTAGTTCCAGGGCCGGCGCATAGCGAACCTCTGGAAGGCGCCGAGAGTGCTGTGGATGCACTTGGGTATTCCGTTGAGACTCAGGAACTTATCAGGGCTCAAGAGTGGTATTTGGCTAAGGTATGGCCTGGAGATGCCCGACATGATAGGGTCGAAGTCCTTGCACCCCTGGTTGCTTTCGAAGCAGCTCACTATTCTTTGGATCAGTTTATTCTGATGATTACTTTGATCGAAGAATCGTCTTTGAGATTAAACCAAGTTGGTAGATCAGATGGTGAGCTAGGTTTAGGCCAGCAACATGGTCAAGCTCTTCGAGATTCTGTGAGGGCTGTGAAAGCTCGAGGAATTGATCCTAATAGTATTCACGGCCAGATAGCCCGTACAGCTTGGGTACTCCACCAGGGCAATTTAAAGTGTAAAGATGAGCTTGGGATGGTTTCTAGGTATTTATCTGGGAAATGCAAATCAAAGAGCGTGAGGACGCAGCGAAAGGCCACCAAGCGTTTGACTCGAGCAGCTAAATTGAAGATAGTTTCTAAATAATAAGCGTTATTCTCCTACGATTTTGCCACGGTTTCTTTACCCCGGTCTCGAACTTAAGGAGAAACCTGAAAATACTCTTATATTTCAAGGTCCAACAACGGTCTCAGGAACGACCAGGAGAGAAAGAAGCGACCCTCCCAAGGAAGTGGGTTAGAAAAACTTCAGAAGGACCACATAACTGCTTGCACCCCTAATCATCCTTACGAATCAAGTATTCGGCATAGTCTATTCCTGTCTTTGTTAATTGCTGCTGAGCCAAAAAAGCGCCACTAGGCTTTTCTAAACGCCTCTTCGCACCAGAACCGTATACTTGTGCACCGTCTTCAATAGCTTTATGAATATACTCTTTACGTTTCATAATAACACCATCAAAGAACATTTTGCGGTTCAATGCAGCAATAACCTTGGCACGCCTTAACGGAGTAAAAGAATCGGCAAATCCTCGTGTATCTTCCTTAGTAATTTTTAAAGCGTGTTCCTCTTTTACAGCTTTTTTCTTTGCTGCAGCTTTCTTAATCTCTTGCTGGCCCCACTTTATTTCAAAATCGATATCTTCTGACTCCAATAATTCATTAAAGAAAGGGCCGGGCACCTTTCCAGGCCTCGAAACCAAACAACGGCCATCTTCAGCCATTCCAACAACTTCACGGTCACCTTTTTCTGTAGGCCAAGAAAAACCTACTTTGTATTTACACTTGTTACTCATTTTCAAACTCCTTATCTCCTCCTTTAGACACAGGGGGACCATCAGGAGTGCCCTTGCACCCCTTCATTTATTCTTTTGTTACTATGATAGACCGCATCGCTTCACGGGTTTCCTCTGACGGGTACTCAACTTTAAAGGTAATACGGAACGTGACCTCGTTTTCTATATACTCTTCATGATACCTGGAGTAAGGCTCGTACATAAAGTCCACCACACCTTCTTCAGCGTGCTTTTCTAATCCTAAGCGTATGAAATGCACCACAGATAACAGCTTTTGTCTGGCTTCGTTCGGTAAAATACCAAGTTCGGTTTCTTTATCGGTCATCTCATTCCTCCTTTATCATTAAACATAGGGGGACCATCAAGCTAGGGGTCCCCCATTGCTTGCCGCGATTATGTAGTTTTTATATAGCATGTTAAACACATTACCGTAAAGTCAATGCATATGTCAAGAATTTAATTCAATTCATTTTTCCTTACATTTCCTTACCATTAACCCATATTAGGGAAATGTAAGTAATTATCCTATATGTAGGACATATCCCATTTCCCTTTCATTTCCCTACATTAACCTACATTTAACCCTGATTTCCCTAACGATTCCCTATTGTTGCAAAAAGTATATAGTAACTATGCAATTATTTCCCTAATAATTCCCTATACTTACCCTATGTTTATCTTATTATATGACATAAATGTCATATTATTATGTAGGGATATGTAGGATAAATATAGGGAAAAGCTAATGATTTCAATAGTTTAGGGTAATGGCATGAGATATGCAATAGTATTAGGGTATGGTTAGGGTAATAAAGGATAATGATAGGGAAAAATAAGATAATAAATGAATATTGATTTCCCTGTACAGTCTAAGTTATAAAGGCAACGAAAACAAAGGTTTAGAAAATGAAATCCGTAGTAATAAGTATAATTCAATCAGTGCATAAAACTAATAGCTCTGATGGAAATTGGGCTGTGACTGCACTTGTTAAATTTCCTTGGGTTACTACTGAATACACTTTCTTTTTCTTTAATAAGAATGACGCAAAAAAGGTTATAGTTGGTTATACATTTAATATGTAGACATTGAACGATAATACTAGCTTATCAGTCAAAATGTAATGAAACGTAACGAAAGGTAAGACAATGGGAGAGTATGCAAAGTTAGGTAATCAGGAAATCAAGATTGGTACATGTGAAAATATGTACTACTTACGTTATGAAGATCGTTTACGTGTAACCAAATGTGCGCACAGTTTAGATCCTGCTCGAGAAACTGGATTGCGTTTTCGGTTACCTTTTCCTGATGAAGACAGTATTCAACCTGGAAATTATGAGCCGTTTGAACGAGGTATCAGATTGTTTAAACGGGTCAAAGATGAGCGTACAGGCAATACGAGAGTCGTTGATTATGAATTTCCTGATTCCGTCGAAGACCCTGGCAGCATTCAATTGACTCACAAAAGCGGATTATTGATCAATGTTAAGTGTTATCATAATGAGCGTTTGCCAAAAGCAAACGAGGATATCAATGTTCATTGGAACGGTAAAACGTATGCTTTTGAATTATGCTGTATCAAGTCCTTACCGGACAACAAAACCAAACCAGTTATTTGGTGTCAGCACTGCCGACAAATGTGGGCTTGTGACTGGAAAGATATTCTCGAGTATATTAATGATGAAGTGTTGCGCGAACGTTTAGAAGTCTACGCAAACGAGTCTGAATAGGGGCGCAAGGTAAGTAAAGGTAAGACAATGGATCAACACGAACGAGACACACTGAAAAGGACTGTAGCCAGGATTGAAAGTCAGCTGCGCGCATCCT
>Ga0222700_1000246_pt1 | contig 11236 bp, 19 predicted proteins | sample AntAcemetage1454_FD_181013 | JGI IMG/M metagenome (GOLD analysis project Ga0222700, IMG submission 181013) | Saline water microbial communities from Ace Lake, Antarctica - #1454 | ecosystem: Environmental > Aquatic > Non-marine Saline and Alkaline > Saline | place: Antarctica: Ace Lake...
GGTATGGCGGGGGAGTGTGGAGAAGAGGTAAGAGAGGTAAGAGGGGAGCGGGGGAGAGGTAAAATAGTAAAAATATGAAATATCCAGAAGATTTTATAAACAAAATAATACAAGGAGATTGTTTGGAAGTTATGAAAGATATTCCCGACAAAAGTGTGGATTTGGTTTTGACCGACCCTCCGTATAATATGAACTATAGTGGCAGGGGGTTGATTAATAAATTTGGTAACTTTGAAAATGATAATCTTAGCGAAGAAGAGCATTCTGTTTGGATTAAAGACATTTTATTGCAGATAGAAAGAGTATTAAAAGCAGATAGCTCTTTATATGTTTGGATAGATTTTAGAAATTATGCACGTTTTTATAATATTATAAATGAGCTATTTAACATAAAGAATTGTATAGTATGGGACAAGAAAAGCATAGGCATGGGACAATGTTACAGATTCCAACACGAGTTTTGTATATATGCTCAAAAGGGTCATGTGAAATTAAATACCGATAAAAACTTTCCCGATGTCTGGTCTTTATATAGAGAAAAAGATAAATATAAACATCCAACTCAAAAGCCAGTATCTCTGATGTATAGATGTATTAAACATTCATCGAAAGATGGAGATGTTATCCTTGACCCATTTATTGGTTCTGGCACAACAGCAGTTGCTTGCAAGCAGCTTAAAAGAAATTTTATTGGCATAGAAATCTCTCCAGAATATTGTAAAATAGCCGAACAAAGATTAAGACAAGATTTACTTATTTAACTTGTATGGTAAAATAGTAAAAATATGGACAAAAATACTAATATTATACAAGAAGAACAAATCAGAACCACGAAAAAGAAAAAGGAGTTTATAGAAAACTTTGAGAAACTTATTGGAATAATATCTACTACCTGTCAGAAAATAGGCATTGATAGAAAAACTTATTATAATTGGATGAAAAAAGATGAGGATTTTGTTAAGAAAGTAGAAAAAGCAAAAGAAAGACAAGTAGGTATGGTTGAAGATAGATTGCTTAGAGCTATTTTAAAAGACAATATTACTGCGATTATATTTTATTTGAAGAATAGACATCCTGATTATGTTTCTAAGTTTTTGCTTAAAGGAAAAATTGAAACTGAAAGAAAAATATCAGAAGAAGAAAAATTATTAATTAAAGAAGCATTAAAACATGGAGGATATAACGTTGGACAAGATAATGGAGAACAAAGCAAAGAGGAAGTGGGCAGTTCAGAATGATTTTCGTTTATTTTTTCATTATTATTTTGCCCATTATTTAAAATTTGATACTGCGCCTTTTCAAGATGAGATATATAACGATTTACAGAATTGGAGTATAAAATACGAAGAAATTATTGCATTCAGAGAATCTGCAAAATCGACTTTTGTAATGTTAGGACTTCCTATTTGGGCAGTTATATCAAATAAAGCGAAATTCCCGCTATTAATTGCTGATACAGGATTACAAGCAAAACAGCATATTTATAATTTAAAATCAGAACTAGAAAATAATCAGTTATTGATTAATGATTGGGGACCATTTCAAGAAAATGAAGAATGGACGACGACTAATATAGTTCTTCCAAGATATGATGCAAGAATAATAGCGCGTTCAACGGGACAAAAGATTAGGGGATTAAGACATAAGCAATATAGACCCGATTTGGCATGTCATGAGAAAGGAACTATGATGTTTGAAGATGGCAAATGGTTTCCAGTAGAAGAACATAAATCATTTACTAAATATCGCAAGTGCGACGGCTTGTCTATAAGCATACATGGAACACCATTTAGTGAGAATGTAACAAAAGACCATAGATATTGGATTAGGGAAGTAAATTTTAAAACAAGTAAGAGGGATAATGTTCTCGTAAATGAACCTGGATGGAAAAAAGCGGAAGATATATTGAATGAATCTGGTGTTAAAAGTTTCATTGGTTATCCAATTAACAATACAATAGGAACATTTCAACCATTAGATGTTTATAAACCAGGAATTATATTAGAACGTTCTAAGGATGGAAGAATAATAGATGCTGGAGGAAGATATGAAAAAGAAGTACCAAATGAATTTTATGATACTGAATGGTGGTGGTTGTTGGGATTATGGTGGGGAGATGGAACATTGCCCGGTGGAAAAGATTATGCTATTATACTTACAATAGCAAACAAAGATACCAAAACATTTAATAGAGTTAAAAAGATATTAAAAGATTGGAATAAGCCATATTCTATATCAGAAGGTGATGGGTGTTTTAATCTAAAATTTAATAAGGCACAGATAGCAAGATGGTTAAGAACGTGGAAATATGGAAACTCGAGAAAAATTCCACCATATTGGGTAGAGCAATTACCATTAAGATATCAGAAAGCACTTATTCAGGGCTATGTGCAGGCAGATGGATATTTCGATAAAAAGAATGAACGTGTTAGAATAACAAGCGTATGTTTAGATGGATTATTGTGTGTAAAAAGAATTTTGGCAAGGATTGGAATACCATCATCAATAAGAAATGGAATAGATGGTGTGGATGACTATGAAATAATGGGACACAAATGTAAGACACAGAAAAAGTATGACATTAGATTTAGAGAAAATGCAAGCATATTGGAATATGATATAAAAAATCAAACAAGATATGCACTTCCATCTATATTCATAAAAGATGGATTTATGTGGAGTAAGATTAAATCGATAGAGTCGATAGAGAATAGAAACTTTGTTCCATTAAATACAATAAAGCATAAGTATATAACATATTTTGGTTTATCGCATAATTGTTTTGATGACTTGGAAAATATAGAAAGCATAAGGACTATTGAGCAGAGAGATAAAAACGAAAGATGGCTTTTAGATGAAGCAATTCCCGCCTTAGATGATAATGCTAAGAAAGTAATTATCGGCAATCTTCTTCATTCAGATAGCTTGATGATGAGAATAAAGAAACAGATAATTAATAAAGAAATAGATGCTGTATTAAGAGAATATCCTATAATTAAAGGCGATAAGATATTTTGGAAATCAAAGTATCCAAACATGGAAGCAATAGAAAAAAAAAGGAAGAGCACAAGAAATCCATCGGGTAGCCCGTGGCGAACTTGGAATAGAGAATATCTTTTAAATATAGTTCCAGAAGAAGGACAAACCATAAAAGAAGATTGGATAAAGTATTACGATAAACTACCAGAAGGAGATATTATGCAACAAGGAACGGGAGTTGATTTAGCGATAAGTAAAAAAGATACTGCCGATTATACGGCAATGGTTTCGGGAAGACTTTATGAAGTTGAGGGCGATACTAAATTATTCATAATGCCCAATCCTGTAAATGCTCGATTAACAGGATTTGAAACAACGGATACAGCAAGAAATGTAAGTTTAGCTTTAGGGAATGGAAGCACAACTCAGTTATGGGTTGAAGATGTTGCTTATCAAAGAATGCAAATTGAGGCAATGACAAAAATAGGATTACCAGCGATGGCAGTAAGAGTAACTTCAGATAAAAGGTCAAGGCTTTCAATGGCAGGAAGTTATGTGCAAATAGGAAAAGTTTTGTTTCCAAGAAAAGGTTGCGAGGATTTGATAACGCAATTACTGGGATTTGGAATAGAGATAAACGATGATTTGGTCGATGGCTTCACCATATTGGTAAATAAGATATTTGAATCACAGGTTAATATAAGATTTATTTAAGTTATCCACAGTTTTCGCTTGATTTTTAGAAGAAAATAGATTACAATATGAAAAAGAGTAAGAAAATTAGCAAAGGTCGTAAAAATTATCCGAGCTTAAAAGGAATAGAAAAGATACTTAAAGAAGGCGGATTTAAAAGAGATAATGCAGATATATGGGATATAGGTGAATGGGAATTAGAGATATCAATTAATAGTATTGATACGATAGACATAGATAAATTATTGGGATTAAGAGAAAGAACTATAAAAAGAAGGATGGCTATTGTTAAACATGGAATACTTAATGATATAAAGAATAAAATTAATATAGAATTAAAAAAAATAATGAAAGAGGTTTATAGTAATTACGAGAGATGAAATTAAATTACTTATATAATATAAAATTATGAAAAAACAAGGTTATGGCTTCTCGAGAAAAGTAATTATATATTTACAATATATATTTGTACTTCCTGTGTTATACGCTTATGAGTTTATCAGATATTTAATTCGTAAATATATTTTAAAATAAAATGAAAGGAGTAATTCTTGCAGGTGGAAAAGGCACTCGCTTAAAACCTCTTACTGATTTTCAAAGCAAACATTTGATAAATGTTTTTGACCGTCCTATGATATGGTATCCGATTGAAACCCTAAAGATGGCTGGCATTACGGATATAATGATAATTACGGGACATGAACATGCTGGAGACCTTCTTCGATATCTGGGTTCTGGTAAGAAGTATGGACTTGAATTTACTTATAGAATACAAGATAAAGCAGGCGGTATTGCTCACGCATTAGCTTTAGCAGAAGGATTTGTTGGAAACGATAATTGTGCAGTTCTTTTAGGAGATAATGTTTATGAGGATAATTTTAAGAATACAAAAGAGTCTTTTGAGAAAAGAATAATAGAAGATGATTTAGATAGTCAAGCAATGACATTTTTTAAGAAGGTTAAAAATCCTCAAAGATTTGGAGTTGCTAAGTTTAGCAACGATTCTTATAAAAGAGAATTAATTGAAATTTTAGAAAAACCAAAAGACCCTCCATCAGATTTAGCACAAACAGGACTTTATTTTTATACACCAGACGTATTTAAGATTATTAAAACATTAAAACCATCAGCAAGAGGCGAACTAGAAGTTACGGATATTAATCAAAATTATTTAAAGCGAGGTAGATTGTTTTATGAGGTGATTATGGGATATTGGAGTGACGCAGGCGAATTTGAATCATTATGGAGAGCTGGCAATCATATGGCTTATAAGAAGTTAAAAAAATGAAAAAGAAAAAAATATTCTTTAGTGTAGTTGAAGAAATGATTTTAAATAAAGATTTTATAAAGAAGCATCCCGATTATGCTGGAGGTAGAATAGAAATATTCCACGAAGATTATCCATACGATATTGACGAAATAAGATTAATGTTACCAAGGAAAATGTTTAATGCAATTAGAGATGCGATTGATTTAAAAGACATAGACCATTTTCAAATAGGCGATGTTCATTCAGACGATATTTACAAGAGAGCTAATGAGCTTATAAAAAAATATGAAAAAACAAAAAATTGTAATTAATAGCTGTCGTGGAGGATTTGGCTTATCAGCCAAGGCAATTGTTGAATATGCAAAACTAAAAGGGAAAAAAATCTATTTTTATACAGATATAAAATTTGGAGAAAGCTATAAGAAGATAAGTCAAAAAGAAGCAGGCAACAAAAATACAATTATCTTTTATTCTTTATATGAAGATATAGGAGAAAATCCAACAACCAAACAACTTAATGGGGCTGAGTGGCTTCATGTTACTGATATAGAAAGAAATGATTTAGATTTGATTAAAGTCGTGAAGGAATTAGGTAAAAAAGCAAATGATAGATTCTCTGACCTTAAAATTATAATTATTCCTGCTAACATAGAGTGGCAAATTGGTGAATATGATGGGAATGAATGGGTTTCTGAGCAACATCGAACTTGGGATTAAAATATGTAATCTTAAAAAACATGAGAGATAATAGAGAACCAATTCACTTAGGACAAAGACAATATAAACTTTATGATACAGAAGTAATTTTTGATAGCACTAGTACAATTAAGTTTTATAGGGACGATAAATTAATTTTACAATTAGACCCAACAGAACTTTCTGCTATTTATGGTTCTTATATGCAAATGCGTAAAGAAGAAAATTATGAAAAAAAATAAAGAAATAACATTTCGTTGTGATTGTGGATATCCAGGTTTTCTCTGTTTTGACAGAGATGATTTCTATGGCAAAGGAGCAATATTGGTTGAAGTTATAGATATACCTGTACATTTAACTCGTAGAATTAAGAATGCTTTAATCTATATATTTAAGGGAGGAAAGCTATATTATAAAGATATTATTTTGGGAAAAAAAGATGTTAAGAAACTGGGGGTATTTCTTAGTGATATAAAAAAGTAGTACAATTATACCACTTTGGGTTGTAATGCTCCAAAACGGGTACGTGATAGGGCAATTTATTCGGTAGAATTGAAATTAGACACTATAATACAAATGATTAAAAAACAAAAAACAAGAATATGTATTACTGGCGGATGTGGTTTTGTGGGTCACCATTTTGTGGAGGCATTATTAAAAGAAACTAAATGGGAAATTATAGTTCTAGATTCTCTCAATTATTCGGGCAATCAAAACAGACTAACTGATATTGAATGTTTTGATACAAAAAGAATTAAATACGTTTATCATAACCTTCAAGCTCCTATTTCAGAAACAATACATAAGATGTTAGGAAGATTAGATTATATCGTTCATCTTGCTAGCGAAACGCACGTCGACAATTCATTAAAAGATTCGATTCCCTTTGTAATGAGCAATGTTTTAGGAACAGCAAATCTATTTGAATATTTGAAAAAGAAACAAAAAAAGGTTAAAAAGATTATTTCATTTAATACCGATGAAGTATTTGGTCCTGCACCTAAAGGGATTTATTATAAAGAATATGATAGATTTACTCCTTCAAATCCATACAGTGCAGCAAAGGCAGGACAAGCGGCTCTTGATTATGCTTTTTATAATTCATTTAATCTGCCAATTATAACGACATTTACAATGAATATAATTGGCGAAAGACAACATCCAGAAAAGTTCTTACCAACTATAATGAGAAAAATAATAAAGAACGAGAAAGTTCCTTTATTTGGTAATAATAAAAATGATATTTCTTATAGGCATTGGATACATGCGAGAAATGTTGCTGATGCAGTAATGTTTTTATTAAAAAAAGGCAAGGTCGGAGAAAGATATAATATAGTTGGTGAAGAAGCTAGTATAAGAAAGGTAGCTAGGTTTATTTATAAAACAATTAAAGGAGAGGAAATGAAAGAATCGGATATAGATTATGTTGGATTTACTGCAGTAAGACCTGGACACGATAGGCGCTACTCGTTAAATGGGGAAAAGATGAAAGAAATGGGCTGGAATCCTCCAATGAATCTTTGGTCGTCTATAATACGAATTGTGGAATGGAGTACAAAGAAAAAAAACAAAGATTGGTTAAATTTGTAAAATATAAAAATATGAACTATATAATAATATTTTTGCCATTAGCTGTAATATTTCTTATTTGGGAGTTTGGAGCTAAATCTGTTTATGGCATGGGAGCTATTAAGCAAATTAGTATTTTTCGGAAAGCTAAGGAAAATATAGAATTATTAATTAGACCTGGTTGGGAAATAGAAAAATTTGAGGCTTCTGATACAGATACAGGTAATTGGGGCGGATATGAAATTTATATTAAAATCTCAAATAAAAAATTAATGGAATGGACGAATAATTATGTTACGGTTGATGAAAATGGAAAAATTATAAAAGAAGGATTAACTGAAAGTATGAAATTTTATGAAAAATATCATGAAAAAAAATAGAGAAGATAAATGCTTAGTTACTGAAAAAGGATTCTTTGGAAAAAGTTATAGTCATTATGAACATACATGGGTATATAAAAGTAAAGAAGAAAGAGTATGTGAGAAATGTGGTAGAACTGAAATATATTTTGGTTTTGTATCTACGAGAGGTGCAGATAGTTATGAAGATTGGAGAAAAAAGTTAAATTAAAAAATTTTACTTTGTATTATGAAGAGAAATAAATTAGGACAATTTATTAAAGGTTCCAGATATCCTAAAGAGTGGGCAATTAAAAGAATTCGACCAAAAGGATTAAAGTATAAAATCAAAGCAAAGAACAATGCGTGGTTTAAGCAAAACAATAGACCATGGAATAAAGAAACAAAAGGAATTTGTATTGCAAATTCTGGCAGCATTAAAAAAGGTGAACATCATAGTAGAAAAACTGAATTTAAGAGCGAAGATGTTTTGGGGAATAGTAATAATAACTGGAAAGGCAATGATGTTGGTATAGAATATCTAACTTAACTTAACAAGTAAAAATTTTGATTGCAGATTAAGGGTTATAAGGAGTTTTAGGCAATCAATCCTTCTTATTACCCTTAACCTTGAAAAAATAATATGGATTTATAGGTATTAAACCTTGCTCACAAAATCGATTTAACAGCGTTTCTACTCCATTTAAAACGATCTTTAGAGCTTAGTTGATAGATAACGCCTTATCAGGAAAAGGGGGCTTAAAAGGGAGGAGAATTATATGATGCTACACATACTTGGCTACGAAGAAATTATGGAAAAGCAAATAGATGTGAAAACAGACAAAATAATATTTTAGATTTTAATTGTTCGAAAAAATCTCATAATTACGATTGGGCATTTATTGGCGAAGGTAAATATAAAAGAGATAGAAATTTATATATTATGCTTTGTCATTCTTGTCATCTTAAACATGATAAAGCAAAATAAAAAAATATGTATTGTAGGAGGAGCAGGATTTATTGGTTCAAATCTTGTAGATAAGCTAATAGAATTAGGACACGATGTTTTAGTTCTAGACAATCTATCTACTGGAAAAAAAGAAAATATTAATAAAAAAGCTAATTTTATAAATATAGATATTACAAACCTTGAGCTTATAATGCCTTATTTTAAAAATATTGATTATGTTTTTCATTTAGCAGCATTAGCAAGAGTTCAACCTTCAATAATAGACCCCATATCAACCCACAATGCTAATGTAAATGGAACACTTAATATATTATGGGCGTCTTATAAAAATAAAATTAAAAGAGTTATATTTTCATCTTCTTCGTCTGTTTATGGCGATAATTATCTGCCATTATTAGAAACATTTAAACCAAATCCTCAAAGTCCTTATGCTTTACATAAATATATAGGAGAATTATATTGTAGAATGTTTAGTATTATATATAACCTAGAAACTGTTTGTTTGCGCTATTTTAATGTCTATGGGAAAAATCAAAGAGAAGAAGGAGCTTATGCTTTAGTAATTGCTAAATTCTTAAGACAAAAAAGAGAAGGAAAGCCAATGACAATAACAGGAGATGGAAAAAATACGCGTGATTTCACAAATGTATCTGATGTAGTAAGAGCAAATATATTAGCAATGGAAAGTGATTTAATTGACGGAGAGATAATAAATATTGGTGGAGGAAATAATGTTTCGGTCAATGAAATTGCTAAATTAATTGGAGGTAAAACGAAACACATAAAGCCAAGATTAGAACCCCAGGATACTTTAGCGAGCATAAGTAAGGCAAAAGAGAAACTTGGATGGGAACCAATGATTTCATTAAAAGAAGGAATTAAAATGTTATTAAAATGAAACAAAGAATTTTAAAATTTAGAGCTTGGGATGGAAAGAAAATATATTACCAGAAAGAAAGTAATGCTGGTAATATTGAAATTTGCGATATTCCCTTAGATTTTGTGATTAGCATGGCAAGTGATTGGAAAGTTATGCAATATACTGGCTTAAAGGATAAAAATGGAAAAGAGATATACGAGGGGGATATAGTGAAATACTTAACATGCATTTTGATTGTTGGCTTTGCAAATGGACATTTTATGATTTTTCCTGGTCATAACCCAAAAGATATATTTGTAAATAATCATGAAGACTTATGGAAGGCGCTGGGCAGGATTTCAAAGACTGAGAGAGGTGAGAATAAAGTAGAAATAATCGGTAACATATATGAAAATCCTAATTTATTAAAAAAATGAAAAAAAGAATTTTAAAATTTAGACTAATAAAAGATAATAAAATTGTAGGATATGAGTTATTCCAGAATGAAGATAAAAGAATGCCTTTTGGTTGTAAATGGTTGTATAGTAAGAATAATTTTAGATGGGATGGTCGTTTTATAAAACATGATACTAAAAATCAATACACAGGATTAAAAGATAAGAACGGTAAAGAGATATATGGAGAAGATATAGTAAAAATAAAATACAGAGAATACGTAGGAAAAGTTGTATGGAACATCCGTGGCTGTTGGATTAGCGAGGGAATATATACAAAAGAAGGTTATTCTTTGAATATTACAAGTGCCGATGAAGTAATTGGCAACATTTATGAAAATTCTAATTTATTAATTTATTAAAAAAATGAAAAAAATAGATAAAAAACTAGTTTTCACTTTAGAAGAACGTACCAAGAGAGAATATAGGAAATATGGATTGAAAAGAAAAGACTTATATAGAATTGACGCATTTTGTACTAATTGTCTTAGGACGTCTGTAATGTATATAGTTAAAGGACATTGGGCTGATAGTATAAATTATCCAGAATGTAAGCATTGTTTATGTGATAGTCTTAGAGGCGATTAATCTATGTATTAAGAGAAATTTATATAACTAATGAAAAAGATTGAGATAATTACAAGTTGGGACGATTATCATCCTGATAACTATAGAATAGCAAAGCTCTTAAAAAAGTATAAAATACCTGCGATATTCTTTATTCAATTAGTCGTTAATCATGAATGGGTTGGCGATGTTAAAGATTTTATAGTTCGTTCTCAGATACAAGATTTATCTAAAGATTTTAAAATAGGTTCTCATACAATAACTCATCCACAAGATTTAAAAAGATTAACTTGGCAAGCGTTAAAAGATGAAATTAAAGGAAGTAAAGAAATGCTTGAAGATATGATAAAAAAGCCAGTTAATTGGTTTTGTTATCCAAGAGGAAGATATAATGATTTAGTATTATCAAATGTTATTGAGGCAGGATATAAATATGCCAGAACAACATTGGTTGGTAATTTTAAAAAACCTCAAGATAATTTTAGAATAAAAACGAGCTTACATTGTTATCCAAGGAAAGAATACGGTGGAATAGATTGGCTTGATATTGCTAAAGAGAAATTGAACGATAAAGAAACAGAGTATTTTCACCTTTTTGGACATGCTTTTGAAATTACAAGAGATAAGCAGTGGGATAAATTAGAAGAATTATTTGATTTGATTAATAAAAATTATGATAGATATAAAAAATAAAATAAGAGAAATATGTACTTATCATTCAGACGACGGAACAAGTGGTTGGCTTTTAAGCGAATCTAAATTTACAGAAATATTTGATTTAATAGAAGAAAAAGAAAATAATAATAAAAGCGATAAACAAAAAAAAATAATTATTTTTGC
>Ga0222700_1000257_pt1 | contig 11027 bp, 13 predicted proteins | sample AntAcemetage1454_FD_181013 | JGI IMG/M metagenome (GOLD analysis project Ga0222700, IMG submission 181013) | Saline water microbial communities from Ace Lake, Antarctica - #1454 | ecosystem: Environmental > Aquatic > Non-marine Saline and Alkaline > Saline | place: Antarctica: Ace Lake...
CACCAGTAGTAGTTGTATCATTCCCTTCAGCATGAGAAGCATAACCAGTAGCAGTTGTCTCCTCACCTTCGGCATGAGAATGTCGGCCATTAGCATTTGTATCAAAACCTTCAGCATGCGAATAATCGCCATTAGCAGTTGTACTAGTACCTTCAGCATGCGAATAATCGCCATTAGTAGTTGTATCACGACCTTCAGCATGAGACCCATTACCTGTAGCCACTGTCCCACCACCTTCAGCATGAGAACCAACACCTATAGCTGTTCCTCCTGGGTCTCCTTCGTATCCACCACCTTCAGCATGAGAATAATCGCCATCAGCATTTGTCCCTTCACCTTCGGCATGTGAGGCTTCGCCATTAGCAGTTGTCTCATACCCTTCAGCATGAGAATAATCGCCATCAGCATTTGTCCCTTCACCTTCAGCATGAGAAGCATCGCCATCAGCAGTTGTATCACGACCTTCAGCATGAGAAAAACCACCAGTAGTAGTTGTATCATTCCCTTCAGCATGAGAAGCATAACCAGTAGCAGTTGTATCACGACCTTCAGCATGAGAATAATTGCCATCAGTAGCTGTAGCACGACCTTCAGCATGAGAAGCATAACCAGTAGCAGTTGTATCACCACCTTCAGCATGAGAATAATCGCCATTAGCACTAACATTTACCCCTTGTTCCATAACTCCATTAATTTGTGCATTACTAGCCGTTACAGAACCAGAAATTTCAACACCAGTCGTTCCAGACTGACTTATAATACTATCAACTAATGTATTTGAGCTTCTTATTGGAACGTAATTATCTGTTAAATCCAATGAACCGCCCGCATTTAAGGCGTAACTTGCTGTTTCAGCATATGAAGCGGATACCGCTAAGGATGCCGATGGCCACAAACTTCCACTATCTATTTGGTCTATTCTAATTTTTTTCATATTAATTAAATTTCCCTATCGCTATTACATCATCATCTGAATTAAATAATCATCCAGATTGTGTATTATTTATTGTTAAAATCGCATCATTGCCAGACTGTTCAAAACTTTCAATAATATTATGATTAATTTTTACACCATTTACAAAAAATTGAAAATCTTGTACAGTTGTTTCAAGATTGCTTGTTGATGGCGTTATTACTGCATCAAATATAGCCGTAATATTTGTTACAGAATATGCTTTTTTTCTTATTATATGTTTAATATAATTTATTTCTTCTATTAATTTCATTAATTAAATTTCCCTATTGCTATTATTTCATCATCTATATTAAATAGCCATGCCGTTGAACCATCTATTGTTAGGGTTGCATCATCACCAGATTGAACAAAACTTGTTATTACATTTGGGTCCAAAAAAACACCATTTACAAAGAACATAAAATCATCAACTGTTGTTGTAAAATCGCCCGTTGGCGATACGGCAAGCGTTGCATTGCTAAATATTGCTATATTTGTATCAACTACTGGAATGTCTGCCGTTTTTGAATTTTGCTTATCAATATATTGTAAAAGCCTTATTAAAACTTCACTCAAACCAGGCAAACCCTCTCCCGAAGTATTAGACCCAATACCTCTAGGTGCTAATTCTGCTTCTTTAAGGTTATCCACAACATCAAAACTTACCGCTATTGTTTCGGGCGAATATGTAGTCGTATTTGGCAAATGTTTTGCGTATATATCAGGAACGATATATCCATTTAATGTAAGCGAACAACTCCACTTTATTATTTTTGCACTATCAGAGCCAACTTCGCTTGAATCAGAGTAATCATCTATTTGTGACTTAAATTTTCATTTATTTGTTCCCCAATAACTTCCTGCATAATAATTCATAATCTCAATTATTTTATTCATTTGTTTTAATTTATCTGTTCATATAATAATATCATATGATAACACTACATAATCAGGGACAACGACATTGTGTATTTTTTTTGATGGTGTAAGTCCTGTTAATTTGGAGAATTGTGAATATCTATTTTTTGAATTATATTGTTCTTCATAAGTGTAAAACAACTGTGGGTTTTCGGCACTTATCTTATTGACAGGCATATCATCATTTTTAGCGATTCCAGTTCTTTTATATGTAATCATAGGTGCCATTATTTTCCCGTCTTTGTCTCTAAAAGTTCCATATTTCTGAACAGACGTTCATCTTGATGGAGTTGAGTAAATAATTGGAACATCAATTAATCCATACCCTGTATCTATTTTAGGTAATATAATATTGTCAAAATAATATTTTATAGAAGCGTCAATGTCTCGCAAATCTATTTTAATATCTTGGAACCTATCATCATTTCTTTTAGTTGTATCCTTGTGCCTATCTTTTATAGTCATAATTTACATTCCTTATTCACCATATATGCTGTCATGTGCGTCTGCAACCGCTTCTTGTATTTCTTCTACCCTCGCAATTGTTTCTCTAACTCTTGCACACGAACATAAAATTGAATGCTTTCTGTCTGTTTGCCCGCCGATAAATTGGTCTTCAATTGCGGCAGTTATTTCAAATGAATGTTCATTTCAAACAATAATATCTCCAATCTCTGGATACAATCCAAAATCTTCTAAACTATTTTTGTGAAATTTAATAGTAATTCCTTGATTTATATCAACTCCAAATTCCTCGTTTTCAACATCAGGTGGGTCATGTTCAATTAAGCCTGCAACAGTAACATCTGGAAAATAAACCATATTTAATGTCTCACCATATAAGTCTTCTTTGTTCTCGTAAGCATTTATTTTATATACTGTTATCACTGTATCAATAATATCAATAATCAATTCACGATTTATATGATCAAATAATGAAATGTCTCGTACTCTATTAAATAATAGCATAATTTATTTCCTAACTTACTTGTTCTATTCGTTTATTTTTAAGCATTATAGCAATTAATTGTTTTACTAATTTTCCCTTTTTGTCATCATATATTTTATGTGCTCTGCCAACAAATCCATCAATTTTTTTATTTTGTCTTGCAAATTGTATTTCTCCGTTTGGTGTGTCTATATAAAATTCGCCAAATCCCATATGTTTTAATTTAGAATTAGATAACATTCCACTTGATTTATTAATAAAATTAGAATCCACATATGTTACTCCATGGTCTTCTGAGTAGTGTCCTAAATTTTTATCTTCATTTATCATTTCTTTTATCATTTGTCTAACTTCTGATTTCTTCATAGTTTGCGATTCTTTTATTTTATCCTTAAATATTTCTTTCCATGTTCCATAATTTAATGCAATTCTATTTTGCGTTATATTACCATACACAATATTTTTTTCGCTTGTACTTTTTCCAGTAATTGCTTTATATGCTTTTAATCGCAAATCATTTGGCATTGGATTTTCTTTTCAATTAAACATATCAACAGCAATATACGGATTTGGTCTTTTTGACTTTGACACACTAACACTTATTTTGAATCCTTTTAGGTCATTTTTCATCAAGTATTGTTTTAATCCTTTTGCGAAATTTACATACCTTTTGCGTTCTTCTTGAGATACTGCTTCTTTTATTTTCGATTTCTTCATATTTCTTATTCCTTATAATTTTTTAAAACCAAACATATCATTTTGAAGAGCGAAGTGCTTTATCATTCCAAATAATTATATCATCCATAGTATCTTGAATCACCTCACGAATCATTGTCCTAACTTCTGACTTTTTCATTACTCTCACTCCACCTTTTTTACATAAATGGTAAGTAATTTTGGATCGCCTTTCCAATCATTACCTTCGCCAGACAAAATATCAAATTGACTTAATAAATCGTCAAAGAATGATTTATTTTTAAAATCTGAAGGATAGAATGTTATAAGCCCACCTACATTTTTTTTCCCTTTGTTGCCTTCATTTATCATTTGGAGTTCTTCTTTTATCATACTTCTAATTTCTGATTTTTTCATTTATGTTCTCCTATATATTTTTTTTAATGTATAGTTGTTGTTCATTAGAATTATAATCAAATCCGATTCCAATAGAACTAACAGAATATCCTATTTTTTCAAGTTTAGATTTAAGTTTTTTACGTATGTTGTTATCTTTTCCATGAAGTGCTACTATTGCCCCATCTAATCATTTTTCAACATATCTTACGCCTTTAATTTTGCCTAAATCTTGCTGAATCATTTTCTTGATTTCAGACTTTTTCATTTCTTCTTTAATTATTAATCTTAATTCTGATTTTTTCATTTTATTCTTCCTTTATTTTAATTCAGGTAACAATTCAGTAATTATATGACTTACCTTTTCCCGACAGCTACTATTTTATAATTTTTTAAATGACTGTCGTGTATATTAAATGACTTGCCAGTTTTAAAATTAGTAAATTTATAATAACTTCCTTTCTTCGTAAAATGTCCAACATATCTACACAAGCCAACATCTCAATCCAAGTCTATTTGCTTTAATCTATACATATGCTTCGGAATTAATTTAATTGAACTTGCTTCTTGTATAACTTCTTTAATTATTTTTCTTAATTCTGATTTCTTCATCTTATTTATCTCCTATATATTTTCAATATCTTTAATTGAGACAAGTTCTTGGGGCTTAAAATGCATTAATTTAATTCCCGAAATTGGTTCTATATATACTCTTTTTGTTTTTCTGTTGCAATTTGTGATTTTAAAGATTATTTTTGCTTCCTTTTTATTTACAGGTTTTTTTAATTTAACTGGTTTTGTCAAATCAACATTATCTAATACTCCAACCACTGTACTGTTCGATTTTACTTCTTTTACAAGATTTCGTATCATTGTTCTAACTTCTGATTTTTTCATTTATGTACTCCTATTTTTTATTTTTTTATTTATCCTATGTACACCTTAAATGGTATTTTCTTTAAACTTTCCATTAAGAATTCAGATTCTTCCTGAGACTTCTCCATTTGTCGTCTTTTGCCTGCTTCTTCAAGGCTTTCTCTTAATTGTTCAATCAATGCTGTTTTATCTGATTCTGCTTCAGAACGTAATGTGTCACCATCCAATTGAACTTCGCCATCTGGAATTGGAATTCCAGAATATTTACCCCTAACATATCCTAACATTTGAGTTGCTTCAGCAAATGCATATTCAAAAATTCATTGCTTACCAACTGTATTAATGTTGTCGTAATCCATCCACTCAAATCCTGCGTTCGAGAAGTCTGCTACTGAACCAGTACCGCTTGTTAACGAACCAGTATACCCTCTACCAGAAGGGTCATTTCTGTCTTCCTCAAGAATATAATCAAATCATAATGTGCAATTTGATGTTGGTATTGGAAACAATCTTAATTTATTAAATGGTCTAATTTGAAAACTATAATGCGACCACCTAACGTCACGACTCATTTCAATTTCTTGCATTCTTAACAAGTCAGCATATATTGGCATCATTGTAAAAGTAATTGCTGGTGACATTCCGCCAAATCCCCAAGCATCCGTCATTCCTTGCGATGCCATACCAGTGCCCGCATAAGGGTCAAAGAATCTTGTGACTGCCGGTATATCATTATGATAAATCTTTTTTATTTCCATTGTGTCGCCACTTGCTGAAACCGCTCCCCATAATACATTCAGATCATAGTCTTGTTGTCCTGCAATTACAGAAATACTACCCGTATATAATGGAATATTGCCACCGCTTCCGGCTTCGGTGCCGTATGGCGTTGCTAATCTTATTATTTGTGATAAGTTAGTTGTATTCATCGCAACGTTATTATGAGTAAAATTTGTTGTTGCTGGTGAGCCCTGTAAGTTTATTAAATTTTCTCTAATATTGAACTCATTTACTTGTCTTGAGTATTGCATTATTGACCATTCAAATGCTTCATAAAATGAACCTGATGTAATCTCCACTTCTACAGTTGGATAGCCTAACTTTCTTGCTCCGAAAGTAGCAAATTTTGGGCCATCATTTTGAAACGATGTTTGGTTATCAAATAATCCAAATGGTGTTGAGCCCGATATATCTCCAGTGGTTCCGTCTCAAACTTGTGCTTGTGGTGTTCCCATATATTTTCTCCTACTTTAATACTATACATTACATTCTTAAATGTATAGTATATATAGTGTATCTTACATATAAATATTTGTTTTGTATATTTTTTCGATAATTTTATCTTAAAGATAGATTTATAATAAAATTAAAAAAATACTTGACAAAACTTTCTATAAAGCTATTATAGTTATGTAAGTGATTGAGAATAAGTGATTAAAAAAACAAAGGGAGCGGAAATGAAAAAGTTAATTAACATTTTACTGAAAGAAACGCAAAATCTTCAGGTACAATATATAGAATTAACTAAAAAATGGGCAAGAAACGATTTTGTTAGAGCAGAAGAAATGAATTCTTGGAATGATGAAGATTGGTGCGAATATCTTGGATTAATTCCCATATTACGTACTAGCCGATTTAGAGATGATTACATGACCTTCCCAAAAAACTTTTACAATACTAAATATGCAAAAACATATTCTTTAAAACAAGATGCTGTTAAACGAATTGTCCAAATGGGATTTCATAAATATGTTTTGAAAAATATCGAACAAGCAGAAAAACATTACACCCAATCAATTGAAAAACTCGCATTTAGAATTAATAAAAAAGGACTCAACATTGATAACCTTAAAACAAAAACAGGACACGTTGGCGTTAATATAGAAACTACATTAACTGATGGCGAAAAAACTGTTAGAGCATGGACAATCATTGCAAGCGGAATAGTACAAAGACCACATTACAGATATTTAATAAAATAAAGAGGAGATACAAATGAAAGAAAGCAAAGAAATTGCAAAGCAACCTTATGAAATGACAAAGAAAGAGTTTGCAAAAGCATACAAGGATAAAGGTGATGGATTATATGATTTGGGACAACGTGGAATTATAGATGAATACAAAAAGAAAACAATAATGTCATCTGAAATAATAAGGGTTACTGAAAAATATCCAAAAGATGTTGATTATGACAGATTCCTTATAGTAAGAAAAGCACTATCCGAAAGAAAAACAATTCCAACAGAAGTATTGGCTGACTATCCAGAATTATTTAAAAATCTTAACTAAATTAAAATAAACTTGACAAAACCACCAATAAGAATACTATAGTTATGTAAGTGAGAGAGTGAAAGAGATAAAAAAAACAAAGGGAGAAATAAATGAGCAAAATAACAAAAAATACTAAATGGTCTATAGTGGATGATCAAGACAAAAGAAAAATACATGCTTATCATTTAACATCAAAAGAAGCTCTTGCATTATATAATGAATTAACTGGATATGAAAGTAAAACGATCGAACATGCATATAATAATACAGGACACCATAAATGGATGCTTATAAAGGATGATGATGTCTTTACAATGTTTTAAGAAGAAAAATAATCCCCATATACGAAAAAAAGAGCGAAAACAAATCCGCTCTTTTTTTTTACATATCTGTAATTACTTCATATTTAACTTTATTTTTTTTATCAAAGTGCGAAGTATTATTGGATATTTTGTATTTATACTTAAAATTCAATTTATCGGCAATATCTTTGGACATACAAATTTCTTTATTTTGAAATGTTTGTAATGATTTTATAAATGTATTTTCCCATTCACTAAATGAACTATAATAACTATTACCACTATATTCTTCAAGATTAAAATATGGTATTGATGTAAATGTTAAATCACAATCTTTTGGCCCTGTATAATCTTCCATCTTGCAATTGTGTAATTCAATATTATTAAAATTCTTACTTAACTCAACCAATTCATTATAAGCCTCCTTGTTCGGTTCAATCCCAATATATTTTCCATTAGGATATATTGATTTAAATCCTAACAACCTACCGCCAAACCCCGAGCATGGGTCAATTACTGTTGGTGTGGCATTACTGCCCAATATATGCAAATATATTGCGGCGGCAAGCATTGGCTTAAAAAATGAAATGGTATACCTTGCGGCAGACAACCCCATTATCAACTGATGAAGTGAGAAATCAAATATTTCATTACTATCATTTATACCAATACGGTATTTAATTATTTTTCTCATAATATCATCATCAAGCCAAGCCTCTACTGGGGTTTTCTTATCCTTATAATTTGAGTTCCAATAAGATTTGTGGTGTGCCTTTAAATATCCGACTCCTATTAATGAACAATTATTTCTAAATACATTATCTTTAATTATATTCGTCAAGTCATATTTTTTTATTTTATCTATTATAATGCTCACATCATCAGTTTGTTTTGGGTATGGGAATTCTGGCTGAAATACTCTTACGAATTTTAATAATAAACTAATATATTTTTCTAATTTATCTTTACCATTTTTTTCAATATAATGTTTAAAATATTCTTTTTCCATTATAATTTGTCTATTTAATATGGACAAATCTGGATGCTTATTGAATTTTTTTATATCATTCAATGTTGTTATCTTGTCAATATCATTCTCTCTAACTCTATAAAGTTTATGTAAATTTGACTTATTTTTATCTGAAATTGCTCCTGATATTAATTGAAAATTAAGATGTTCTTTCTTCATTGGGTGCCAATATTCTCCGTCTACCTCTACAAGCATATTGTCGTCAACTATATAAAAATCTACGACACCATAATCTGTTGGATATTGTTGTATAAATTCTTTGTTTAAATTTACCAATAATTCTTTAATTTTATTCTCAGGTATTGTATTTTTTTTATCCGAAATTCCCATCCGACTAATAGCACGGTTTTTCATTTTTATCTTAGTTTCTGCTTTTACTCTTACATTGAACCTAGGATTATTTTCCCCAATAGAGTTGTGTCCGGCTATAAAGTCATTATTGTATGGTGGCTGGTTTAACGTTTTAACTTTTTCCCCACATCCACATTTACATTTCGGAATATTCCCTTTATATACATAATCAATGACATATTGTTGTTTCGTAATATGATGTTCTTTTTTTATATGATAGGTTAATAATCTTTCAGAACCAAATTCTTTATTACAAACCAAACAAACTACTCCGTTTTCTTTTGCTCTTTTATTATAATCTAAAAATTTAGGCCTAAATTCGCCATATTTTTCAATATATCCTTCAGTAGTCATATTGTGAGTATCAGATAAGTGTCCTGATAATCCAACGGTAGTAAATTTTTTTTGACATATTTTACATATAACTCTATTTACCTTCCTTTTTGCAGGTTTATTTTTATTTAATTTATTTTTACGGAATTCACCATATTTCTTTATATATTCCGAAAGACAATGGGTCCGTTTAATATGTTGTGCCAAAACATTTGTATAAAACATTTCATGACATTCCATACATTCCACTTTAGTAAATTTAGCAGTCCTATTTCTTTTTTTTGCCATTAAATTTCTCCTTGTTATATATAAATATAAGGCTACACGAAGAAAGTTCAAAAAAACTTGGCATATCACTTTGTTTTTTTTGCTATCATAAAAAATGTTAGATGGTATTACTTTGTCGTATCTTTATTTTAAAATAATTAATAAAAAAAATAGACAACCAAGAAATTGGTTGTCTATTTTTAAGTCTATATAGTATAAACGTTTATCTATACTGTGTTCAATCCGTGTACAATGATCTTTCCATAAAATTCAGGTCTGACCATTTTCTTCGCATAACGGGTCATTACCGCTTTACGTGGAACGAAAGTATCAGGATCATAGATGAGTGGACTCATAATCAATGGAATATATGGCGCAAATACGGCACCTGTTTCCAAGAATGTGCTACCACGATATCCAATAAGAATTACGTTTTCTTTCATATAAGGATTTTTGTAAACAGTTAATCTGTTATTCAAAGCACCTATTTTCTTAACACCCATTGCAAATTGCATTTGATTACCATCTGTATCAGCATTATAACCAGGCATAGATTCAATGATTGTTGCTACGTCAGGAGAAACAACTATAAAGTTAGCTCCGCCTCTCATTGTTTTCGCATGGATTTGATTTGATACTTTTTGTAATTTAATACCAAGAGTTTGGTACCAAGTTGTTTTGTCAGAGATGTAGTATTGTGAGTTAGCCGCAAAAGCACCAGTGTTAGCGTTATATTCAACGCCTGGATTTGCAGACCAATATTCAGTTGTGTCAGCCGCTACAATTAACATATCTAAGATTTCAAGGTCAATCTCCATCGTCACATGCTCAGACAACATAGTTGTCAATTCTTGCTCTGCGTCAATAGCGTGATAAGCTTGAAGGTCTTGACTAATTTCAGGTGTTCACACAGCTTTCAATTTTTTAGTCTTTGCTACAATAGCTTCGGACTTGAATTCGATGTCGATTTCAGGAATATCAATTGGACTATTTGTTGAATTTTCTTCGAAGTCACCTCTGTCATATGCAGAAGGTTGTTTTTGATAGTAAGCATACAGACCGTCTGTACCTTCTACAAGTGCTGATGATGCTGATACAATAAATTGTACGTTTGTTCCAACTATTTTTGTGAATTGTGGGTAATATTCGTCGAAATTAGCACTTGTTGCACTACTAGAGATTGCGAAACCTCTAATGCCGTCTGTATCATATTCTGAAAGAGCAGATACAGGTATTGCTAATTTATAAATACCTTTACCTGCGGCGGTAGCCGCTACTGATGCTGATAAATCAGCGTCATAATTTACGTCAGACCATGCAATTGCAGAACCGGTATTAACGTCTTGTACTGATGAACTGAAGTTATTTGATGAATAAGTAAATCTACCAGCGCCATAAAAGCCACCGTAAGGTGCGTTTGCTGATGCTGATGTAATACCATGAACAGGGTCGCCGTCTGTGTAAGGTAACTTAGTTGTTCCGTACTTGAAGTTTATGTAAAACACAAGTCCAGATGGTAAGTTCATTGGTTGAACACTTACAAATTCTTTTGATGGAAGTTCACCAAAAATTCTACGTACTAAAGGAAGTGCAACTCCAGACCACTCTTCTGAGCCGGCTGTGTTACCAGTAGTAGTTGATTCTTTGATTAACTCACGTGCTTGGTTTTCAAGAAGTATTGCCATATTGCTACGGTCGTATCCT
>Ga0222700_1000261_pt1 | contig 10922 bp, 2 predicted proteins | sample AntAcemetage1454_FD_181013 | JGI IMG/M metagenome (GOLD analysis project Ga0222700, IMG submission 181013) | Saline water microbial communities from Ace Lake, Antarctica - #1454 | ecosystem: Environmental > Aquatic > Non-marine Saline and Alkaline > Saline | place: Antarctica: Ace Lake...
TTCATTTTTCCCTGCTTGTTTTATTTTATTTTCCATTTTTTCTTTTTTCCTTTTCTCAAAAACCTTTCTCCCCACAAATAAGCAGATTAAAAGATTAACTTAATGCTAAGCAACAACGAAACCCAATAATAGAGGACGTAGACGTAGGCGCATAATACAAATGCGCACAAAAAGGACCAGCAGTAGCACCATAATACCAAGAGCCCCCACGTAACACCGCACGATCTGTCGTAGTTAGAGGAAAATAAACCCCATCATTTCCATATTTATTCCAAAGTCCGCTTGTAGATGTTTGCCATTCCCCCTCTTGATTAGCATATTTCCATCCAGCAACACCATCAGGATTAGTTACATTAACAACCTCGTCAGTCCATTCCCAAACATTTCCAACTAGGTCATAAACTCCTTCCTCCGAATAACACCCAGATGCTCCACCAGAATAAGTTCCAGTATCACATGCTTCACCACTTTCATAACTATTATCTGTGCAATAAGTATCTGAACTAACAACACAATAATAAGGCGTAACATTCAAACTTGTAGGCAAATAATAGGTCTGCCCCTGAACATTAGAAGCCCCCAGCCATTCCTCGTCTGAACATAAATTCTTCCCTGCATTTTCACAAGCCGTCCTCGCACTTACCTGACTAACTCTAACCCAAGGAATCACTCCTGCCTGGGAAACAGCTTTCATACTTCCAGGGTTATTTCTATTTGCAATATCCTCTGCACTCCCCATAACTGAAGAAGTCGCAGATGGCATACTTGCTTCATATTTATCAATACAATAACCTCCAATCTTATTGATATAAGCCATTCCTTCAGGACAAACATCCGAATAAACGAACCCACCTGCTTTAATATCTCCATCAACTTCCAAATCTCCCCCAACAGACAAATTCTCTCCAACACTCAAATTATTACTCACATCCAAATTATTTACAAAAATTTCACCAATCCTAGAAGTTAGATTTCCTAAAAACCCAAAAAAGCCAGTTCCAGAAGTAGTAATATTTTGTGAACCCAAATCAATATTACTATCAGCACCAACATAAGGCACATAATCTCCAGAAACAGTATTATTAACAGATTGTAATTGACCTAATGTTACAACATCAGTAGCAGAAATCCCATTAGCAACATTAATTATTTTATTAGAATCCATATTAAGAGTTCCATTAATAATCGCAGAACCATTTACATGAAGCTTTCTCTGGGGGGTTGTTGTTCCAATTCCAACATTTCCTGTACTAGAATCAACGAAAAAATCTGAAGTATCAACAGTGAAATTCTTTGTTACAATTAAATTCTCATCAAAAGTCTCATCAATATTTGTGAAAGCAGCATCTGAAAAATTAGCACTCCAAAGTATTTCTTCCCCAATAGTCCCATTAAAAGCTGTTGCCCAATCTATAAATCCATCAGGATTACTATCTAGATAGAATGTTCCATTAGTTGCAAGAGCTTTAGTTACAATATAATCAGAATAATTAGCACTCCAGTAGTCAATTCCATTAGCATAAGTTCCATTATTTAAAATTGCTAATGTTGAATAACCTGATAAGTCTTGTATATAACTTCCATTATTTAAAACAGCTAAAGATGCATAAGCTGATAAGTCTTGTATATAAGTTACATTATTAAGAACACTATCAATTACATAAGTTCCGTTTGAGAGAATGGTTTCTATTTCTGTTTCATTGTAAACTTGTGTCCAAATTAAATCCCAATCCATGGGAGATGATGGAAGATCTGTTAATTGTGATCCGTTACCATAAATTAAACCAGTTAAATTTATATCTCCATCAACAAATATAGAATTATTATAAATTTTAAAAATTTCAACAGAATTAATAGAAGCAATCAAAAAATCCCCTAAATAATCTTCATCATAATAAAAATAAACTCCATTATCATAATTATAAGTAATACCTGCAATATTTAATTCATCTAAAGACATACTTGCGATGGGGAAATCAGTAGAACCAAAGACCACATCCCCCACAGAAAAATTAAATAAAACAACACCCTCTTCAAGATAAAAAATATCCCAAAAATCTGTCCCATTAAGAGAAAAATTAATTGAAGGAAAAGAATCATTTACAGAGATAAAAGTATCTCCATCTATAATTTGACTAGAAGAACCTGCAGAAGTATACGTTCCATTATTTATAATGTTTTGAATTTCAGTTTCGTTATATATTTGAGTCCAAAGCTCTGCCCATTGAACACCACTTGTAATATATCCTCCAGGATTAGAATCAACATAGTTTTTCATTGAGGTGTTTATAGCATCTACCTCAGTTTCATTATAAACTTGATTCCAAAGTTCTGTCCAACTTACTTTTGCTGCAAGATTTGTTATTGTTGCAAATGTACTATCTCCATAATTCTTCATAGAAGTATTAATTGCATCTACCTCTGTCTCATTATATATTTGAGCATAAATTAAATCCCAAGTTACATCTCCAACACTTGTGTAAGTTCCATTATTTAAAACAGATAATAAAGTATAACTTGATTGATTGCCTGTCCAATAAGGGTCTACTTCAGTTATTGCTCCACTTTCTGAATTACAAACAATTCCTGTTCCAGTTGTATAAACACAATATTTAGCATTAGTTAAAGTTCCAGTAAAGTTAGCAATATTTGAAAAGAACTTTTTATTAGTAAAATCTGCCATTGAATTATTAAATAAAGTGTCTTGAGAATCTGTATAGGCTGCAGCGGTTGAATTTACTTCCAACACATGATTATTCATTGAAGTATTGATTGCGTTTACTTCAGTTTCGTTATAAACTTGATTCCATAATTCTGTCCATGTTACATCTCCTCCTCCAGCAACCTTATCTACATAATCTTTCATTGTAGAATTTGTATAAAGAATATAATTATTGTTTGATGCGTTTTCTAAGTCTGCATTTGTTATATTATAATAATTTGAATCTAGAAAACTTAAACTTGCTTTAGCGTCTAGTAAGGAATCTGTTTCCGATTCATTATACACTTGTGCCCATAAATCTGTCCAAGTAACTTTTAGGTTCAATAGGTTATCTGTTTCAGTTTTGTTATAATGTGCTGTTGTTAAATAACTTAAACTTGCCTTTGCGTTCAATAATGTGTCCACCTCTGATTCGTTATAAACTTGTCCCCAGATATCTGCCCAACTAACTTTTAATGCATCTTGAGTATTAACATAATTTGCAATAGTTGTATTAACTCTAATGTCTTCTGAATTAACATAGCTTTTCATTGTGCCGTTAGTATAAGTAATATAATTATTATTTGAAGCATTCATTAAATTAATATCTGTAGTAGTCATATAATTATCAAAAGTAGTATTATATGCTAATGTTCCGTTATAAGCTAAAGGATCTGATTCAGTCGTCAAGAATCCACGAGTATCTACATATGCTTTCATTGTTCCATTTGTGTAAACAATATAATTATTCACAGATGCATTGATTGCATCAATTTCAGTCTCATTATAAACTTGTAACCATAAATTTGTCCAATCTACTTTAGCTTCAAGCAAAGTATCAATCTCACTCTCATTGTATACTTGGCCCCAAAGAGCAGTCCAGGAAACCTTTAAATCATCTTGTGAATCAACATAGGCTGCAATTGTTCCGTTTACATAAAGAATATAATTGTTGTTCGAAGTGTTAATTAAATCACTTTCTGTTATTGTATAATAAGAACCAAAAGTATTTGTTACAGAAGTGTTTACATCTGAAATATAATTATTAACACTAGTATTTATTGCATCGACTTCTGTCTCGTTATAAACTTGAGACCAGATATCTGTCCAGGAGATTTTAGTTAAGAGTAAATTATCAACTTCTGTTTCATTGTAGACTTGAGTCCAAAGATCAGTCCACGTTACTTTCAAAGCCAGATTTGTGATTGTTGCAAATGTGCTATCCCCATAATTCTTCATCGAGGTATTTATTGTTACTATCTCTGTTTTATTATAATGTGCTGATGTTAAATAAGCAAGTGTTGCATAAGAACCAAATGTCGTGTCTATTTCAGTTTCGTTGTAAACCTGATCCCATAAATCTGTCCAGGAAACCTTTCCTGCAATATCTCCTGAAACTAAAAACCCTCTTGTATCAACATAATCTTTCATAGTTGAATTAGTATAAACAATGTAATTGTTGTTTGAATCGTTTATTAGTCCAATCTCAGTCTCGTTATAAACTTGTTCCCAAAGTGTGGTCCAATCGACCTTTGCTTCTAAAAGAGTGTCTATCTCTGATTCATTATAAACTTGACCCCATAGGTCTGTCCAGGAGACTTTTCCTGCGTCTTGTGAGTTTACATAAGCAGCCATAGTCCCATTAACATAAAGAATATAATTATTATTTGAGGTATTTACATCTGAGATATAATTGTTTACTGAAGTATTAATTGCATCTACCTCTGTCTCATTATATATTTGAGCATAAATTAAATCCCAAGTTACATCTCCAACACTTGTGTAAGTTCCATTATTTAAAACAGATAATAAAGTATAGCTTGATTGATTTCCTGTCCATAGTGGATCTGTTTCAGCATAAGAAGATATAAATCCATCTGGGTTTGAAGCTAGGTAGAATGTTCCATTAGTTGCTAGGTCTTCTATATTTTCAAATGCACTATAATTTGCAGACCAATAATCAATTCCATTAGCGTAAGTTCCATTATTAAGAACTACTAGGGATGTATAACTTGATAAATCAACTTCCTCACTCCAATTTAATATTAACCCTGTAGAGTTCCAATCGTAGTTAGCATATGTTCCATTATTTAATATTGCTAAAGTTGAGTAAGATGAAAGGTCTTGTATATAACTTCCATTGTTTAATATTGCTAAAGAAGCATAAGAAGGTTTATCTAAAGTCCAGTTTCCTATGTTGCTTGAAGAATTGTAGTAACCATTTGGATTTGATAGTAAATAATAATCTGCCTTATCTGATTCCCATACTGGATCGCTTTCTTCTGTTAGTAAAGTTCCGTTAGCTGCAGTTGACCAGTCAATAAACAAATCAGGGTTACTTGCAAGATAGAAAGTTCCATTGGTTGCTAGGTCTCTTATGTTTTTATACTCAGAATAGTTTGCTGACCAGTAGTCTATTCCATTAAGATAACTTCCATTGTTCAATACAGCCAGAGAAGCATAGGAAGATTTATCCAAAGTCCAATTACCTAGAGCTGTAACTAAATCTGCTGTTGCTGTGTAAGAACTAAAGTTAGCTGACCAGAAAGGATCTGTTTCTGTATAGGAAGTTAATAGTGTTCCATTACTTGCAGTAGCCCAGTCAATAAACAAATCTGGATTAGAAGCTAAGTAATAAGTATTATTAGTTGCTAACAATCTCCCTAATTCTACTGCTGAGTAATTAGCTGACCAGAATGGATCTGTTTCAGTATATGATTCTAAGAATGTTCCGTTTGTTACTAATCCTTGGACGTCCTCAAAGTCTGAGAAGTTAGCTGACCAATGAGGGTCTAACTCTGTGAAAGAAGTTAATAGCGTACCGTTACTTGCTGTAGCCCAATCTATGAATAAATCTGGGTTACTATCTAAATAGAAAGTTCCATTAGTTGCTAGGTCTCTTATATTTTCATATTCAGAATAATTAGCACTCCAAAAATCTATTACATTTAGATAACTTCCATTATTTAAAACTGCAAGTGAGGCATAGCTTGGTTTATCTGCTGACCAATTACCAAGTGAAGCTACTAAGTCAGTAGATAAAGTATAATCTGCTAGTGCTGATGTTAATGCTAGAGTTCCATTAGAAGCTGTACTCCATGGAATATAAAGTGAAGGATTAGATGCTAGGTAGAAAGTTCCATTTGTTGCTAGTAGTTCTACATTTTCAAATGCTGAGAAATTAGCATTCCATAATGGTTCAGAACTTGCAGGTAGTGTTGTTGAATTATAATATCCTAGAGGGTTTGATTGTAAGTAGTAATCTGAAATACTAAAGTCTGTAGAGTTATAATAATTAAATGCTAATATTTCTGAAAGAGTTGCAAATGTAGAAGTATCAACACTCCAATTAATTATTAATCCTGTTGAGTTCCAATCATAGTTAGTATAACTTCCATTATTTAATACAGCTAGAGAAGCATAGTCTGGTTTGTCTAATGTCCAGTTACCTAATGCTGTAACTAAATCTACTGTTGCTGTGTAAGAAGTATAATTAGCTGACCAGAAAGGATCTGTTTCAGTATAAGATGAAATATAACTATCTGGATTTGAAGCTAGGTAATAAGTATTGTTAGTGGCGAGAAGTCTTCCTAGTTCTACTGCTGAATAGTTAGCATTCCATAATGTTTCCGTTGAAATTGTATAAGTTCCATTGTTTAATACAGCTAAACTTGCATAACTTGGTTTATCTAAAGACCAATTGCCTAAAATTGCAACTAAACCAGTTGTAGGAGTGAATAAAGAATAATTAGCGTTCCATAAAGTTTCTTCTTCTAAGAAAGTTCCATTAGTTGCTAAAGCTTTAGTTATAACATAATCTGAATAGTTTGCTGACCAATAATCTATTCCATTTGCATAAGTTCCGTTGTTTAAAATAGATAAGGAGACATAAGAAGATAAATCTAGTTCATCACTCCAGTTTAAGATAAGACCAGTTGAGTTCCAATCAAAAGAATAAGTTCCGTTGTTGAGAGTTGTGTCTAAGATAAAAGTTCCATTAGAAAGGATAGTTTCTACTTCAGTTTTGTTATATATCTGTGTCCATATCAAATCCCAAGTTACATCTCCAACACTTGTGTAAGTTCCGTTATTTAATATAGCTAAAGAGGCATAGGAAGATTTGTCTAATGTCCAATTACCAAGTGTAGCAACTAAATCTGTAGTTGGTGTGAATAAAGAGTAGTTAGCATTCCATAATGTTTCTACAGATGCTGAACTAATCCAATCTCCAGATGCTGAATCAAATGTAAGGAAATGTCCATCTGTAGGTGTTGGGATATTTACATCTTGCATTTCAGAAAGATTTGTAAGGTTTCCATAATAAGTTATAACTGATACACTACTTGAATCATCATCACTTCCATAACCCCAGTCTTCTGTATTTGTAATATTTCCATAGTAAGTACCATCACTTCCATAACCCCAATCTTCTGCATTAGCTAAAGAAAGAAATAAAGTAAAAACTAACACCATTCCTAATATTAAGATTATCTTTTTTTTTTTAAACATCTTCTTCTTTTCTATCTTTTATCCAAATATTCTTTGCATTACACCTGGTCTTTGTTTTTGCATATTTTGTTGTGGACTATAGTTCTCATTATAAAGTGGTTCTTGTTGCATTACACTAAATTGTTTTAACATTAATTCTATTGTTTTTCCTTCTATTGCACATGAGTAAGAAGCATCCACTAAATCTATTACTGCTTGAACAAACATTTTAGACATTTTCTTTTTTGTAGGAGTATTCAATCCAAATTCTTCAAGATTATCAAAGAAGAAATCTGTAAATTGCTTTGCAAAGTTTTTCATTATTATCTGAACTTGATCAATAGAGTATCTTCCTAACTTAATTTCTTTAGACATATAAAAAGATAAATAATGTAATATTGCATTTACTCCATATTCATTTAAATAGTGTTCTTCAATTTTTATAAAATATTCATTTCCATCTTTATCTACTTTTGGCTTATGTCCTCTAACAATATGTTCAATTCTTACCCAATCAACTTTTAATAAGTTTTCAATTAGATTATCTTTTCCTTCTTCATTAAACATCATTGGTTGAGAAAATTGTTTTTGATCTTGTTGTTGTTGATTTGGTAAGTCATCTAAGTAATCTCTTTTTGGTTGTGATTCTGGTAAATCTTTTTCATAAGCTTTTTCTTCAATTGGAAGAGTTTCTACTAATTCTTGTTCTGAAAATTTCATTTCTTCAGCAGGAGTTATTTGTTTTGGTTGTTTACTTTTTGACATGGTATTTTAATGTTTTTTTCCTTTTTAAACTATAGGGGAGTTTTTGGGTTTAATTAAAAGTTAAACCTATTGGTCTATTTAATTTTCTTTTTTTCTTTTCTCTCTGAGCAAGTAATTTGAAAATATCAATCTGTTTTTTCTCACCTTTTGTATCTAAAGCATATTTACTATATTCTATTTTTCTTTCTTTAGGTAATTTTGTTCTTACTCCTTTTTCCTGTTTAAATGTTCTGAATTTTTTTGCTGTATTTTTTGCATATCCTCTTGGAACATCAAACATTAATTTACTTGGTTTATTTTGTCTTGGTTTAAGAAATCCCTGACGACTTGTAGTTTCATCAATAAAATAATTTCTTGTGTCCCTTGCTTCTTGTAATCCAACTGGCTTTTTTGTTAATTTAACATACACTTTCTTCTTTGGAGGTTTTATATAAACATCATAAGAGGGAGCTTGTTTTTCTTTAGTTGGTTGTATTCTCTTTCTTCTTATAGGAATTATTGGGGGTTTCTTAGAAGGTTCTTTTATAGGTCTTGGAGAATATCTAGGTATATCTCTAGGAAAATCTCTTAATATTTCTCTTGGTATATCTCTTGGAATTTCTTTTGGTCTTTCTCTAGGAATATCTCTTGGTCTTTCTTTTGGAAATTCTCTTGGAAGTTCTTTTAATATTTCTTTTGGAAATTCTCTTGGAAGTTCTTTTAATATTTCTTTTGGAAATTCTCTTGGAAGTTCTCTTTTAATTTCTTTTCCCTTTTTAGAAATAGCAAATTTATAAGGAGAAACATATTCTGTAAAACCTTCTTCTGTTTTAACTTTTCTTTTTGTCTTTCTTTTTTCTTGGTCTTTTAAGAAATTATTTAAATCTGATTCATCCCTTTTTGTTTTTGATTTTTTAACTTCCTTCTTTAAAATATCAATTTTTCTTATTCTAACTTTCTTTCCACCAATCCAAATGTACTCTCCTATTCCTTTTTTCTTAATTTCTTTTCCAAATATAATTGCTTGTTCACTTTCAGTCCCAGCTAATGCTTTCTTTGTTAATTTAATATCTTTACCAACTTTTCCTTTTGTTACATAAAGTCCTTTTCTTTTAAAACCTGTAAGAGGATTAAAGGTTATTGCATATCTTGAAGGAGTTCCAATATCTAAATAACTTAATCCAACATATCCTGCTGGAGGTTCTGCACCTACACTTACAGGAAGATCTTTAATTTCTTTAGGTTTTATTGATTTTCCTTTTCCCGTATATCCTTCTAATTTTAATACTTCTTTTGGAATTGGTTTTGTTGCTACTTGTGGTTGAACATAAAGTCCTTCTCCACCTCTTTTTATTTTTGAAGGTTTAACTTTTAATGGTTTACCAAATTCCATCATTAAAGGAATGTCTGGAGTTGCATGGATTAACATTTCTTCTGGCATTTTTGCATACTCTTTTGCAGTTTTTCCTGGAACATCATATCTTGATTGTGTTCCAAAATAAACTTTTCCATATTTTGATTCATAACCTAACCAAGTAACTGGTTTTTTATTCCCACTTAATCTATTCATAATTGCTAATTCATAAACTCTTGTTCCATCTTTCATAACTGGATTTCTATATGTTTGTCCTGTTACTCCTTTATATTTTGATTTTCCAATCCATTTTATTCCATCTGCCATATCACTCATTGGATTTATCTTTGCTTCTGGTTTTAATACAGCTTCAAAAGTATAAAATGTTTCTTCTGGTGTTACTATTTTTTCCTTAAATTTTACATCCTTAAAATCTTTTCCACTTAATCCTAATTCTTCTCCTACTTCTCTTAATGCTGCTTGTCTTGGAGTTTCTCCTGCATCTATTTTTCCACCTGATGATATTCCTTTATCTTTAGAAACAAGATATTCTCCTTTTTTATTTTTAATCATTAGTGTTGCTCTTTGTCTTGAAGTTGATGTAACATAAGCAATTTCATTTTTACTTGGAACATATTGTGAAGGCTTTTTCCCTGAGACTTCTTGAATAACTTTTCCTCTATTTGCTAATACATCTGGTGCTGTAAAGATTAATGCCATTGCTAAATTTTCTTCTGTTGGATTTTTAATTGCTTGACCTACTATACTAGCTTGAAATAATCTTCCAACAGGCTTTAATAGTTCCATTCCAACTTTTCCCGCTCCTGCTAATCCTAAAGTTGCAGCTGTTAATGCAGCCATTTGAACATCTGGATCTTTATATGGTGCTAAACCATAATCATAATCAATAAATTCTTCAAATTTTCCACCCCTTTTTTCTGAAGGTTTAAACTTCTTTTTTCCTGTTTCAAGACTTCCTAAATAATCTCCTGCTTGAAGAGATGCTTCTCCTATGTATTCTCCTGCTTTGAATGCACCTTTTGCTGGGCTTTCTAAAAAATATTTATAACTAGTTGGAAGAACTTTTCCAACTATAGGAATATCTTTTACAATTAATGGATGAGTAAGTGCATATTTTGCTCCTTCATAAATTCCCCCTTCTTTGTATGCTTCTTCATAAGGTTTCATAGAAAAATCTAATCCTTCAAATTTAGTAGATTCTTTTAATTTAGATTTCCATGTTTTAATTTCTTCTTGAGTCATTCCTTTAACCACAGGAGAAACTCCACCAGAATACAAAACAGAACCATCTGGGGCATATTCAACTTTTGTATCTTCAGATACACCAATCTTTTTTATTTTTCCTTTATCTCCTTCTAAAGAAATTGCATAACTTCCTGAATCAAGACTATCTGTAAAATCAGATAAAACTTCCATTTGTTTTCCTTTATCTTCTACTTTTCCTTCTACTTGTGTTGTCTTTGAAAAATCAATTGTATCAAAATCAGTATATCCTTTATCTCCTGTAAAATGTTTTTGTTCTCCTGGTTTAATAAAGATAATATCTTTAGGCATATCTCCTCCCTCATATCCTTTAAGTAATTTTCCACCTCCTTCTTTTTCAACTATTTCTTT
>Ga0222700_1000264_pt1 | contig 10881 bp, 11 predicted proteins | sample AntAcemetage1454_FD_181013 | JGI IMG/M metagenome (GOLD analysis project Ga0222700, IMG submission 181013) | Saline water microbial communities from Ace Lake, Antarctica - #1454 | ecosystem: Environmental > Aquatic > Non-marine Saline and Alkaline > Saline | place: Antarctica: Ace Lake...
AATGTAACTAGGATGCTTTTCAGCTTCAGGCACAGGCAAGGGGAGAACCTTGCACTGATCCAGGTCTACATCCTTTTTGGGTAGGTACAAATCAGCATAAACATTCAAATAATACTTCTCGTAACTCGCCAATAATTCCTGATCATTTCTCATTAGCACATCATAAACATTGCAATAAAACACTTCACAAAAATCATGTTGAACAAACTTAATATCTGGATTCCACTCTAAAATTGAACGTATATCTCGAATCCTATAACTCACATCGCAACCATAAATATCCAACTTGCTTAAACCTTTAGACATACCCCAACTGCGACCTTCCAATGGCCTACGCTGATACCATCTAAATATTTTACCATCCTGCGAAGTGATCCTATTCCTGTACATCAAACCATCATAATCAACTGCATCAACTCCAACTTCTAAACCCCGATCTACTAACTCCGAATATCCTCCCTTGATCTCCTCATGTTGCCAGTAAGTCGCCTTAAATTCTTGATGATCTGCTAACGAACTATGAGCATATTGGATGTGAGGTTGCTTGGAGACATATTTCAAAACATACTTAACCAAACTCATATTATCCGGACAAACCATGATCTGAGTTGAAGGAGGCGAAATATCTCCAGTTGCTTCAATGTACCGGTCTAAATATCCCAAGTTGTTAATCGAAGAGTTCCAGAGGTCCTGTAATAATTCCTTCCGTATGAATCGATCTACCAACACGTGAAAATGTATGTTGCCATTCTCCTGCGGTTCTCCACTCCAAAAATATTCCTCCACTCCAGAAACCCGTTTCAATTGCTGAAAAAATGGCATCAATGCAGATCGCTTAATCTCATTATCTGAATGAATCTGATCGGCTGGAAGTGTGAGCGTTAGAAACACCACATTACTATGTTTTGGGCTAAATTTCCCTTTGTATTCCTTCTTATTCGTTCTGATCGCTTTAATCCAGCATTCTAATCTCAACCTGATCGTCTTAGCCGAACCCTTGGAAATGAACCCTCTAAAATTCCCTCGAGTCAAATTTGCTAAACACTTTTTAGGCTGATCTTCCTTTGGTCTGGAATTTAAGGCAACGGGGTAGAAAACGATTTTGTCGGAATAAAATCGCGCACGTTGCTTCCATCTCGGTTGTTGGCTTGGATCAACTTCGATTAATGTCGGATTATCTGTCTGGTCGAGATCGTTGTAGAGTGGAATCGTATCCAAGCTCATTAAGGAGGATAGCGCAATCGGCTGATCTCTCCACAAATTCACAAGCTTCAAATTCTTAACCTGATCTGCTAGTGTTGGAATGTTGTTCCGCCAGAGTCCAGGTGCTGCGAACTCCGTAGATAAATTGGTTTGAGACGTTTGAGATTTAATGGGTAAGAAAGGCATGGGGCGAACTAGGATTGTTTAAGTCAAATATCCACTTTAAATAGCAACACTCGAAACTAGTCAAATAATACTTACTAACAACAAAGCCCAACTTATTAAAAATAGAAAAGGCAACAGTGATCTGTTGCCTTTCCAAATTAGAACCAGAACTTAATCCATGTCCGCCTGATCTATTCCTTGAAGGTGACACCCCTGCCAATTCTTCTCCGCTTCGATCACCACAAACATACGATTAAAGAACAATATCGCAAAACAACAGACGAATCAGGAACTACTTATTAATCATTCTAGATCGTTTTTCCTTCTCACAAGCCAACCACCAACAAACTAGTAGCATTAACACACAATCCATCTGATCACGTCTTTCTGTTGGCCATGTACGGAGGTATCAAGTTAGTGACACTGACACCTGTAAAAATATCATCCTTTTTTGACTTACTCACCTTCTGATCTCCTTGGTTTTTCGGCTGATCTGGTACACTATTTTCGATCTGCTTAAATACCTGACCTAGTGAGCTGACAATGATTTCCGCCTGTCGCTCTGGCGCAATTGGCTCATCATTCTCCTGATCGATTGATAGTTCTGTGATCGCTTGAGGAATGGGCGCAGATGGTGCAGGCTTGGAGAATGATCGCTTTGGAGTGCTAGTTGGTTTTAATGTAATTGATCTCTTGTTTTTCTTGGCCATGATCTTTGAATTTAGTTAGGTGGAAATTAAGTAAACGAAAAAGGACGGACTGAATTCAGCCCGTCCAATCCTGAAAACAAATCGCAAGCACTAAGCAGTTACCAGAGCGTAAGCCGTTGACGCGGTTGACTTAATGCCGGAGGCATTATTGACCACAACCATTTTAACGAAGACTTTGGCCCCTACCGGAGCAGCTCCAAACTTAGCAATATAAGAGGCAGCAATATCAAGAGGAGAAGCACCACCGCCAACGACCGCATCAACTTGTCGATACTGATTTTTGGCGTAAGAAACCCCAGCTGATAGTGGAGCTGTTGCCCAAATTTGGATTGATTCGGCAGCAGATGGATCGGTAAAAGTTACCGAGTAAGTGCCCAGAGTGGTATCAACCGCGAACGCAGACACCCCCGCTGAGGGTACAGCCACTGGAGTTGGTGGATTAAGAATAGCGGATTGACCAACAGAAGCCAAATTAGCATTCAGAGAAGTATACAAGTTCTTGCCCGTCTTTCTTCGTCCAACTCCGAAAACATCGGTAGAAATAAAGTTGTTTACCGCGGCATCGAAAGCATCCCTTTGAGCCTGAGTAAGACCGCGCCAGTTCTGACTAAACGCTGCTAAAATAGCACGTGCCGCCTGCTGAAAAACTGTATCTGGATTAGTTGGAATGGCTTTGTTGCGAAAGTAGCCACCGCCCCTATTCCGCGAGGCAGTTGTGCCTCCAGCAGAACCAGAAAGATTAGGGGTAAAAATACCTGCTTGAAACTTCATGATATTGAGATTAATTAAACATTTACGGAGTTGAAAAAGGTACCATCAAAACAAGGTCGGGCATTCGGTAGCCGGTACTTGTATCTAAAATAATAACACGAATTGCGAGTTGATAAACACCACCTGCGGGAACACCGAAGCGCGCAGTAAACTCATCGGATAAGTCTAGTGTTTCATCACTCACTAAGGCATTGGCGGAAACGGCACGGGCAGAACCTCGAGGAACGGATGCGCCCAGAGACTGGAGAGGATAGAAAGAGACACCTATTGCCCAAGTTGGTTGGGATGACACATTAACCCATGTGAGAATAATAGACGGACCAGTTGGCAGAGCGTCTAATGCCCAATCCACAATATTAGGAAACACAGCAGGCGCAGGCGCAGAGGTCAAAATTCCCGATTCAGGATAATTTACTAAGATTAAATTGAGCTCACAAAAAACCTGATAACCTGTTGGGATATACGAGACACCGAACTTATTAAATCGAGTTAATGTATCTGCCAAGGAATTCCAGCCAGTTCGCTCGTTTAGTGTGAGTGTACGCCAAGAACTAGAAACCGCAGACACAGCAGCGCGAGGGGCTTGAGAAGCCTGTAATTTACTCGACTTCGGAACGGTCAAGTTGCGCAGAACCTGACCAGTCCGACCGCGCTGGATGATGGTTCCGCCCGCTTTTCCTGCACCAGCGACCACTATTGCCCCGAACTGAATTCTCATTTTTTGCAGTTGATTTAGGCGCAGGGGCTGATGTAAATGTAACGCATTAATTACATAAGGGTTGCATGGCCATGAATTCGGAAGGTTAAAAAATTAGAATGTCGTCTTTCCCTTAAGGAAAAAACGACAGAAGATTTTGAGTACAAAACGCGGTTCTTTTTCGCCCGGAAAGCCAGGGAAAAAGGTAGCAGCTGCGGGCTATAGGAAACTTAAGGACAACACCACTAGAAGACCATGAAATCAAAAAAATACGGCAATAGATACCAGTCCAACCAAAATTGGCAGAATTGGAACTGTGAACATCAAAAATCAGGTTTGTAGGTACTTGTTACGTCCCAGAAGGGCCAAGGGCTTGCCCTTTGCGGGGCGAACACCGCCACGGGAGTGGCGGTGTTCGTCCGCGCATTGGCAAGGTCTTGCGCCCACCTGCAAACTTGATTAATAGCGTTTTTGCGAAGAATCGCAGCTTGTCGGAATACTGCAAAGTTGTCCGAAAAAACGGGGTGCTGGAGTGTGTATGACAACAACGGCAATTGATGGACTTGGAAGCCGTCCAATACTTACTGCAGCACCCCGTTTTACGTGCTAATCGAGGTGACTGTTGAGGTCGTCAGAGAGTGGCTAAGCTGGCTGCTAAAATTTAACATAATACTATTATAGGCGCGCACACTAACCCCCACACGGAAAACCGAAGGCGAGCAAACAACAATACCATTTTTTCTTTAAAATGGGATTTTTGTGCAGCCGAGACGAGGTTTTTGGTGTGGGAGCTACGAAGTGCAAACAATAGCCCGCGCCTATAATGCGTATTATGTTACTTTTTAGCTATCACCACTGAAATTTGTAGGTACAGGCGCGAAGCTCTGGTTTGGCGATTGTGCTTTTTGCAAAAATTGCCGCGCTATTGCACGGAAAAGATTTTTGTAAAAAGCGCATGAGCCAAACCAGCCATTACGCTAGGAATTTTCGGGATGTGGTGAAGTACATCGGAGCGGTCAAAATATCTCCAGAGAAGAAACCAAAACAGCCCGCTTAACAGACTCATGCACCTCAACTACATTAATTGACTGGCTATCAAAAACACAGTTGTCCACATAATCACAATACTCCTGAACCATACTCGATGCGAAGCCAGCATACTTCAAACCCATTAACTCAAATGCCTGTGATAAATCAAACCCGATCAAGTGGAATGTAGCAGATGGAACAGGTGCAGAAAATGGATCGGATGCTTTTAATATAACTCTCACTATTTGCATGATATATATAATTACACTTTGACTGATTCGCGGACATATTTCCTTTTCTCATCCATGTATTCCCGTGCTTGCAATTCCGTCTGAAACTGCATCATTAAATCCGTTCGCCTGTAACACTTCCATACTTGATGATCTACAAACCACACAGACCTCCAATGATACCCCGAGCTTATAATTCTAGTTGACTTATCTAACCCCAGAACCTTGATGAATTTGCTATCTGTGATCCGCTTCAATTGATTTTTAGGTGCTGCTCTATAAACATTACATAACGTGCACTGATCACCTTGGTAAATGCCCTCCGAATCTAATACCCTCGAAAACTCATGCACACATAAATCTAACTGACCCGACCGAACGCGTTTACTAGATTGAACCTTCACGCCATATAACATTAATTGCTTCATCGAATATTTCACATCTCCAACACATACAACGTAATCGGAACCCGCTCTAATTCGCCTTACAATCCTATCATAATCCTTCATCATATCAGACGGAAACAAAGATTGATCTGCAAACCATCGAACCAGTGATTTAATATTTGGAAACAACATCTCACAATTCCCATCATCCGACCTCAACAAATAGATCATTTTAGGCTTCACATATGCTTCCACGGGTACACTTTGCGCTAACTTTTCCATGCACCAAATATACTATTTACCTACAAAATAGCGCACTACTCGAAAGAAATGGATTAGGCAGATATAACGCGGTTTGAATGTAACTAGGATGCTTTTCCACTTCAGGCACAGCCAAGGGGAGAACCTTGCATTGATCTAGGTCCACAGCTTTCTTTGGTAGGTACAAATCGGCATAAACATTCAAATAATACTTCTCGTAACTCGCCAATAATTCCTGATCATTTCTCATTAGCACATCATAAACATTGCAATAAAACACTTCACAAAAATCATGTTGAACAAACCTAATATCTGGACTCCACTCTAAAACTGAACGTATATCCCTAATCCTATAACTCACATCGCAACCATAAATATCCAACTTGCACAAACCTTTACTCATGCCCCAACTTCTACCTTCCAACGATCTTCTTTCATACCATCTAAAAATTTTACCATCTACCGAAGTGATTCTATTCCTGTACATCAAACCATCTAAATCAACCGCATCAATCCCAACCTCCAAACCCCGATCTACCAACTCAGAATACCCCCCTTTAATCTCCTCATGTTGCCAGTAAGTTGCCTGGAATTCTTGATGATCCGCTAACGAACTATGAGCATATTGAATGTGGGGCTGCTTGGAGACATACTTGAGAACATATTTTACTAAACTCATGTTATCCGGACAAACCATAATTTGAGTTGAAGGGGGGTTAATATCTCCAGTTGCTTCAATATATCGGTCTAAATATCCCAAGTTGTTAATCGAAGAGTTCCAGAGATCTTGCAATAATTCTTTCCTGATGTACCGATCTACCAAAACGTGAAAATGTATGTTGCCATTCTCTTGCGGTTCTCCACTCCAAAAATATTCCTCCACTCCAGAAACCCGTTTCAATTGCTGAAAAAATGGCATTAATGCAGATCGCTTAATCTCATTATCTGAATGAACCTGATCTGCTGGAAGTGTCAGAGTGAGAAAAACCACATTGCTATGTTTTGGGCTAAATTTCCCTTTGTATTCCTTCTTATTCGTTCTAATTGCCTTAATCCAACATTCTAATCTTAACCTGATCGTCTTAGCTGAACCCTTTGAAATAAACCCTCTAAAATTCCCTCGAGTCAAATTCGCTAAACACTTTTTCGGCTGATCTTCCTTTGGTCTGGAATTTAAGGCAATGGGGTAGAAAACGATTTTATCAGCATAGAACCGTGCCCGCTGCTTCCATCTTGGTTGGTCACATGGATCAACTTGAATTGACTCCGGATTATCTAAGCGGTCCAGATCGTTGTAGAGTGGAATCGTATCCAAGCTCATTAAGGAGTCCAGGCGAATTGGCTGATCTCTCCACAAATTAACAAGCTTCAAGTTTTTAACCTGATCTGCTAGAGTTGGAATATTATGGCGCCAGAGTCCGGGAGCTGCGAACTCCGTGGATAAGTTAGTTTGAGACGCTTGAGATTTAATGGGTAAGAAAGGCATGGGGCGAACTAGGATTGTTTAAGTCAAATATTCACTTTAAATAGTAATGTCCGAAACTAAACAAATAATACTTACTAACAACAAAGACCAACTTCTTAGAAACAGAAAAGGCAACAGTGATCTGTTGCCTTTCCAATTTAGAACCAGAACTTAATCCATGTCCGCCTGATCTATTCCTTGAAGGTGACACCCCTGCCATTTCTTCTCCGCTTCGATCACCACAAACATACGATTAAATAACTATATCGCAAACTAACAGACGAATCAGGATCTACTTATCAATTACTCTAGATCGTTTCTCGTTCTTGCATGCCAACCACCAACAGACCAGAAGCATTAACACACAATCCATCTGATCACGTCTTTCTGTTGGCCATGTACGGAGGTATCAAGTTAGTGGTACTGATCCCTTTGAATATATCATCCTTCTTTGATTGACTTACCTTCTGATCTCCTTTTATCTCCTGCTGATCTGGTACACTATTCTCGATCTGCTTAAATACCTGACCTAGTGAGCTGACAATGATTTCCGCCTGTGGCTCTGGTGCAATTGGCTCATCATTCTGCTGATCGATTGATAGCTCTGTGATCGCTTGCGGAATTGCTGCAGCTGTAGCAGGTTTAGAGAATGATCTCTTTGGGGTATCAGTTTGCTTTAATACTGTTGGCTTCTTCTTTTTACTTGCCATGATCTTTGAATTTAGTTAGGTGGAAATTAAGTAAACGAAAAAGGACGGGCTGAATCCAGCCCGTCCAATCTTGAAAGCAAAACACAAACGCTAAGCAGTTACCAGAGCGTAAGCGGTGGAAGCTGTAGACTTGATGCCAGAAGCATTATTGACCACCACCATTTTGACGAACACCTTGGTACCAATTGGAGCAGCTCCGAACTTGGCAGTATATGCAGCTGCAATATCAAGAGGAGAAGCGCCACCACCTACAATGCCATCAATTTGACGGTATTGATTTTTCGCGTATGATACCCCAGCTGATAGCGGAGCTGTAGCCCAAATCTGAATTGATTCGGCAGCGGTTGGATCGGTGAAAGCGACCGCATAAGTCCCAGCACCTGCAGAAACGGCAAAGGAAGAAACACCAGCAGATGGCACAGCTACTGGAGTAGGTGGATTGAGAATAGCGGATTGACCAACAGAAGCCAAATTCGCATTGAGCGAAGTGTACAGGTTTTTGCCCGTCTTCCTTCGACCAACACCGAAAACATCGGTAGAAATAAAGTTGTTAACGGCAGCATCGAACGCATCCCTTTGAGCTTGAGTAAGACCGCGCCAGTTCTGACTAAATGCCGCTAAAATAGCACGTGCCGCTTGCTGGAATACCGTATCTGGATTGGTTGGGATTGCCTTATTACGGAAATAGCCACCGCCCCTATTCCGCGAGGCAGTTGTGCCTCCAGCAGAACCAGAAAGATTAGGGGTAAAAATACCTGCTTGAAACTTCATGATATTGAGATTAATTAAACATTTACGGAGTTAAAAAAGGTACCATCAAAACAAGGTCGGGCATTCGGTAGCCGGTAGTGGACTCGATCACGACAACACGAATTGCGAGCTGATAAACACCGCCTGCAGGCACACCGAAGGTCTGAGTAAAAGCATCGGATAAGTCTAAAGACTCGGCACTTACTAAAGCATTGGTAGGAACTTGGCGCGCAGACCCGCGCGGAACTGATGCGCCAAATGTTTGGAGAGGATAAAAAGAGACACCTACCGACCAATTCGGCTGTGATGATAAATTGGTCCATGTGAGAATAACAGACGGGCCAGTTGGAAGAGCGTCTAACGCCCAGTCCGTAATATTAGGAAAGACTGGAGGCGCGGGAGCAGCGTTCAAAATTGGCAATTTGGGGATATTAACCAAGTTCAAATTAAGCTCACAGAAAACCTGATATCCAGTGGGAATATACGAGACACCGAATTTATTAAAGCGAGTAAGAGTGTCGGCCAAGGTATTCCAGCCAATTCTTTCATTTACAGTGAGGAGCCGCCAGTTACTAGATACTGTCGACATAGCAGCGCGAGGAGCTTGAGAAGCTGGTAATTTACTTGATTTGGGAACGGTCAAGTTGCGCAGAACCTGACCATAACGACCGCGCTGGATGATGGTTCCGCCCGCTTTTCCTGCACCAGCGACCACTATTGCCCCGAACTGAATTCTCATCTTTTGCAGTTGTTTTAGGTGCAGGGGCTGATGTAAATGTAACGGATTAATTACAATAGGGTTGCATGGCCATGAATTCGGAAGGTTAAAAAAATAGCCTACTGGAAAAAAGGCTTTTTTTATAGCTAGGCAAAAATCAAGCACGAAAAAGGCTTCTTCAGGGAGAAAAACCCTGGAGAAATCCGGGTGCGCAGCGGTCTAATTGAATTTTAAAAACAACACCACTAAAAGACCATGAAATCAAAAAAATACGGCAATAGATACCAGTCCAACCAAAATTGGCAGAATTGGAACTGTGAACATCAAAAATCAGGTTTGTAGGTACTTGTTACGTCCCAGAAGGGCCAAGGGCTTGCCCTTTGCGGGGCGAACACCGCCACGGGAGTGGCGGTGTTCGTCCGCGCATTGGCAAGGTCTTGCGCCCACCTGCAAACTTGATTAATAGCGTTTTTGCGAAGAATTACAGCCTGTCAAAAAGCTGAAAAGCTAAGGGTTTAAAGAACTAAGGAACGTCTGTAACCGCGCAAGCGGTTTCAGACGTCCCCGTGCGCACGAAGGATTACAGCTTGGCGGGATACTGCAGACTTGTCCGAAAAAACGGGGTGCTGGAGTGTGTATGACATAAACTGCATTTGATGGACTTGGAACCCGTCCAATACTTACTACAGTACCCCGTTTTACGTGCTAATCGAGGTGACTGCTGAGGTCGTCAGAGAGCGGTGAGGTTGGCTGCTAAAATTTAACATAATACTATTATAGGCGCGCACACTAACCCCCACACGGAAAACCGAAGACGAGCAAACAACAATACCATTTTTTCTTTAAAATGGGATTTTTGTGCAGCCGAGACGAGGTTTTTGGTGTGGGAACTACGGAGTACCAGAGATAGCCCGCGCCTATAATGCGTATTATGTTACTTTTTAGCTATCACCACTGAGATTGATAAGTACAGGCGCGAAGCACGGTTTTGGCGATTGCGCTTTTAGTAAAAATTGCCGCGCTATTGCACGGAAAAGATTTTTGCTAAAAGTGCATGAGCCAAAACCGCCATTGTGCTAAGGTTTCGCCAGCTGGAGAGGATTGTATCCGAGCAATCAAAATACTTCCAAAGAAGGAACCAAAAAAGCCCACCTGACTGACTTATGAACCTCAACGATGTTAGTAGATTGATTATCAAAAACGCAATTGGTGACGTAATCACAATATTCTTGGATCATGCTTGACGCAAACCCAGCATATTTTGTTCCCATTAAATCAATTGCCTCTGATAAATCAAACCCTATCAAATGGAAAGTGGCAGAAGGAACAGGAGCAGAAAGTGGATCGGATGCCTTGAAAATAACTCGTACTATTTGCATGATATTGACAATTAAGATTTAACAGATTCGCGTACATATTTCCTTTTCTCATCCATGTATTCCCGTGCTTGCAATTCCGTCTGAAACTGCATCATCAAATCCGTCCGCCTGTAACACTTCCAAACCTGATGATCTACAAACCACACAGACCTCCAATGATACCCCGAACTTATAACTCTAGTAGATTTTTCCAACCCCAGAACCTTGAGAAACTTACTAGTAGTGATCCGCTTCAATTGATTTTTAGGCGCTGCGCTATAAACATCACATAAATCACACTGATCACCTTGGTAAATGCCCTCCGAATCCAAAACCCTTGAAAACTCATGCACACATATATCCAATTGCCCCAACTTAATTCGCTTACTAGACTGAACCTTCACGCCATACAACATTAATTGCTTCAT
>Ga0222700_1000271_pt1 | contig 10794 bp, 12 predicted proteins | sample AntAcemetage1454_FD_181013 | JGI IMG/M metagenome (GOLD analysis project Ga0222700, IMG submission 181013) | Saline water microbial communities from Ace Lake, Antarctica - #1454 | ecosystem: Environmental > Aquatic > Non-marine Saline and Alkaline > Saline | place: Antarctica: Ace Lake...
TAATTGATGATGGTAGTGATGATAATGGCGAGACTAAGATGTTGTGTAACAAGTTAAAAACAAAGATTGATACACCACTTCTATATCTAAATACTCACGATACTAAACACTATGGACTAGCAAAGGCTCGTAATATGGGAGTAGTTGAGAGTTTAGGCGAGACATTATTATTCTTAGATGACAGGTTAGTATTAGAGGAGGGTGCTTTGGAAGAAGTAGCTAATGTCAAAGATGGTGAATGGAACTTCGGTGCTAAAAGAACTAAGATAGGTCTAAGCACTAAGCGTACATTCATAGAAAACTTTAGTTGGATAAAGAAAGCTGATTTTGTTAAAGGTGGAATGTTTAATGAACGTATGGGTTACTATGGTGGTATGTCACAAATTCTAAGAGAGCAATATAAAGAAAAGGTAGAGTTTATCTATAATGACAAGGCAGTAGCTAAGGAAGCAGTAAGAGCAAAGCGTGGTCGTAAGTCAGATATATGGAAAGCTAAAGATATAATTAATAAACTATATGAATAAACGAATTGAGCTGGGATGTGGTAATACACCGAGAAATGGCTATGACGGCATTGACGCACAAAACTTCGGTCAGAAGTATGTTGGTAATGCAAAAGATGTTTTAGTATCTGTATTTGCTGATGAAGGTATTGAAGTTGATGAAATATATGCTAGTCACTTCTTTGAACACCTATACCCTGATAAAGTAATTGAATTATTAGTATTAATTGAGAGAGTATTAAAGAAAGGTGGTAAATTATGGATTATAGTGCCACACAAAGACCACGATAGAGCAAATGTATTGTGGCATAGAACTTATTTTACCGAGTTTACATTTGAAGATTATTTTGATAATGCTAAATGGAACATAGATGAGTTAGTAACTAACGAAAGAAAAGATATACATTTTAAAGCGATTAAGTTATGAAGAAAAGAATAACAAAAAATAAAGATGGTATACCATTAATGGGTGATATGAGAATTAATTTTAAGAGATGGTTAGAGTTGAGACATTGGATAAATTATAGATATAATGATTTTTGGGATTTAAGACATTTTATATTATTAAAAGAATGGGGTTATAAGTTTGGATTTTTTATACAAGAACCAAACTATAAAGGATTTATATCTGAAATAGATTTAGAAATGAGTAAGAATGGAAAAAATTTTTGTGAATTGGTAATAGAAAGTCCACTCAAAAATATGCCGACAATTAAGGAATATGAAGAAAATCCAAAAAAATATAGTAATAAATATTATGATAACCAAATATGAAGAAACTACAATCAGTTTATTTACAAACAGGCACAGCGTGTAATAGTCGTTGTACTATATGTCCGTATAAAGATACTTATGCTGGTAAGCCGATTAAGTATATGAGCATAGATGTATTTTATAAGATACTCAAAGATTTAGGTAAGGATTATGATGGTGAGATAGGTTATTACTTCCAGTATGAACCATTAACAGATTTTAGATTACCTGTTTTTTTATATTTTAATAAATTATTATGTCCCAAAAGTAGAACTTCTATATCCACTAATGCTGGATTATTAGATGAAGATTGGCAAAATCAATTACTTAAAAACCTTGATTATGTTTACTTTAATATCTTAGGTGGAACAAAAGAAACATACGAGAAGATAATGCACGGCTTGAAGTGGGAGACTATGCTTAAAAACGTAAATGAATTTGCAGAGAAGTTTGAGGGTAAAATGTTTGTGAACTTCATTAAGACAAACGAGAATAAAGGTGAGGTTGAAAATCTACGTAAGCTACTCAATAAGAAGATAGATATTATATCTGAATACTGGGCTAGTGACAGGAATAAGCATATTGATATTGATAAGCCTAAAGGTGCTAAGACTAGATTTGTTACTAATAAGAAATGTAATGTGATTGAGAAAGGTATTTATATACACTGGGACGGTAAAGTACCTTTATGTTGTGAGATGTGGGAGAGAGAGATTATGGTTGGTGATGTTATGAAAGAAAACATTTACGATATATTTAATTCGCCAAAGATGAATACTAACAATAGTATTTGTGCTAAATGTTTATTACAATGATAGGAGCATTTATACTAAACGTAGGTCAAAGTACAGTTGATAGCTGTATAAAAGCAATCAAAGGTCAAGTTGATAAGATTTTTATGATACAAGATGTATCGCCAGTTAATAAGGCAATCAATCAATGCTTTAAAACTGCTATGAAAGAGAAGCTAGATTACTTCATTATACTTGGTGCTGATACTATTCATAAACCAAACTCAATAGCGAATATGATGAAGTATATGAATGACGACTTATGGTGCGTATATGGGCGATTAGACGACTATTACAGAGGAGATGACAGCTACGGCAATCATTTATATAACGCTAAAGCTATGCAAGGTATTAGAGTAGATGAAAAAGACCCTATGTATGACCACGCTATACACTCTTATATGGATAGAAAAGGATATAAAAAGGTAATTACTAAAGAGGTTATAGGTAAACACCACCCTATATGGACAGTACAGGAAGCATTTGAGAAACATTTACATAGTGGCAAACGTTATAAAGATAAATACTTCAAGAAATATTTTGACCAAGTGAAGAAACGATATGATGAAGACCCTTGTGAAGTTAATCGTGCCGCCAAGATTGGTTTTCAGTTAGGAATAGGTTGTAGACCAGACGCACTAACCAATAAGGAAACAAAAGAGTGGAAAGAGAATAAAAAGAAATTTAAAATTAATGATAAATTAGTATGGTGAAAATGAGTAAATCATTAGGTAATTCAATTACACTTGCTGATTTATGTAAACCTAGACATTTTTTAAGAGTAAAGAAAGATAATACAATAATTGAAATGCACGACATACCTAGTTCAAAATTGGAATATATTAAGGAGAAACTAAAATGTTTAGAAATAAAAGGAATTAGTAAATGGGAAGTATCTTATTTATGGTTTATAGAAAATTTCTGTAATAATTAATAAAAAAATATGAAAAAGAAACTTAAAATAGCTTGTACCACTTGGCACGTAATGCATTATTGGGATATGTTTTCAGCATTGAAAGATGACGCACACTTTTATTTAATAGATAATCCAGCAAAGGAATGGCGTAGAGAAGAATACCTAGCGTCAAGACCAATACCAGATAATGTTACATTCGTACCATACTATGAGAAAGGTAAATATGATTTTGCTATACTTAATGTTGACCAACAATGTATCAATCCAAAGCTAGGTAAGTCTCAAGTAGTTATGGAACTAAACGAAGCTATCCAAGACATACCAAAGATATTTATTAATCACGCAACACCTGTCTATCCTGAATTTGTTTTAGAGCCAGAGATGACTAAACCACAAGGTGAGGAAATAGTAAGAGAAAAGATAAAAGAAATAATCGGTGATAATTTAATGGTAGTAAATAGCCATAAGTCAATCGAGGAATGGGGAGATAGGTTTAAAAATGTAGTTCCTATATGGCACGGCATAAGTGCTGACGAGTGGTTTCCATTACCTAAAGAGCCAAGAGTGGCAACTGCTGTAAGTGCTGGTGGTTGTGATGAATACTATAATCGTATGATGATGAATAGGGTATCACAAGAATTACCTAAGCAGAATGGACATATACTCTGGTGGGCTAAACGTAATACTTCTAAACTATTTAGAATGGGAGATACATTTACTAAGAGAGAGAATTATCAGAAGTTTTTAGGTCAATCACTTATCTATTTAGACCTTACTTTTCGTACACCAATGAATAGAGGTAGAACGGAAGCTATGCTATCTGGTTGTTGCGTAGTACAAGTTGAGGGCGCACACGACCTAGATAGATTTGCTAAACACAATGAGAATATAATAATTGTACCGAATGATTTAGAAAAGATATTAAATACTCTTAATCTATTATTGGAAAGTGAATATGAGAAGTGTGTAGAGATTGGTAAGAACGCTAGAAAGACTGCTATTGAATTATTTAATAGAGATAGATATAGAGATGACTGGCTTGATTTAATTAATAATAAAATACTAAAGAAATAATATGGAAGAGTTAAAACAAGACGTTAGTGGTTGTATAAATCCAGATAAAACAAAAAGATATTACATATATAATTATAAAATATTAGATAAAATTGTTTCATTCTTATATAATTATTATTTTATTAATAGTGGTCAAGGTAAAACATTTCAGAGTTGGAAATATTGCTTTGGAACATTTCTATGGAATATGATTTGTGGTCATAATATTAAAGAGAGTTGGGTGAGTTACAAAAAATTAATTAAGATTAAAAAATAATATGAATGTATCATTTTTAACATTTGAACGCTATCACGGTAGACCTACTGGTAGTATTGGCTCATCACAAATAAGGGCTAAGTGGGTAGTTGAGAAGTGGGACGAAGCTAAACTGTGGAAAGTAGGACAACACTTTGACGCACTTATATTACAAAAGGTTTATTGGGAACAGATGATTAACGACTTTAAAGGAGCAAAGATATTAGACTTGTGTGACCCTGATTGGCTTAATGGTGATGTACAGATAGTAGATGTGATGAGTAAGGTAGACCACGTAACCACCTCAACAGAGGGTTTAGCTAAGTATCTAGGTCAGATGACTAAAACACCTATTACCGTAGTACCAGATAGATTGAATATGGATTACTTCACAGAACAGAAAGAACATTTTGAACGTGCAAGAAATGTAGTTTGGTTTGGTTATTATCATAATGCTAAACAAGTATTAAACGCACCATTATTAAATAGTTTGAAAACGAGAGGACTTGGATTAACCGTTGTAAGTAATGGAGAGTTCTTACCAGTCAATGATATGGGAGTTGAGATTACTAATATTAATTGGACACCTGAAAATGCTTATATGGATATTAAGAATGGTGACTTTGCTATTAACCCACCAAGTATGGATAGGGGTTTTAGATTTAAAAGTAATAACAAGACCTTAATTAGTTTCGCTCTAGGATTACCGGTCGCTAACACGGCTGATGATATGGATAAGTTTATGGAAGCTAAAGAACGAACTAAGGCAGTAGAAGAAACAATGATTGAGATTAAAAAAGATTGGACAGTTGAGCGTAGTATCCGTCAATATAAAAAAATATTATGCAAGATAAAAAAATAGAGGATTTATTTATAACACTTGAAGTACAACTTGGTAAAAAGATGTATAAAGAATTACAACAATTTATAAGTGATAACTATATTTCTAATGGAGAAGTAGAAACAATAGTAACTGAATTTGGTATTAATTCCTATAAACTTGGACAAGAACATATTGGAGAAGTTATTACACAAATAACAAAAGAGGCTGATTATGAAAGTCTTAAAAAAGATATTAAAGATAAATTAAACTCAACTAAATAATATTATGCCAAATACAAGAACAAAAGAAGAAATAATTGAGGAATTTACAAAGTATTGTGAAGACTTAGGCTTTGGTACTTTTGAGGTTGAGGTACTAGATGGATTACCAAAGAAGATAACAAGTGCAAAACAAAGTGTCAGGTTAGATATTAAAAGTGATTATCAAGATACTACAATGAAATAAGCTTGACAAAGATATTGATATAGTATTACAATAAAAGAAATAGACCTACTACAAAACGAGAGGTTGTTAATTAACAATTTTTCGTTATTATATATGGGAAAACTACAAAATTATTTAAGAGATAAGTTAGGGATTAAAGTAGAGACTAAAGACCCAGATGTACCGTTTACATCTGTTACTGGCAATACTAAATCTTCACAAGATTTAGATAAAGAAGCACAGTTAAACCAATATGAGAGTTGGACATACGCCGCCGTTAGTAAGATAGCTAACGATTGTAGTAATGTTGCACTAACACTTAATAAGATAAAAACAAATGGTGATGTTGAAGAAGTAAAGAAACATCCTGTTTTAGATTTGCTTGATTTCGTTAATGATTATTCTACTTATTCTGATTTAGTAGAAACAACTAAGATGTACGAGAACCTTGCAGGGGACGCTTTTTGGTTATTAATATTAAGTGGTGGTAAGCCAGTAGAGATATGGCAATACCTACGTCCTGATTTAATGGGTGTTGTCCCAAGTAAAACTAAGTTTATAAGCCATTACACATACAAGATACCAGGTGAGGGTACTATAAAGAACTATGCTCCTGAAGAAATTATAATGTTTAAGAAACCTAACCCATTTGACCCATATAGAGGTAAATCACCTGTAAAGGCAGCACAATTCGCTATTGCAACTGATAAAAAGGCAAGTGAATGGAATTGGAGATTTTTTAATAACTCCGCTAGAGCAGATATGTTAATCAGTTACCCAGAGGGAATAGATGAGAAACAAGCTAAACAAATTAAAACACAATGGGAAAATGCACATAAAGGTACTGCTCATTCACAGAAGATAGGCTTTTTAAGTGGTGACGCTAAGATACAACAGTTAGGTATGACACAGAAAGATATGGATTTTCTCCAACAAAGGAAGTTTAGTAGAGATGAAATATTATCTATGTATAAAGTGCCTAAAGCACTACTAGACCCACAAGAACTTAACTTCGCTAGTGCTAAGGTAGCACAAGATGTATATAATACTGGTGTTATTGAGCCTGAAATGCGTAGATTTGTTAATACATTAAATGAATTTCTATTACCATTCTATAATGATGATAGCTTATTCTTTGACTTCGTTTCCCCTAAAGAAGCTGATAGGGAAACAGAATTAAAGACATACGAAGTGTTGAGTAGAGCAAGAGCAATATCAGTAAATGAAATAAGACAAGCAGAGGGATTAGAAACTATTGAGGGTGGTGATGAGATTGTACCAGTAGTAGCAGAGGGTGAAGTAACAGGAGATACAACTGGTAAGACTAGAAAGAAAAAGTATAATGTCAGGGTTAAGAGTAGGTCAAAGAAATTAGAAGCAGTTGAAGATATTAAAAAGGAATTAGAATTTTCTGATATATTTACAAAGAAAGAAATAAAGAAAGCACTTAAAGTTAAAGCTGAAAGAACTGAACACGATAAGTTTGCTCAAAGGTATTGGGAAAAACAAATTGAGAAACTTGATAAAGAAGAAGTTAAATTCAAGAAAGAATTAGATGAGGAATTTGTACGTCAAGAAAAGCAAACACTTAAACAACTAGCTAAGAAAACAGTTAGTGATATTGACTTTAATGTAAAAGAAGAAACAAAGATAATTAGAGAGAAGTTTAGACCATTCGTAACTGCATTAATCGCTTTTTCTGGTGAAGACGCACTTAACGATATAGGTTTAGATGGCTTTGATGTAGATAAAACAATACAGGATTATATAGTTACTGACGGACTTGCCTTTGCTAAAGAAATAAATGACACAACTAAAGAGAAGTTAAATAAAGAAATTGCAAAGGGTGTCGCAGATGGTGAGAGTACCAAAAAGATTGGTAAAAGAATTACTGGTGTTTATACAGAAGCTAAGACATCAAGAGCAAATAATATTGCAAGAACCGAAGTGGCTAAGTCAACTAATTACGGAACATTAGAGGGTTGGAAACAATCAGGAGTAGTAGAAGCAAAAGAATGGTTTACTGCATTAGATGATAGAGTATGTCCAATATGCGCACCGTTACACGGAAGTATTATTGGATTGAATAAAAACTTTTCTGCACCTGATGGATTTGGTTCAATTTCAGGTTATCCAGCACATCAAATGTGTAGATGCGCGTTACTTCCAATAACTGTAACTAAGCAACAACAGCTTATAAATTTAAAGAAAAAAGAAGATGAATTACAAAAAGTTATTAACGATAATAAAGATAAAACTGATAGCGTTGTGGAAGAAGTTAAAGTAAATGCTGAAAAAGAAATTGGTAAGTTGAGAGATATAAATAAAAAACTAAAGAAAACCGTAGATGAAGACGGCGAATGAAATTAGTAAAGACATAGACGAAGCACTTGGAAATAAAATTACAGAAATTAAGGTAGTAATGCCTAAGGCTTTTTTAGCTAACCTTAGCAAAGAATTAGCTACTTCTAATAAGGTTATTGCTGACGCAGTTACTAAGAATGACAACAAGGAAGAATTAAAAACTCTTATCGCAGATAATATTGAACTTAAAAAGTTGTATATCAATTTAGAAAAAGCTATTAAAGATAGTCGTGTTGATAAAGTAGAGATACTTAACCCACAGAAACAGAAAGACATAGTAATACCGAAATACCCAAATAAGATTGCTGTCAATAAGCCAACTTGGTTTAAAGAATATTCTGATAAAGGGATAAAGGCAATACTTAAAAACGGATTTCAAGGACTTGCTAAACAGTTGAACCTTGATAAATATACAGAAAAGAAAAATGCACTAGCTGTAAGGCTCGTTGATAAGACAGGTAAGAGTTTTTATGACGCTATGTTTCAAGCTATAAGTGGTGGAGTTGGTAATATAACTTTTCCTACTGATTATCCTGATGCTGCCGTTGCTGAGTTGCTCACTAATTTATCACATGTAGGAGGTTCTACTCACGCAATAGGAGATATTGGTATGGTTCCGTGGGGGGTATTACAAGAAGCACCAGAGATAGCAGAAGCAGGAGTGGTTGACGGTGATTATGCTCATATGTCTTTAACAAAATGGCACGAGCTAAGAACTCGTGACCAACGAGCATTAAGCCTACAAGATTGTAATGACAAAACTGATGTAACTGTTTTAAGTAATGATACTACTAACTTGGCAGATAGCGTTAATCACGTTTTTGGAACAGGTTCATTATCTTTTGATAAAGCAAACGGAGCTGATAATACAGTTTATGCTGGTGTTCAAGAAACTATTGCAAGCATAGATATAAGTGAGATATTTGAAGATGGTGCTTATGCCGCTATGGGTATGCTTATACCAAATATTGATGATGTAAAAAAGGCTTTTTTAAGAATAGGAACTGATAGCAGTAATTATAATACTTTTGAGTGGGGAGTGAGTATTCTAAAAGCAAATACTTGGATGTCACTTCGCAAACCTCTATCTGTTCCGACTGGATATGCAGGAAATGGCTGGGATACTAACGCTATTACTTATTTAGCTTTTGGTGTTGAGTTTAATGATGAAGCAGATACTTTAGTTGGAATAATTGTTGATAATGTTCATATAATAGGTGGTAGAGTTACAGACACTACTCCAAACACTACTATCGTTGCTGCTGGTGCCACGACATCTACTAATTTAACCAGAGTTGATACCAACCCTGTTGATGTAGGAATAGGTAATGCAGGATTGGGAACTCAACGAGTATCTATAATTTCCAACCAACCGTCAATAACAGTAGACGGAGCATTTTACCAAGTAACACAACCTATATCAGCGGCGGCACTTCCGTTACCAGCTGGTGCTTCTACTTCGGCTTTACAGCTTCCTGATGGACACAACGTAACGGTTGATAACGCTTCTATTGCGGTAACAGGTACATTTTATCAAGTAACTCAACCTATATCGGCAGCAGCCTTACCTTTACCCGCTGGTGCAGCAACCTCGGCTAAACAATTAGCTGACGGACATAATGTTACAGTAGATAATGTTGGTGGAGTTGAAGTAGTACAAGATACTGTGGCTGACTTAAAGGCTACTGTTGAATTAGGAGTAACTGATACAGGACTTCTTGACGGAATGAATGATAGTTTATTATCACTTAGTGGTGCTGGTTCACCTACAATAGATAGTTATACTCAAAAATCTATTAATCTAACTACGGCAGCAGACCAAGTTTTAGTATCAAGTGCGCCTAGTAAACAGATATGGGTATATGGATATGCTTTCTCTTGTGGTGATGCAGATGGACAGACAGTAAGTTTACAAGATGAAGATAATTTAGCTTTAACTGGAATAATGGAATTTTCACAATATGGAGGTATGGTAGTTGCACCTAGTGGTAACTTTGCTATGCCAGTATTTAAGTTAGCAACTGATAAAGATTTAGAAATAGATATTACTGGTGGAGATGTAGATGGTTGGTTAACTTATGCGATAGTAAGCGTTTAATATGGCAACAATACGAAAAGAAATAGATTTATTAAATAAGTCTTATAATGCGTCTACTAATTCTTTTACTCCAGGAAATCTTTCTAATGGTGGTGGAAGAATGAATAAGGCTGACTATGACCCCATTACAGAAGTTTATTTTGAAACAGGTTTTGAATATATAGATATTGGTGGTTCAGCAGAAGTAGAGCTTTACGACCATACAAATAGTACATCCATAGTTACTGTAAGTTCAGCAACAGGTGGGTGGAAGAGAGTAAGAAGTGCTGATATTCTAGGAGATTTAGCAGCAGGAGATGTGGATTATAGGGTTAGATATAGAATAACAAACGCAGACTTTGGTTCAAATGTTTCAGTTCACGCTGCAAGAATAATAATTATTCAAACAGGCACAATAAAGAAAACAGTTACAGATATTCTTGTAGGAGATGTTTATTCAACAGACACTAGAGGTAGATATACAGAAGTACAAACACCTCAAAGACATTTATTTACTAACGCAGATTATGACGGAACAGTAAGCTATGAATATCACGCTGTATTAGCAGGAAATTTAGGTTTTCCTAGTGGTCCAGCTTCTTACGCAGAGCTTTATGATATAGACGGAACAACACAATTAGCTGAGGTTTCGGTTTCTGCTGTAACACCAGAAATGGTAGTTGATACTACTGTAACCACTCCTACTACTGGAAATATACTGACATCAAGGATTAAAAACGCAACTGGTTTAGGAGCACAAGCAAGGATGTATATGGCTCATCTTGTAATTAAACAAACATCAGCTACTAATATT
>Ga0222700_1000274_pt1 | contig 10762 bp, 16 predicted proteins | sample AntAcemetage1454_FD_181013 | JGI IMG/M metagenome (GOLD analysis project Ga0222700, IMG submission 181013) | Saline water microbial communities from Ace Lake, Antarctica - #1454 | ecosystem: Environmental > Aquatic > Non-marine Saline and Alkaline > Saline | place: Antarctica: Ace Lake...
TCTGGTCGGGGATTGTCCAGCCTCTCCACTTATTTATTCCGCCGAGATTATTTTTCCATTCGTTTCCAATAACACTTTCCAAAGCGGCTTCGCCGAGGAGGATAATCACCTTCGGTTTTCGTTGCTTGATTATCGTCTGAAGTTTGGATCTGCAACAGGCAATTTCATGGCTGTTTGGCGTTCTGTAAGCCCCTTTTTCCGTTAAGGGGGTACATAGTACGGCTCCGGTGGTTAAAATTGATTCCTGAAGCGAAAACCCCCACTCAGCTATGGTTTTTTTGAGGAATTGGCCGGTACCACTACTCCAATATTGGCCTGTCCGATCGTCTGTGACGTTTGGGGCGGAAGTGACGATCAAAATCTCCTTTTGGAAGTTCCCGGATGGTTCCATTTTTGGATGTTGCGCGTGGCAATATAAACCGCAGGATGCGCAGGTCTGGGATCGGCCGACGACTTTCGCAGATTCTGTTTCTTTGAGTGTGAAAAAACCTGACATTATTTATCCTTTTTTAATCAAACAGGGATCCGGGGGCCACTTCGTATTCTATACCATTAATATTTTTTTGTGCCTGTTTAAAATATGATGGTTTTAGCTCAATTCCGATTCCCTTCCTTCCAGATTTCACAGCGCAATACACCTCTGATCCAACTCCCATAAATGGAGTTAAAATTGTTTCACCTGGATTTGACCATAATTGAATACACCTTTCAATTACATCCAATTGTAAAGGATGGACATGTTTCTCGTCATCTTTTTCTTTTGATTCTTTGAAAGGTAGCACGTTTCCAATGCGTACGTCATCCCAAAAGGCAGACGCATATTGCCTCCATATCCAATGAGAATATCTATTTTCAGTTTGTTTTCCTTTGTAATTTTTGTATTTGAATAATTCACGCGGGATTTGCCGTTCTCCAAAATATTCACTTAATCCATGTTTATGGGAAATTGGTATTGTGTTTTTTCCTTTTTTCCGAAACACGAGTAAATAATCGGCAGATGCAACACTGCAAAAAGCAGAATCATCCACAACTGTTTTGTGTGCTAAATTTTTAGCCATTGTTCTATTACGAACGCCAAGCGGTTCTTTCCAAACATGATATCGCGCAATATAATTAAAACCTATTTTATCATGTAATCGAATAATGTCTCCAGGAAAATCTACAAGATTATCATGTCCCGAATTTCCGGAGGGAACATCCATGCAATGAACCGCCGTCATCCTTCCCGGTAATGTCAATCTGAATATTTCTTTTACAATAAATTCATAATGTTCAAAAAATTCAGAATAATCTTTGCAATTGGATAGATCACGTTCAGAGGATGAATAATGGTATAATCCGCCAAACGGAGGGGAATATACAGAAAGGTGTATGCTGTTTTTATTGTATGCGGGCATTACTTCAAGACAGTCTCCCGAATATATTGCATAATTTTCTTTAATTTCTTGCTGTGCTACATCCATGACGGAACCTCAACTTTCTGGTTAAAATTATGATCTGTATTTATCGCGATTGATGCATTCATGTACTTAATAAGTTCTGAAAACATTTTATCAGCTGCTTCGGATTTTCTTTGCATATTTTTTAAAACAGAAATTTCTCCATCTGTGGTAACAATATCAACTGTAACTGGATTCTTTTGACCAAATCGCCAGCACCTCCTCATACATTGATAGTATTGTTCAAACGAATGCGAAGGGAAAAATGTCAAATGTGCACAATGTTGCCAATTCAAACCAAACCCCGCTATTTTCGGTTTCGTAATCAATACACGGATATTCCCCTCAGAAAATGCCGCTAATTTTTCTTCTTTATCTTTGTCAGTATGTTTTCCGGCGACCTGGACACCCCCATCTATTATTTTTTCTAAAAAATCGCCCTCGTCATTAAGATTACACCACACAACAGCGGTATCATTTCCGGAAACTAACTCAGCAACTTTTTCACACCGTTCTGTCAATGTCATTCTCAATTCCTGCCTTTGCTCTTTTAATCCAATAACCGGGCGGACTAAAAGTTCACCATCAAAGGGACGCGTATTTTCGACTATTGTTTGTTTTTCTAATAATGGAGGCAAACTAAATTTGTCATTTTCAAAACCAATATCAGATGGTTGTCGAATTGCTTTTGACCAAGAACAAATCCATTTCCAAAACGGGATTTCCGCATGTGGCCGAAAAACCCACTTTGGATTCCCCCCGCCATGCGATGACCAATGTCGTTTCGTATCGCATGTGTTTTGTGTATTTTTAAAAAACTTTCCTAACATATCCATAAATCCCATTTCCCCTAATGCTTCGGCGGAAGTTCCAAGTTCAATATAATCATTAGGAGCGGCGGTTGCTGTGCACAATAACCGATATTGTAATTTTTTCATAAATTCAGTTATTACTAATTTCCGAGCGCCATTAAAATTTTTCAATATACTGGATTCGTCGCAAACTGCTCCGACAAAATCATTGGAATTAAACAAGTGCAGTCGTTCATAATTTGTTACTGTTATTCCAGGATTCACTTTTCCATTATCAGATCGTTTACATTCAATTCCAAACTTCACGCCTTCTTTAACCGTTTGATGGGATACGGCAAGGGGTGTTATTATGAGAACATTTTTATTCGTTTTTCTCACAATATTTTCAGCCCAAACTAATTGCTGTGGCGTTTTGCCAAGTCCACAATCTTCAAACAGCGCCCCCCTCCCTTTCTTAATTGCCCACGATGTTAATTCTTTTTGAAAATCGAACAGAAAATCAGGCATCCATACCGGTTCAAAGCCATTCATTGAAACAGAATGCTCTTTAGATTTAATAAATGTTTCGTATTCCATTTCCATAATTTACACCACCTGCTTGAGTGCAACGACATGCTCCCATCCATCGCCCTCAAATAGCATGCTGGCTTTTCCCAAAACGCATTGTAACATTTTCGGTACTATTTCTTTCAAGAAGATTGGATTGATAGAAAAGGAAACATTCTCTTCCTTATATCGGATATTTGCAGACTCCTCTACCCACCCGGCTACGTTCTTGGAAGTCAATGTGATTTTGTTCTTTTCAAGGGATACTGTTATGTCCCCGTCATTCGGATCGTTCTTAATGGCGAAAATAGCGGCCCTATCCAGAATCTCATCAATTGTTTTCGGAAACTGGAATTCCGTTCCCTCCACTTTTAATATGCCGGAGATATCGGGAAACAACTCTTCAATCACCCGGCAGGAAAACACGCACCCTTCCTTTGTCTTGAAATGTATCCAGCCTTTTCCCCATGCCATTTCCGTTGCAGCATATTTGACAAGCTCTTTTGCGCTGGTGGCCGGGAGCAGGAAAGTCGGGATATGTTCTGGAAGGGGGTTCGTCTGATAGCGTGTCAAGCGCGTATTGCTGCCTCCTTCAATATTCCCGGATTTGGTTACATGAACGCAGGTTAGCACCGGGCGGCTCATATCTGTTGAACAGCCAAAGGATACAAATTTGATTGCATCAAGTAGTCCGTCCGGTACTGGTTTCCATTTCGTGATATCGCCTATTTCATCAAGGGGCAATGTGATTTCTGCTTGAAGAGTGAAACCCGCCTTTGCCCTGCCCGCTTTTAAGCGGATTTCGGCGTCGGTGATTTCAACCTCAATATCTTCCGTCTTGGCTTTGGACAGGAAAGCGTACAGCTCTTCCGCCTTTATGGCGCCGGCGAGGCCGAGATCTTGTATTGGATAAGAGATACTGATTTCATCATTGTAGGTGACAACCCTGTCTTTCATGAAGGCAAAGGAAGTTGATTGTTCTATCAATTCTCTATTTGCCAAACCCGGGCGGACGGCTTCCAATGCTTTTATTAATTCAGCTTTTTTCATTTGCGGACTCCTTTTTGGTTTCCCATTCATTTTCAGTTGCAATAATCGCCATTCCAATCTCATATGCGATTTGTGGCACTATGGCATTTCCGAGGGATTTAAGGCGGTCCACCCTATTGGGTACCCCATCATCCACTCGACAAAGGCGGGCTGCAACTTCAAGCCACGGTTCATCCCACACAGGGATTCTTGAAGACTCGCTATACTGTGATCCCTCACATATCCGTCTTTCAGGTCGATTACTACTGCCTGCGGTGTCGGGAGCATCGCTATCTGTTCTTGAAGACAACCCGGAACCCACTTTCTCCCGATTGATTCCCTGTATTCCGTTCTTTTTTGAAACCTGTCCTCCGATGGTTCTATCTGAACCGTTGATGGAGTGAGCGCAAATCCACAACCGATCTCTTCTGTGTGGAGCGTTTTTGGCACAAGCTGGAACAATAAACGTTTGGCAGGCGTACGCTTCATTTTCCAAGTCAGTAAGCACTTCGTCGAGCCCCATTGAGACATGACCATAAACATTTTCGCAAATAATCCAATTCGGCTGTTTAGCCTGGATAATTTCAAACATCTTTGGCCAGAGGTGACGGTCATCTTCTTCGCCTTTTCGTTTCCCGGCAAGACTGAAAGGTTGGCAAGGATATCCTCCGGTAATAATCCCGACATTTTCGAGTTTGTCAATTTTGACATCATAAATATCCTTAAATTTTGGTACCTCTGGCCAATGTTTTTGTAACACTTGAAGACAAAAAGGATCTCTTTCTATTTGCCAGGCAGTTTTAAACCCAGCCATTTCGAGGCCAAGTTCAAAACCACCTATTCCAGAAAAACAACTTCCAATTGTATACATTTTTAAACCCTTTTGTCTATTTCAATTTTTCTTTTTCATTGCGTTTCGATACCATGCAATATTTGCAGGTTTTGTATTTGCAGTAGGAAATTTTTGAAGTACTTCAGTAATAATATCAATATTACTTTTCGCGTTCCCTTCCTGAGTGCTTAAAATGGAACGAACAAACACACCAATACCCTGCCTTTTAATTGCGTTCTTCCCAGTCGGTTCCTTCTTATCCGGCGCTTCCACTTTCTTTGCAGCCGCCGCGGCCATCTCTTTCTTTTTCAATGCCTCCGCCTTTTTCTTGTCCGCGACGGTCGGCGCCTTTTCTATAGCGGCAATCCCCTTTTCTGCAATTCCCTTTTCCACCGGCGGGACATTTTCTGTGGCTTCCTTTTCCACAAGGGCGGCGAACTCTTCCACCTTCGGCAAACCGGCCAGCACCTTCTTCGTAGCCGGAGTAATCGTATCCGTTGGTTCCAATAATTCCTTTGCATTGGCGAGAAACGCAATCAATTCATTTGATGGCAAATTGACTTCGATTTCGGGCTCCAGGATTATATTCATTTCCTTCGCCGCCGCGATAAGTTCACTTCTCTTGATTTTTCCTTCATCCGTCTTTTTTGTAGCCATGATTTTCTCCTTTTCTTTTTGATATTCATAAATTTGTGATACTGCTGATTCACGTTCTGCGTTTCCTCGTGGTACAAATCCAAAACCTACTAAAAGTCCTAATCCTTCGCATTGCAAAATCTTATCAAATACTACTGTCAATAATTTTTCACGTTCTTCTGGAATATACTGCAGCTGTTTTCGTGTTGCTGTAATATGTCTTGTCAATGCGCCTTGAATTGCTCCTTTTACTGTTGCGCGTTCAATGATTGCCATTTCTATGGATAAATCAAAAAGCCCGATTAGTAATTGCTGTAATGCTTCGATTGAACGAAATTCTAAATCAGGGACGGTTGCCAACAATTGCCCTGTGATTATTTGTGGGGATGTCTCCAGGGGGATTCCGTCTATTCTCCAGACTTCTGCTTTTGGCATAATTCAACCTCATTCAAAAAAATGTAATTTGGATGCTCTTTTTTATATGCTGTAATTCAATGATTGTGGAAGCCCCAGGTTTTTCATTCTTTGGATACACACGTACAATTTTCATATTTGTTTCTTTTGCAACCTTCTTAATTTTGGAAAATAATTTATCAAATACAGGATCAGCACAATAATATATTTCGTAAATCATTAAATTATTCTCCTTTCATTATATTATACTTTTGACGCTGTATGATTTTAAAAAATAATTATTTTTCATCTGTAGCTCCCAAGAAAAGGCCTCCCAATTTCCAAGCATTGCAACAACCGCACCTGATTCATCACACTGGCGGCACCCTCACGAATTGCCAATTCATTTATCCTCATTATCCGCAAATCCTTTTCTTCCGGATCTGTCTGGTTGAGTCCGTACATCGCAGTCACGTGTCCATATTTTCTTTTATCTTCCGAGAAATTATGCATTTTTAACGTATTAGATTCGAATGAGGCGGCATCCGCCTGAGTCGCCGTCACAACCAAACAATGCTTTTCCTGGCTGAGGCGGCGCAGCCGTTGCCAGATTTTATTCTGCTGGTTCCGCAAATCCATTTTAAGACAATCGGCATCTGCTAAGAGAATATCTGCATAATCAATTATGATAATATCAGGTATGAAATTATCTTGCTTTTCCCATAATGCCAACAAACTATTGATTTCATGGACAGATAGGGTTTCATTCGGGTATGTGCTCAACCTCAGTTTATTATGATGCTTTGATCTGAATTTCCTTACTTTTCGGTATGCTTCTTTCCATGTCAAAGGGGGAACCACGTCCCGTTTTTTTAACCAAATTGCACCCCGTATATTTTTACAATTATGGCATGGCTCGTAATCTGGATTTGCTTTAAATGCAATTTTCAATTCTGCTTTTTTAATAACGTTGAATTCTTCCGGTACTTTGTCAAACACACCAAAGGCGCATTGGCGTTCCGCCTTTTCGCAGGAGTCATTTTGGTTGTGAACGCAATCCAAAACCGGGAAATGCAGTTTTCTGCAATACCGTTCTTGATCGGATTTCTTGGAAAGATAAATGCAAAGGCGACGGATCATCTGCGCCTCTGACATATCCCCTGCCTGGAAGAAAGCAACGTTGCAGCCTTGCTTGATTCCCTGCATGGCAATTTCCATTAAGATCCAAGATTTCCCTCTTTTCTCCGGCCCCATGAACCCAACCAGTCCGTCCCGGACAAGTTGGTCATTTATGAATTCACCGAGTGCTCCCGGAAATTGAATTATCGGTTTTGTCTTTGTGGAGAATACAACCTTAATGCGCTCTGCGCTTTCAAATGGATCAATGCAGGACTGCTCTTCCTGTTCCGGAAGCGCGTAACTTGTGGCCAGTACTTCCGCCCCGGCGAGGTCGCCGCTTTGTCTCAAAGCCGTCACTTCCTCTACAAAAAGAGTGAGGCGGCGGTCTTGAAAATAGACTTTTGTCTGATCGAGGAGGTACTCCACATTAAAATTATGACCTTCATATTCCGAATTTAACCCGTCCAGGATGTCTTCTATATCCTCCCCCTGCTCCTTCCTGATTTGCTGTTCCTTTAGTTTTTGGACATAGATGCCCTCTATTTCTTGCTGTGGAGCGCGATTATATTTTGCATAAAATTCTAAGCACCATTGTGCAAGCAATCTTGCTGCAGATGACGTTATATATTTTGGGTTCCATATCTTTGCAATTTCTCGAATAAAATCATCCGAAATAATGCAACCGAGTATTATTCGTCTTTCTATAAATTGATCTTCATCCATTATCAATTTTTTCCTTTCTTTTTTTCCATGCTTCTTTTGCCGCAATACTCATTTTTCGTTTACTTTCTTCTGAAAACTGTTTACCAATATTCGCTTCACTTATTTTTCTTTTGTGTTCTTCCGAAAAATGTTTTCCAAAATTTGAACTATTTTCACCAGTAAACTTACCAATACGTGCTTCACTTATTTTTTTATTATGCGCTTCTGAAAAATGTTTTCCAAACATCGGATGATTTTCACCAGAAAGAGCAATACTTAATTTTCGTTTAGTTTCTTCTGAATGATGTTCCCCAAAAAAAGGATTCTTGTTTCCTATAAGTTTTCCAATACGGGCAATACTTAATTTTCGTTTAGTTTCTTCTGAATGTTTTCTACCTTTATTCACATTGCTTATTTTTTGACATGTTTCTTTTGAATATTTTTTGCCTATATTTCCTTCTCTAATTTTTCGTTTAGTTTCTTCTGAATGTTTTCTACCAATATTAGCCGCTCTCATTTTTTCTCGCGTTTCCGGTGAATGAATAACTCCAAGACACGAATTCGCAATTTTACAAATATTAAATTCAGGTGTGAATGTATCTAAATAAAACTGCTCTCTTTCAATTAATCTTTCTTTTTCACAAAACTCCAATATGGAAAATTGTAAATCTACTTTCCCATATTTATTGAAATGGCGCTGTAAATAAACACTATGGTGTTTTCTCAATTTTAAATCACTCAAATGAATTCTTTTTCTAGTTTGTAAATTGAGAGCGCTTCCAACGTAAATCTTACCGTTGAATTTAGATTGTATTTGATAAATACCGGATACTTTTCTTGGGATATTTGTCCTGGTTATTTGGTTCATATGGTATCTCCTTTACAGATAATGAGTGGATGAAGGGGAAATGAATGGTAAAGGCATTCATTAATTACGGGGAGCTACCCCAACCGTTTCATCCAGACTATAATTTATTTTTATATAAAAGTAAAGGTATTTTTTAGCGCAGCTTATCAGTTTGCCCTTTAGCGTCCCAGGCATGCTTAAATCCATGAACCATCGCTTCCACGTATAAATGCTTATGGAGAGTGAGATCAGTATTAATTCCCGCCGCGATCAATAATGACTTGACGTATTCCCAGTGTTTTTCTGCTTCGTCTCTGAACATTCTCTATCTCCTCTTTCCTTTCAGATATTGTTTAAGTGCTTCCGTAAAACGGGTTGGGTGGACGATATGTTTAAAAAGTATTGGGACTGCCATTTCTGGAGACATATGAGGATCCAATTCAGAAATTTCACACTCCATAATAAAATCTTCAAACATACGCTTTTCCCACACCCTATCCCACAGCCAGAAGAACCCGTCAGGAGTTAAAAATTGAGGGTTGCACTCTTCTTGACAATCATCTGTCAAAAACCCGCATTTTCTACATTTATGGAAATATGGCTCCTTGGAATTAAAGGGAATAATACTTACAAGATCATGCCAGCACTCCCCTTCCCTCTTCAGCTTTTCAAACAATTCTTGATCTGTCATCTCCCTCTCCTTTTATGGGGTCGGGGTGTCTGTTGGATTATCCACAGTCATTCTTTGTGGCTGTAGTGGCCGATGGAATGTCATTATACTCAGGAACACCCGCCCTGAAAACAAAACCCTTACCCGCTCTGTCCATGTCATTTTCCAGCAAGACGTAACAATGCCATCACTATTAACATGAGCCGGTAATGGCATATATTCATCCTGATTTTTTGCGATTTCTGTATTACATTCTTCAAAATATATACTTTCCATCTCCCTCTCCTTTCACTCGGTTCTATTCTTTCAGTCATCTCCTCGCCTCCATTTCTGTATCCTTCAGCACAAGAGTATAAAACCCCCATGCCAAAACAAGAGCCTTCCCCTTTTTGTATTTAATCGACATAAGAGACGGTAGCCAACAAAAAATTGACTTATTCTTATCTAATTTCATCCCACACCTCCAGTAGTGCTTAAATTATGCTTCTGCTCCAATGTTCGGGGCGGTATAACCACTTCCAAAAAGTTTGTTTCCATGCCTTCTTTTGTTTTTCGCTTGGTGGAAATGGCCCGTGATAATGAAGACAAACCGGACAATCGTATAAAGCTGGAGCATCACTATTGCAGAATGGACAAAGGCCCCACAATAAACGAACAGCGCCGACTAAAAGAGCAAACGCCTTCCAGTTACTCAGTATCAATATTGGCGTACTTAAAATTCTTAATATCAATATCTTCATCTCTCAACCTCCAGTAGTGCTGGTTATGCATATTTCCAGTGTGTTAAGTTTATGATCTTGCAGTCGTCGGCGGCATCAAAGGTTATAAAACCAAACCTTTCGCTTCGGGCGAAAAATGCCGTCAACCATACATGAGACATTTCGCCGTGTGCATCCACGGCCTTTATATTGTTGGTTACTATGATCCATTTGTGCTCACCCGGCAATTCGTCCTTAAAACTTCTAAATTCACCTATCTTCATCCCATCACCTCCAGTAGTGCTTATTTAGAAAATCTATGTATATATCTATCACCGTTGGTATATGTTATTTCACAATCTTCCTTCCTGTCTCTGTGCATAGCTCTGTGACGGGTTATCCCTAAATAATGAAAAGACTTTGCGCAGGTGTGACAATAACAATTCTTCATATTAGTCACTTTCATCCCCTCACCTCCAGTAGTGCTGTTTAGTTACATTCACATAACCCGCCATTATAAGCATACGGGCCATACTCTCCGCGAGGGTCTTCATGGTTATAGTGTTCGCCGGGAGTGCCATACCATTCCTCTCCGTTTCCGCAACAGTCACATACAGAAACATCATGATTTTCATGTTCATCAATCCAAAGCAGAATAACCCCATAGATCCCAGATTCATCAAAGAGTTTCAGTGTGGCATCGTCAACCTGATCTATATTTAAAAATCCGATTCCCTCGCATCTTGTGCATGTTGTGCTCATCCCATCACCTCCAGCAATGTTGGTTATCCCTCTCTGTTCCATGATTCTCTTAATTCTTTTATTAGCCATCTTATATCTTCAAGCAACTGACTCGACCCTTTAGTCTTCTCTATCTTCATTGTTATTGTCTCTAATCTTTCAATCTTTTTATGGTCTATCTTCATACTCACCTCCAGTAGTGCTGGTTAATTTGGTTTATTTTCTTCAAGTACAATATCACCTGTTCTTATATTTTTTAAACCCTTGCGATATTTAGTTACAATTTTAATACCAAGTT
>Ga0222700_1000275_pt1 | contig 10747 bp, 23 predicted proteins | sample AntAcemetage1454_FD_181013 | JGI IMG/M metagenome (GOLD analysis project Ga0222700, IMG submission 181013) | Saline water microbial communities from Ace Lake, Antarctica - #1454 | ecosystem: Environmental > Aquatic > Non-marine Saline and Alkaline > Saline | place: Antarctica: Ace Lake...
TTTTCTTTCATGATACTTTTTGACAATATCTTTTGAAAGATTTTTCAATGATTCAAGTCTATCCTCCAAATCACCAATTCTTTCTGTTTGTTGTAAAAAATATATATTCATATCTTGTGTGATTCTAATTGCAGTTTTCTCTTCTTCTCCTTGTTTCATATTACGGATATATCCATATATTTTTCTTCTAAATTTTCTTCTTGTTTTTTCATTCATTTAATCACACTCTGATTCTAATCTCTTCACCATCATTCATAAAACTCCCTTTTGATTCTTGAAAATCTTATATAGTCTCTTTTTGTATTACTTCCCGCTGTCAAATTCTCATCGAACATTTTAATTGTCGCTCTCAATTCTTTCATAGCTTCCGCGTTTGGCCGTTCTTTTTCTTTATCGGAATACAGTATGCGCCTATATTTATCTCTTTTTGCAACGTATCCCTTAGGAATAGCCCACATTGGATCTATCTTTTTTAATAAATTTTCATTTACAAATGTTCGATCTAATCTAATAACTCCACCAGCTTCATCAACTTTTTTACCAATCCAATCCATGAGTTGTTTTGTGATTTGTGAAACGCTGTCGTCAAGTGCGCTCACTCTTGGTTTGTAGTTTGTACCTACAAAATCAATTCTGTTTTCGTTTATCGCCTGCTCGAGTTCTTTATCATTATCAAAGATATTATTGCCATAGTCATCCTCGTATTTTACTGAGATTTTTTCTCCTGTTTTTTTTCTATCTTCTTTCTTCATTTTATCACCATTTTTGAACAATGATTTTTTCTATTAAATCTTTTTTGTAGAAATGATATTCATCATCCATTTCAATACAAAAATCGTGAAACATAGAAGGACTTCTTAATATTCCTTTAATTTCTTTTTTATCTTTTAAGGTTACTGTTACTTTTTTCCCAACGAAATCATCTAATCTTTTCCAGTGTTTCATTCGTTCTTTTTCTTCCTCATCTAATTCTTTATTTATCTTATCAATTTCTTCCATTTTATCAAGCATTAATTTATTTATTTCTTTCATGTTTGTCTCCTCTTTACCTAATACAGTATTTTCAAAATTTCTAATAATTTGGTAGTTTTCTTCTGTTTCCAAAATAATCATAATGCCTTTTTTTGCAAGTCTTTCTAATTCAATCTTATCTTTTATAGTCATTTTTCAATCACCTTCTTTTCCAATTAAACCATTTTCTTTTTTTGTTTTTAATTTTCCATGCATATAATTTTTTAATTTTACGAGAACCACAGAATTTACATCTCATTGATGATAAATTATTATCTTTCAATTTTGAAATCCAAATAAGATCGCATCGCAAACAACGGTTTTTCACACGATAACATATGACATCTTCTGGTTCTTCATATTCACATGGAAAACTATTTGGATTTACTACACATTCTTCAGTCATTTCCAATTTTTCTCCACAGGATCACGACGACGGTATGTAACATACCATAATTTTATTTTTCTTTTTTCTGCTTTATGAATAGTTCTTTTTATTCCATACAATATTTCTAAATGTTTATTTGCTGTTTTCCAGTCCATTCCTACTCTTTCAGCAATTTCTCTTGTTGAAAGCGGAAAACCTTTAGCATCTATTAATACATCAAGAATATCTTGTTGACGCTTGGTTATTGATTGGATAATTTCACCTCTTTTAGAATCCATAAAATATTATTTTTTTTATCTATTTTTGTAACTTTTCCTTTTTCATGTAAAATATGTAAATATTTACTTGCAGTTTTCCAACACATTCCTGTTTTTTCAACAATTTTTCTACTTTCAGTCGTCATTATTCGTTCCTAAATTTAACTTTTTTAAAATCATCAATAACGTCTTCACCAACGATTTCTAAATAAACTTGTGTTGTATTCAAATTCGTATGTCCAAGTATCTTTTGCAGAGATCTAAGATTTATTCCACTTTTTAAACAATGAACTGCAAAACTGTGTCTAAATATATGTGGAAAAGCATAGATACCCTTTGGTTTTGCATATCTATTTATGATATTACGAATTTGTCGATCACTTATATGAAATAATTTTTCATTTGGTTTAAATCCATCAGTATAAAATCCTATAATGTCATTAAGATCGTTGTCTAAAGGAATGACTCTATCTTTCTTTCCTTTGCCTAATCGTATTGAAATAGTATCTTCACGAATATCACGCTTTTCTAACTTCACCAAATCACTAATACGCATACCAGTGCGCCAGAGTATTAGAAGCATTAAATAATTGCGCCTATTGTGCTTTTTCGCCTCGTGCAAAATCTCCAATATTTCCGATTCCGTAAGATATTTAGGTAGTCGTTTTGGAGTTGATTCTCCTCTAAAAACCATCTCATTATAAGATATAGATTAAGCTTTTTTATAGTTTCCTATTCTACTTAATATAAGAATTAGCACGCATAAATTTGATACGTGTCATGTTAAAATGGTTATACCAATGGTTGCACCAATGGTTATACCATTAAACTCATGTGTGGAGTGTTAGGTAATGAAAAGAATCCAAACCACGTCATCGATCTAAAAATTCTTTCAACGCTCCACACTATCATAAATATGTGTTTTCTGTTTTTATATTTTTTCATATTTTTGAGAGATGGATTCAAAATAAGGTATCCAACCTATCACCAAAATCCATCTCTCATTAGAAGTTTTGGTGACTCGTATTGCATTTCTATTTGGTTTTCAATGGTTGTGTAGGGTGTTATCAGGTTAATGATAAGAATTGAAAAGAACTACTCAAAATTCTCAAACACCCTACACCATCATTACTATGGTTTTCAAGATTTATATAATTTTCTAAATCCCGGAGGGGGAGATGGATTATAAAATAAGGTATATCCAACATCGTGTCAAAATCCATCTCCTAATGGTTGACACTTTATGTGAAGTGACAAAAATGTTTGGAGATATACAATCACTACACATTACTGATATTATATTTTTGTTTTTATAACTTTTGTTTTGATAACATTGTGCAATTTACAACGATGCTACCATAGGTATAGTTTCTCTTTTTTCCTTCATTACAAATATCTCTATCCCTACATGTATGACAAATATTTTTTTCACGCCATTTATCATCCATTTTTTACCACCGGCTTTGATACATATTTATTATTTGGGTTTCCAATAGAGGTGTAATTCGTGGAGCGATGATATTATATTTCTTATAATGTGATGAATAAAAAATCCTATTTCATCGCTCCACTAACGTTGTTATGATTTATTCATTGAAAAACCTTTTTATGAATAACGCTCGTATAAATTTAATTTTCTTTTGTATGTTTTCTGATATTTCTGTATTGCATGTTGCGCACACATATCCCCTTTTTCTTCGAATCATTTGTTCTCTGATGAAGAACTGTCTACAATTATAACACATTTTTTTGTTTTTGTTCATAGAGATATTTATATATCTTGAACACCTTTTATTATTGAGGAGAAAAAGATGTTAGAATTAATTTGGATAGCGATGCTTTTTGTAGCAGTGATATTTCAAGTAATATCAATCTATGAAAAATCAATTGTTTTTTCAGTCTTTACGATAATGTTCTGGCTGGTACTTATGATTGAATGTTTAGTGATTGAGTGGCCATACTTTAGCCAAGTGTATAATATATCATCCACTAATATAACAACATCAACAGGAGTAATGTATTTTAGTTATCCTGGAATCGGAGCACTATTTCTCGGATTTGTTTTCATTAACATTGTCTGGACTATTATACAGTTTATGGATTTTCAGGAAAGAAACAGATTACCGTAATTATTTCTTCTTTTTCAAATAAGGGAGACCTGTTCTCTTGTTGACACCGACAATCATATTCTTTGGTTTATCGCACTTCGTTCCGCTTTTTGGTTTTCTCTTCGAGAAGAAATAAATTTTATGTGTTTTTCCGCCTTTTAGCTTAACATCTAAGCCGTAAAGGTTCCAACCTTCATGTGTATACGTCATCTTCATTCACCTCGATATATCATATGCATCAACTCATATAAAACATATTCGCATTATTTCATTCTTGATGCTTACAACAACTTATAATGTCGGTTTTTTTGATTAACCATTCAATCTCATTATTACGTTCTTTGAATGTAACGTTATTTTTTGATGTAAAATGAATATTTCCAACAAGAATTATAAATCCCTTTTTTTCACGAATAATCATTCTAACCGTTTCATCGATAAAAAAGTTGAAATTCATCTTATTTCTCCAAGGATACTCATTCCAAAATCCCATTTTGGTATGAGAGGAATTGGAGTCCTTTTCCATAACAAATCAACTCTAGTTTTTTAACTGTTACACTCAACTTATTTTCCAGTACAGCACGAGAACCATAACAATGAACGCCTTTGACTCTATATTCTCCTCCATTATAGCGAACTAAATCATTTGGCTGAAGTTTGTATCTCTGCCTGCGAATAGATGGCTTAAACCCCTTACGATTGGTCTGAATTGAACGATTGTTACGTCTCACCTGTTTCACAGTCAATGGAATGGTGCGAACTATGTCTTTTGTTCCACCTGCGATGACAAAAGCATCATTGATATGAGATTTTTCAAGTCCTTGTTTTATACGATTTGTTTTGGTGATATAACCATAAGTATGCTTACAACCAAGAGCATTAACAATTTTCCAACGAACTGTAGTCATAAACGTTTCAGGTTTAAAGTTTTTAATTTTCTTTTTTGGAATAATGTCTTTACCTGCATGATGATCTTCATGACAGGTCTTGCATACAGTGAGAAGTTCCTCTGGACGATTAGTGGCACCTTCTGCTTTGCCGTTTATATGATGAACTTCGAGGATTTTATCTTTCTTTTTACCCTTGCAATGCTGACAAGTATGATTATCTCGATGTAGAACATATTCTCGTACGTTCCAAAAACCCATCTGTTCTCCCTGTTGATATTCTTTTCCCTTGATGTTGGGATTCTTGATTTTTTGTATGTCGAAGGATGCAACTTCAATAATTGTTTCTGTTATAGGCAGTAATTTTTTGATTTTATCAACAATCCTGATGTGACTGTCAAGCTTGTGCTGGATGCTTGGTGCCAACCATCCTTTAGGTTTACTTCGATTATTAAATCTTGGTTGTCGATGCCAAAGTCTACCTCTTCGTGTCCTGCGATAGTTTCTGCGTTGTTTCAATAACTTTGGTATATTTGTCCGTAGGTTCACTTCACCAGATAGAAGTTCTCTCTTATCTGTTATTGCTGAAATACCAACTGTTTTGTAAGCACCGCGAATGCCTAATGTGATTTGTTGTTTTGTTTCTCCTGTTGCATATTTCAGTTGGATGATGAATGGTTTTCGTCTTACTACTTTCGCTTTGCTTTGTTCAAGTAGATGCCTCGCCTTTGCCGGTGTTGTAGGCATCAAAGGTTCTCCACGCATGTTTAAAACAGGAACTCGCAGGTCCTGTTCTCTCTTGCCAGAGAGTTGGTCCACATCGGAGTTGTTAGAAAACGTTTTTAAATTCTGCAACACTTGGTCGCAATGACCATGTTTAATCACAGAATCACAATTGCCCAGAGCTTGTGGAGCACTCTGTGGTGTGTTGGTATGTCTTTCTTCTAACTTCTGCATATTGCCTCCTAGTCAACTCTTAGTGAGAGTTACCTCTCAAACCACTTCCAAAATCTAAGATTTTGGTGGTGGTAGTTGATATTACTACTTTCCAATGAACTTTCTGACTCTCTTCATTATTTTTTGTGTTTTTTCCATTTCTCTATCAATGTAAGATTTCTTTTTGAATAACAACATAATACACATTATGCCACCGAAAGATCCCAAAATCCCTCTGAAAAAATTCATTATGTCAGGGAGGAACATCAACATTACCACTCCTGCGATAACACCACCTACTAGGAGTATTATTAACAAAAACGTTTTCATTGGAATTGCACCAATTCTAAGTTGTCTCTTAGCTGTAGATTTTGCCGCTTCGAGAACTCTCAGTTTGTGTTTTCTCATATAACTTGTTATATCAGATCCCCTCCAGAGTGCAAAGCTCTCAAGCGAAAAAACATCTATTGGTCGACCACCAATTATTACACGATCACTACTTTGAGTTTGAACAGGTTTTTTTTTGATTTGATCATCGTATTTTTTGATTCTATCTGACAGATTTCCCATGATCAAAACCCACCAGTACCAGACATCATCTTCATTAGTTCTGGTGCAAACAATAGTAGTATTCCTAACAGCACTACTACAAGCAGAATAATAATAATCATCTTTCCAAAGCCAGATTTGGATTCTAGCCCTCGCATTTCAGACAGCAATTTTGCAGAATGGTACGTCTTCATGTTAGAAAGAACTGCCGATGGTGAACCCATTGTAAGAATGTATTTTTCAAATTCATGAAGATCATTTTTTACTCCACAACAAAGTGCGCTGAGTGAATCCTTTGGGCTTGGATCATCTTGAATTGCTTGTTTTATATCGATTTCTTTTACTGATTTTTTTATCGGGATTTCAATTGGAATATCTTTTTCTTCTGTAAAAGGATAGTCATCAAATTCCATTTCTTTTTCTTCTTCTATTTTTACACCACCAAATTATCAACTAAAATTCTACGGATTTGTCGAATGACATAATCGTGAAAGTTTGTTTCAATCTTTCCTGCGTATTGTATCCATTGACTCTTTTCTCTGATAGCATCAGACATCGGCGTCTCCTGTGGAATCATAGATGATTCTTTGTTCAAATTTGTAATAGCTTTTTGAATTACCATATCAATTTCTGTTCCAGCATGTTGATTAACTAAATAAGACATTGTTCCAACATTTTTCATAATCGAAATAAATGTACTAATATCAAAAGTTTCTACGCCGATGTCAAAACGATTTATTATTTTATTTTTGATGGTGTCTTGTTGTGTCATAGTAACTCTATACCACTTTCTTTTCGATTATAATCTAAGTGATGTTCTTTATGTAAGTAATCAATTATTTCATCCAATAAATCTCTATACTTATCAACACGTTTAGCACCAACATATGAATCAGGATTTATTTTATTTTTGATTTCTTTGACAAGCTTCTTATCATCACCATATAGTGTTATTATCAAATTATTGATTGAACGTATTGCTATATCATTTTCTTTATGATTTAATTCTATTATAATACTATGGATTTCAGTTTTCCATATATCTTTGTAATTTGTTATTATTGTTGTTGGTGTTGTCATATCAACCCTCTTTTTTTAATTTTTTTATTTTTATTTTTATATGGTAATATTTCTACATTAGTATATCCTGTTGATGATGTCCGATAAAATAGTAAATCATACTTTCCAAGAATTTTGATCATATATTGAAATAGTAATATCGATTCTCTGGCATATTTTTTCCATTCTTGTTCTCCAAGCTCTTTTTCTGCTAATTTTTCTATTTTAGGTTTAAAAATTCCATTATAATAAATATCAATGTCCGTTTTGATCATCGCAGCTTCATAATTTATCAATACAGAATATAAAGATTCCACAGCAGAAACGATGGATTTTTCACCAACAGCAACATCTCCACCCATCTCACGATTTGCATTTCTTATGTATCGTTCATTGATCGCACTTCGAACATCTGATATTGCATGATACCATTCAATTTGAAGTGGTATAGGTTCTGTAAGTGTTGTTCTTGTAACACCTGATAAGCTTCCTTTTCTCATTGTTTCAACTTCTGTTTTGAAGAATAATAATAATTTTGTTGTTCAGTTTTACGAACATTTTCTCCGCTGATAATAAATGCAGTTGTTGCTGATTTTTGAAGATAGTAAAATAATCTTTTGTAAAATACTTTCCACAATTCTTTAATGTCGACTACGATTTCTTTTTCTTCTGGGTGTTTTGTTTTCAAGATTAATTTATCGTATTTTAGTGATGCAATTCTCATTGCAAATGCTTGATATGATTCAAAAACAAATAGTGTATCATGTATATTAAACGAAAACACAAAATCGGCTCCAACAGTAACCAATGATTTGATAAGAAGTTCTCGAAAGAAACATCTTTCATCATCATCTAAATGTTTATTTTTTTGTATTTGTTCTTCTACAAATTTCATTAAATCATTTTGATAGTATAGAGTATCTTCAAGAGTATTTCTGATTTGTTCAGGTTTACGATCTTTTAACATATGAACCATCTTTTTTTTTAATTTTTTTATTTTTATATTAATATTATTTTCTTCTTTGTTCCCTTCGCCGTTCCGCCTCAAATTCGAACATATCAACTTCTTCACATCGTGCATCCCAATGATAAATTGGATTCGGTTTGAATATATCCTTGAATACCAGCTTTCCAAATTTACCGCTTTCTTCGATAAAACATTCATTTCCACGATACGGATCTTCTTTCAACGCATCAATAGCTTTTTGAGTGATACGAGATGGTTTACCTGTAATAGAACCAGGTAGCCAAAAATGAACCATTAATTTTTTTCTTACTCTATGGTCTATGTCTGAAATTGATTGTGTGTTCGATACGAGATTGATTTGACATTTACGCAATTCTTTTACATCAACAGAAAATTGTCGTATCTTCTGCCATAAGCGCCCAGATGAAAACTCTGGACAACACTCGGAAATTTCATCGATGAAAACGTGACTCCATTCACCAGATCGTCGAAGAAACCGAACGAAGTCTAACCACATGTATCGTTTTTCTTTTCCACCAAAAAAAACCACGTTACATTTTCCTCGTTTTGCCTTTTTGTATAAATCTGAGAAATCAAATAATTTATTTTCGTTTTGTTTTAATTTGAAATATTCTACTTCTGGATGGATTTGTTTTCCTCTTTTATCTCTGTCGTGAAATGTAACATTCGAATCCTTTCGAACAAGGATACGCCACTGATATGGTTTCAACTTAGTAAATTGCAAGGGAGCATCATAACAGTTGGAGAAAAATACTTTTTCTTTTGGATGATACCTTAAAGTGTATTCAATGATTGCCAACATGGCTGCCGTTTTTCCTGTACCAGGGCTTCCCGTTATAATACAGACGACACCACCAAAATCTTGATTATGGATATGGATACGTCTCATTATCTTTTCTGCATTGATTTCAGATTTTGTTAAATTTGTTAAATCGAAAACTCTTTCCACTCATCACCACCATTTATTTATTTTTATGCACAAATAATATTTGCCGAGTCATAAATAATATTTGCTGGCAAACAAATTATTTGATCTCATTAAATGCTTATTACTTATTATTTTCAAATTTGATATTGAATTCTAATTTTTAAACTTTTCCGAAGGAATTGATGAAGTGAAAATCGTATACAGAGGGGTCAAAAACCGTATCTGTGAAAAATTTTTTTTTAAAAATTCATAAGATATAGACTATGTAATTTATATTTATATTCTTATAGTATTTAACAGATATGCGATTTTTAAATATTTTTTATATATTATTATTTGGACATATCAACTATTTCACATTCTATTAATTTTTCAATCAGTCTTTTTTTGGCGATTTCTAATTTTACCAGAACTAATGGTGCTTCCAACGAACTATACTTTGAATGCATTTCAACATATCCATCATCGGTCCTAAAAATTTCGAGTAGAGTTTTTTTCATTTTTTTTCTCTCACTTCGTTCTTGTTATAGTTTTATTTTTTGCATTATAGATTCTATTATCCCAGATTTGCAATCAACAGTTTTTTTTCTACCTAATAGCCGTTTTGATTTTTCCATGAGTTCATTATATATTTCTATATCAAATTCTATAAATTCTTTTCTGTGTTTATCTGACTTCATTTTTCAATCACCTTATTTTCTTAGTATTTCATCCGCTGTGAATGCCTTTCATTTTTTTGTCTCCTATTCTTTTTTTCCTAATACATAAACAGGTTCAGATGACCTGCCATCCTGTGTTTCTGTTTGCTGATGGAATATTTTTAAAATTTTATAGTTTTTTTCAAGAAGTCTGTTTACTTCTATCAAATCATTTGTTTGTTCTATATGGGTTACTTCGTCTAACTTCATTCAATGATCATCTCCACTAATTATTATTTTTGACATACATATATCGTTCTTCACCTGTTCTTTGAAGCACTTTTCGCACGTTGGATTATCGCAAATTCCATAAATTTCTTGACTGGCTTTACCTGTTTTTCGATCTTCAACACAGAACAAAATCATATGAGAAATAGCATATTCTTCATTTTCATTTATTTTCTTGTCAAAATATTTCGATAGCATTATTGATACATCCCTAAGAATTTCTGTTGATATTTCTTTAGTTTTTTCCATTTCAATCACTCATTAACTTCTTTCATTTTATCAATGACATTTTGTGGCAATTTACTTATTTTCTTAATAATTTCCACGGAGATTCTCCATCCCTATCTATTTCTTCACGTTCAATAATATCATAATCTAAAGATAATGTAGAACAACTTTCTTTACTGTTTAAAACAAAACCTATATCTGATTTATTTAATTCTTGAATGAGTTCTTGAATAAAATTATAAAAAATTTCATTTGAATCAAAATAATCACCATCAACTTTAAGTAATGTATATTTTTTATTATCTCCATCAATTTTTCTTCCTATTTGAATATAATTAGAAGTTGTAAGATCACCTTTACAATGTTTAACAATCATAGAACTAAAAATCTTTCTAAATTCTTTTTCTTTTTTTGTTTCAAAAATAATTATTTTTTCCATTTTTATCTTTCCTTGAATTTTCCTAAAATTGGAGTTTTACCTG
>Ga0222700_1000286_pt1 | contig 10548 bp, 19 predicted proteins | sample AntAcemetage1454_FD_181013 | JGI IMG/M metagenome (GOLD analysis project Ga0222700, IMG submission 181013) | Saline water microbial communities from Ace Lake, Antarctica - #1454 | ecosystem: Environmental > Aquatic > Non-marine Saline and Alkaline > Saline | place: Antarctica: Ace Lake...
ACGGGCAACGCGAGGGCACAGAACAAGTCATCTGGGGTACGTTCTACAACCGCGAATACGCTCAGAAATACGCGGACAAGCTCAACGAGGTGAAAGGATAATGAGACCTAAAGATGAAATGCTTATTGACTGTGCGGCTATCGACCAGGCCTACACATATCTCACGAAGCCAGAGCATCTGGCGTCGGTCAGGGTGGCCGGGGATGTGGTGGAACTGCTCACTGCGCTGGAAGCCAGTGGCACGGAGATCGAGCGGCTCCAGACGGAGCTGGATGCCAAGAGCGACAAACGCGCAGCTCCCAAGGAACACCACCAGCTTCGTGACGTGCTGCGAGAACGCGACGAAGTGTTTGCGCGCTGTGAGAAGGCCGAGAAGGAACGTGACGAGGCACAGTGCAAAGCGTTCGAGTGGCGCAACGAACGCGACGAGGCCCGTGCGGACTGCGACGAGCTAGAATTAGACCTGGGCATTAGTGATGCAAGGGTGAAGTCTATCGAGTATGCAAAAGTAACGCAGCAACGCGACGAGGCCCGTGAGTGGGCCAACCGCAGGCACCAAGTAACGCAGCACTGGAGAACCAGGTATAATGAAGCGATTGGAGAGAACGCCAAGCTGCGCCGGAACGAGCTGGACGACGAGCGCGACATTGCGGTACTGTGGCAGAGTAACGGGGAGGCTGACAAGGAAATCGGCGAGCTGAAAGCCAAGATCATAGCTCAAGAGCAAGAGGCGCTTGACGCGATGCACACTCTACGAGATGCGGGAATAGCCTCAGTTGCGAGTATTGCTGATACCGCACTGGGCATCCAGCGCAAGATCAACACGGCACACCAGGAAGAGATTGATGATCTCAACCGCCAGCTCGCCACTGCCAGCAACGATCTTCGCACTCAACTTACCAGTGCTCTTTTAGAGCGTGAACAAGGCTTACGCCCAACTTTTGCAGGTGTCAGGGACGCTTACGACACTACGGTTGACATAGCCGTGCGGGCTCGCGCCCAACGCGACGGCGCCCGCAACGGTGCGCTGGATGAGGCGGCCGAAAGAGCGCACAAAATTCTGTACAATACCTGCACTGCTTTTCGCTTCGCTGATCGGGTTGCCGCTGAAATTCGCGCACTCAAGTCCGAGTGATCTGTACTAGATAGAGGAGGTTGGCTATGTGGTTCGTTATTTTCGCACTGGTTGCGTCGGTTCTCTTGGGTGCTGGGTGGCCAGTCTGGGAGTATATCACAAAAGGAGCGGGTAAATGATTTACGGGCAAACGTTTTGGGAAGCAGTCAAACGCTGGTGGAGCAAGCGCCCACGTAGGACGATGATTTGGTGCAAGGAGTGTGGGTGCATAGTACACAGGTGGTATGTATCATGGGTTGTCCCAACATATTGTTCGTCTGAATGTTGGAATGCCAAAGTCAAGCGCGAGGACTTGACGTGGCTTGGGAGATGGGGCCGCGGTGAAACACCGCCTATGGGCAAAGGAGATAGCAAATGATCACGGTAGAATTCGAGTTCGAAAAGTCAACTCTGAACACGGTCAGGTTCCAGGAATCGGGGGCGACAGCTGAGAATGGGACTGCTATTCACGGCCTGGTGGTCGGGTCGCTTTATATCCAGAAGTGGGCGGTGAAGGAGCTGGAGAACCCCGAGAATCTCATGGTCACGATTACGAAGTGGGACAGTTCATGACAAATATCTGGATGGTATATTTGGGACTCGCGCTGGCGGGGGTGGCCCTGGGCTTGGTGCTCTCGAGGGCTAGTAGGCGAGCAGCACGGCAACGGGCGCGGGAGTGGCGCAACGAAATCAAGCGGTTGCGGGAGTGGCGTAAGACAATCGAGTGGTTGAAGAAACGCTTCCCCGACTAGAGCCCCCGTGGGCAGTGGCAATCACGTTGACGATCGCGGCATCGGAGTAAGTACATAATTGCGGGCGGCGTGGATGGTGACACGCAGGCGAGCTTCTGGCGGCAAATTGGCCAGGATGTACCTAGCGAGCCGCTTGGTAGCGCAAGTCATCAGGTTCGAATCCTGACCCGCAACTCCACGACCCGTGCAGGAGTCGTGAGACTAAAACGAAAGGGATCAGCACACAAGGCGTGTCGGGGGGCTGCACTCCCTCATCAAGTCCTGTCGGGCAGGGGCACAACATATGTAGTGGTAGGGGATACCCTGCCCGACTTGAGAATAAGATACAGGCGAGAGCGGCGGACGCTCTGCAGAGCCACGGCTTAGTGGCACAAATAGGAGTATGACGATGGCAGGAGATCAAGTACAAGCGAGTCCGGCAGGAGAAAACGTCAGGGTGTCTGGGGTATCTCTGAGACCGATACACTGGGCCCACCTGGATGCACTAGCAGAGCAGGACAGTAATAGCCGGTCGGCGACTCTGCGGGCCGTGATCAGCAAGAACATTCTGGCGCGGCGAGTGGCTTGGTCCTTGAAGCATGACCAGGTGACACGCTGGGAGGCGGGGTGCGAGATCCTGGCACTTTTTCTATGACAGGTCGCTTTCTACCGATCGACAGGCGGTCGGTAGATGGGGGCACTATCATCCGACGACCCTGGGCCAATAGCCCCAAGCCAGGGCAACCATTAGGAGGTTTGTCGTGACATATCCACATGATACAGCAGATCCAATGGACGATGCGATGAGCACGGAGCCTGAGGTGGTAGCTGGCAAGATCACCACGGCCGCCTGGACTTGCGTCCTGGTATCTGGGCAGGGCAGGGTGCCCTATGACCCCGTAGCTCACCGCGGGAAGCGTCGGTCGACCGCGATCGACATCACCATTGAGCCCCTGGACCCGACGGCGGGATTGATCCAGCGGAACATGCTCAATTGGACATCGGAATTCAAGAGCGTCCTGCGCCCAAGCCTGGAGGCGGTGGTTCCGACTATCGCCAAGATTCGGGGAATGCAGGTGGGCCAGTTCAATCCACTGCGGGAAGTGTCCGGGCTCTACGTGATGGCCGCGATGGTGCCCAGGCCAGACAACGAAGAGAACGAGAGCTGGACGACGCTCAAGATCGTCGGCGTCTTCGATAGCGAGGATGCCTGCGCGGAGGCATACGAGACCGCCACGGGGGAGGCTGCAGTTTCGGGGGCAGGTGCCCAGGCGGCTCCTGCGGCTCCGCCGGTAGGTGCCCAGACCGCTGGCAACGAAGCACAGCGGGCTCAGATGGCCGTGTTTCTGCGGACGATCTTCGAGCAAGTGGGGCACAACGAGCCGGCATTCTACCGTGCGATCAAGGACAATCCGATGCTGGCGGCGCACTTTGGCCGCACGAGTCCTGAGGTGGTAGCTCTCGTAGAGGAGTTCGATGTTCCATTCTAATCGGAAGAGGAGGAAGTTATGATTCAGCTGGTGCGTGTGCTGATCGACTCGCGAGAACCGCAGTGGGTACAGGAGCTTCGCTGGCACGTTCCTTCGGGGGTTCAGGCATTGCCAGTCGGGGATGCCTGGTTAATGGTGTGTGATGCAGTCCTCGCCGTGGAGAGAAAAACCCTAGATGACTTCTGCGCCAGTATTGCGGACGGACGTCTATTCACGCAAGCCACAGAAATGCAGCGAGCAACCCCATGGTGTTACGAGGTAATCACAGGTATGCCCGTAGTCAGTGGAGGCATGCTTGTGATTAAGGGGCGCCCAACGAAGTGGCGCTGGTCCAGTATCAGGGGAGCTATGCTTACCCTGCAGGACATTGGCATAGGTGTAGTGTTCTGCGATGGTGACGAAGAATACCAAGATACCCTGACCTGGCTGGCTGATCGCAGCCGCGACACGGTTCCAGTCAAGGCGCGGCGCGATGTGTCTATCGAGACGCCTTCCGAGCAGATTCTCGGAGCATTTCCGGGCATAGGCTCAGGTAGAGCGACAGCGCTCCTGAAACATTGCGGGAGCGTGGCATGGGTTTTGGACTTTTTGACAACCAGCAACGGTGACGGATTCGCCGGCGTCGGGCCAGCGACCTGCACCGCAGTTAGGGCCGCACTGGGGCTTGACTCAGATATGGAGCTTCGAGTGACAGTGAGGCCGGGAAAAGGAGACGACAGTGGCAAGTAGAGATTTGGTTCCGGTAACAGGCAACGTGTGGCAGGTGATCAAGGACATTGCGCCAGTGGCGCAAGCATCACGGATGTTCGCTGTGAGCGAGGAGCAGGCGGCAATCGTAATGCTCAAGGGGCATGAGCTCGGGCTGGGCCTGGTAGCAGCATTCGAGTTCATTCATGTGATCAATGGTAAACCCAGCATCAGCCCGAAGGGGGCGCTGGCTCTTATTCATCAGAGTGGCGAGCTGGACAGCCTGAGCATTATTGACAACGAAGACGACCAGGGGAATGCACTCAGCTGCTCGGTGGTCATGCGTCGGACCAACGGGGTGGAGTATGGAACCACCTACTCAGTTGCTGACGCAGCCAAGGCGGGGCTGATCAAGCCTGAAGGTGCCTGGACAACCTACCCTGGGAACATGTGCCGCTGGCGGGCGGTCGGGTATTGTGCGGATGTGGTATTCCCTGACGTGATCGGAGGAATGACCAGGCCGGAAGAGCTCGGGGCCATGGTCACTGGCGAAGGAGAGCCGGTCATTATCACGGTAGAGCCAAGGACGGCGGACCCGCAGCCGGCGGAAGACCCGGCGTCAGATGTGAGTACCGTCTCTGAGCGCCTGGGACAGCTTGTTCAAGAAGCACCGGCAAGGCCAGCGCCAGCTCCTGAACCTGAGGCACGGGCCGCTCCGACAGCCACGCTGGCGACGCTTATGGAGGCGGGATACAATCCTGCCGAGATCATGGCAGCGAACAACGGCGCAATCCCGGCTACCTCTGCAGAGTGTGTGCAGGTACTGGCGAAGCTCAAGGAGGCACAGTGACCAGAATCAAGCATTTGAGCTACAGCAGCATAAATCTTTACCAGATGTGCCCAAGAGCCTGGCGCTATCGGTACATCGACAGGGTTCCGTCTCCTCCAGTGGGCGCCTTGCTCTTTGGCAGTGCGTTCCACGGCGCGATCGAATCTATGCTGATTCAGAAGCACACGGCCGATAGCATGGGGGACCCGGAGGCGCACTTCCTGGAGGCCTGGCGTGAGACGCTGGAGGAGGAGCGCAACGCAGACCCAGCCTGGAAGACCGAAGAGGAGCCTGCGGAGCTCCTGGACTTGGGCATTCGCATGCTCGGCGTACCGGCTATCATCGACACAATCCAGGCGCTTGACCTGGCAGAGGTCGACGGCGCGCCAGCTATTGAACTCCGAATGGAGACCAAAATCCCTGGACTGCCAGTTCCGCTTGTCGGCTACATCGATGCCATAGCGGCGGACGGTGTGCCGATAGACTTCAAAACGTCCGGGCGCAAATGGTGGGCTGACAAAGCCAACAATGACCAGCAGCCTTCGTTCTACCTGGCAGCGCTTAACCAAGCTGGCTGGGATCGCAACCCCGCGATGGCGTTTCGCTACTACATCTTCACAAAAACCAAGAACCCGGTGGCTCAGATCATCGAGACCAGGCGGACACCAGGCCAGCTCTTCATGCTATTTGAACAAGTGCTGGACATCTGGAAGGCTATCCAGGCGGAAGTCTTCCCATGCGTCACGACCACCTGGAAGTGCAGTGAAAAATACTGTGATTATTGGCCGCGATGCATGGGGGCGGCGTAGACGGGCACAAAATCGGGCGGGGGGCCTGCGGGCTCCTCGCCTGACAGGGAGAGAAGACTGATGAAAGAGCTTCCAATTCTAATGAACACCGAGATGGTACGCGCAACGCTGGACGGACACAAGACGCAAGATCGAAGGCCGGTCAAGCCACAACCGCCAGAAGGAACCGTGTGGGATGATGAATCAAAGCTATTTATCATCACTGGATCAACTCTAGGGCTAATTCGCAAATCCCCCTTCGGCGCATCCGGCGACCATCTCTATGTGAGAGAGACGTGGGCTATCCAAGAGGTTGATATGGAATGGGACTGCGAGGAACGTATCTTTTTTCGCGCAGATTCCCCTTGGGAAAGTCCAGACGGAGGTTGGCGTGCTTCAATCCACATGCCTAAGAAATACTCACGGATCACGCTGGAAGTTGAGCGAGTGTGGTAGCCGTAGCCCCGAAGAAGAGTTCGGCATACTATGGGATTCGATCTACGCCAAAAAAGGCTTTGGTTGGGATACAAACTCGTGGGTGTGGGCCTGCGAGTTCAAAGTATTGGAGGTAAAAGTATGAGAGCCAAGGATGAAATGCTGGCCGACTGTGATATGGCAGCGCAGAATTACAAAGACCTTGACCACCTGTGCACCATACACTATGCACGTTTCAGATTGTGGTGTGACATTCCAGAGCTGCTTGATGCACTGGCCGCCAAGGACGCGGAGATCGAGCAACTGCGTGACAGGTGGGCAGAAAGGGACGCCACGATCGAGGAGCTCACGGCGGAAGTCGCAGCCAAGGATAGGCAGGTGGACATCTGGGCTGAAGTAGCCGCAATGACTCTACCAGGCCAATGACTGAGGAAAAACGGGCATACCTGATTAGGGCGGGGATCCTGACGCGGTTCAAGATCGCTGTGACATTGGCTTCCCAATTCAAACTACAGAACATACTGGCGATGCCTGATGAGGCCAGGACCAACATGGCGACGGAGTTTTTCGCAAATGGAATGACGAGCCGACTTCTCGCGGTTATGGCTGGCGAGCTCCTGGAAGTTCCAACGGTCAAATATCCACGAGACTGGAAAGAGGCGCTGAAGGAGCGCTTCCTGCCCTGGTGGGCGAAACGATGGTGGCCAGTTCGCTACAGCTATGTGGTCTGGGAGGCTACGGTGTTGTATCCCCTGATTAGCTTGCCGGACGAGGCGCATTATTTGGCAGAGGTTCGCGCGGATGTTAGGGAGGAGCTATGATCGCCAACGCCAATAGCATCAGCATACCGCTCACGGATCAATCCGTTCACTGCGTCGTCACGTCCCCGCCGTATTGGGGCTTGCGCGATTACGGATTGCCGCCGACAGAATGGCCGACCGTGACGTACACGCCAATGGCGGGGCTTGCGCCGGTGACGGTTCAGGGCTGTGAGCTTGGGTGTCAGCACGCGTGGGGCGAGGACTTGCCGCCGCATCATCCAGGACAGGTGCCACAGACAAATATGAACGGGCGAGGACACGCTGAAAATGTGGCAGTGGCACAAACCGCAGACAACGGTCAATACTGCCAGCTCTGCGGCGGCTGGCGCGGCTGCCTTGGCCTTGAGCCTACGCCGGAGATGTTCGTCGCTCACATCGTGGCCGTGTTCCGCGAGGTCTGGCGCGTGCTCAGAGACGACGGGAGTCTGTGGCTTAATTTCGGCGACTCGTACTCGGCAGGGGGCGGCGACAGACACAACGGAAGCCAAGGCGCGAATAGTTGTGTGGGGCGCACGTCACCAGAGAACAACCCCGACGCGAGAGTTAAGGCTGGGCTGCCGTCAAAGAATCTTATCGGCATCCCCTGGCGTGTCGCCTTCGCGCTACAGGCCGACGGCTGGTATCTGCGCAACGACATCATCTGGCACAAGCCGAACCCGATGCCCGAGAGCGTCACCGACCGCTGCACCAAGAGCCACGAATACCTGTTCCTGCTGAGTAAGTCGCAGCGCTACTACTACGACAATGAGGCGGTGAAAGAGGTGCTACACACAGATCCAAAAGAGAATTATCCAGCAAGAGCAAAGGTAACAGGGCGCGGGAATCAACGCGGTCACGGCGCACATCCATCAGGGCCACAACAGGATTCCAGCGGAGGCTATCCGCCGTCTGCATCTAATGGCCGCAATCGTCGCACCGTCTGGACGATCCCGACACGCGGCTATAGCGGCGCACATTTTGCGACATTTCCTCCGGCGCTGGTCACGCCGTGCATCCTGGCTGGCACGAGTGCCAAGGGCGTGTGCCCTGAGTGCGGCAAGCCGTGGAAACGGGTGGTGGAGAAGACAACCACATTCGAGAGCAACGCAGGCAAGGCGGCAACAAGGTCTGGAAACTGGAACCTCCGACAGACCGACCATCCACGCACAGATGTTGGCGTTGAGGGCCACGATCTGCGTTACGGGCCTACTGTGTCGTCAACAACAATCGGCTGGCAGCCCACCTGTGAGCACTACCCGTTAGTGTACGCCTGGGTGCCCATCCCTGCCCGCACGCAAGACGAACCCGCGGCAGATTACGCATTCAGGCTCGCTGCGGCACAGGGCACACGGCAAGAACTGCTTGATGTCTGGTGCGATCTGCCCACAGTCCCCGCAATAGTTTTGGATTGTTTCTGCGGCTCCGGCACCGTTGGCGAAGTCTGCAACACGCATGGACGCAAGTTCGTCGGCATCGACCTCTCATCGTCATACCTGCGAGAACTCGCCCTGCCAAGGGCGGAGAACAAATGCACAACGGAGTCAGTGATGGAGTTGCCACTGTTTGCACAGGAAAAGGTGCGAGAATGATCCAACTGATTCGCGGGGACTGCCTGGATATTGCCACCACCCGCATCCAGCATGCTACTGACGAACAGAAACAACCGCGACAACTCGATTTCTGAAAGGAGATAGCACATGAGATCACAGGGTATTCGCCTTAGTGTAGAGGGCGGCGACTTGCTTCTCCGGGCACCGTACAACAAAGGCGGAGTGGAAGCGCTCAAAACCCAGATACCATACGTCGGGCGACGATGGGACGGAGACAACCGGGTGTGGCGCGTGGCGAGTAGATACGGTGCAGTCCTGGCGGGGATTGTCATGGCGCACTGGGGAGCTCAAGTATCTCCTCCGCCGTACAGCAAGCTACGCGACGCTCCATCGGAAAGGCTGGAAATGATGGAGCTGGAATATTTGGGCATACCGCGCTTTCGGGGCAAAGCGACGATCGCTCTGGGCTGGGCAAGTGACGGGTGGACAGTGGCATTTCCAGAGGAAGTGTTGAAGCAATGGTTCTGCGTAGATGATCGCCCGGAAGAGGCGGGGACACTTTATGCTACATTGGGGCTAGACCAACGTGCGCCAGCAGAGCTATTGAAGAAGGCATACCGCCGCCTGGCTAAACAATGGCACCCAGACGTGTGCAAAGAGCCAGACGCCAATGACCAGTTCTTGGCTATCAAGAATGCCTACGAGGTACTGCAAGACCCACAGGCGCGCAAACGATACGATGGGGGACTGCTGGTCGCGCGCTCGCCCGTTGGCCTGGATCGCCGAGGGGCTATCAACTGGCGGCCTCCGCTGCGGTGTGGCTGGGTGCTAACCTACGCCTTCCGGTCGGTCGGGTGGACAGTGGCCACCAGAATCATACAGTGGGATGACGCAATCAACAGCCAGGGACTGACAATGTCGACATCATGGCCTCCGGGCGCAGATCATTTTGAGACGAGGTGGATAGCATGATAAAGATCGAAGAGCTGACGAATGAAGAACTGAGTATAGCAGTGGCCGCGAGAGTGATGGAATGGAAGATCATCAGGTTCGAGGACGGGCTGATTATCGCCCAGACAGGTAGTGGTGAACTGGTAGACGAGAAGATTCTGGCAAATACAGAATGGAAACGAGATATTACCTGCCTTTGGTCGCCTTCCACCAACATCGCGCACGCCTTCCAGGTGGACAAGCCTTGGTGGGAGTGGTCGTGTATCGAATTGCACCATATCGGTTCGTTGGCAGTCAAGATATGGACAGATCGTGGGGCTAGGGGCTGGCTTGCAACAGTTGTGATTCCCCTTGACCCCGCCAACAAAAACGCCGCCTATTGCCGTGGTCGCTGCATCACTGCGCTTAAGGCGTGCGGCGTGGAGGAGGCGTGATGACCAAAGAACTAGAAGTAGTAACTGGATCGATCGCGGCAACAGCAAAGGACAAGGCCCAAACGATCGCCGAAGCGTTTGTTTACATCCGGGCACTGGCGATGGTTGACACCTCAGGCTCTATGGCCACCTGCGACGCGCCTGGCAAGACTATGCGCTACGAGGCAGCCTGCGAGGGACTGCGAAGTCTGCAGCTCGAATATCCAGGTACTATCGCGGTTGTCGGATTCAGCAAAACGGCGGCGCTAGCCCTGGGCGGCATTCCAGCGTTTCAACAGGGACGCACTGACATGGTAGCAGCACTCGAGGTAGCTAGACCTTTCGACGATGCAGGCATACGCCTGATTATGATTTCCGACGGACAGCCAGACGATCCAACCAAGACACTGGCAGTGGCTCAGACGTTCGTCACGCACATCGACACGATATACATCGGCCCCGAAGACCGGGATGCTGGCAGGCGGTTCCTGGAGTTGCTGGCGGAAACTACGGGCGGTCAAGCAATGCAGTCGGCTGCACCTGGGGTGCTTGCAGCGCCGATGGTTCTACTACTGACTGGAGGGCAAGGATGACCACAGGCAAGAAACCAGGTGCTACAGCAGCACAGAACCCACCGGTGCCAAAAAATGCAGCACCAAGCGTGGCCCGAATGGGGCAAGTGTTCTGTGCCAAGAACAAAAACGACCTACTCTACTCACGCGGCCAGTGGCGCCGATGGAATGGCGTATTTTGGGAAGCA
>Ga0222700_1000305_pt1 | contig 10241 bp, 16 predicted proteins | sample AntAcemetage1454_FD_181013 | JGI IMG/M metagenome (GOLD analysis project Ga0222700, IMG submission 181013) | Saline water microbial communities from Ace Lake, Antarctica - #1454 | ecosystem: Environmental > Aquatic > Non-marine Saline and Alkaline > Saline | place: Antarctica: Ace Lake...
ATGATTATAGAGAGAAAGTAATGCAATCTTTAATTTTTGTAATGGCTATAATTTTTTTAACATTTTTTATTATGGAGTTTATATTATGAAATCAACACAAAACTCCAATAAGACGTCAAAGAAGAGTAGAATGTCTTTATTGAAAGAAATGTTCATAACTGGTAAATGTGATATGGCTTCTTTCTGGTTAATGTTTATTATTGGATTAGCTTTTGGATGGGGGATGAAAACATGTTCATAGAATTTGTTTTAGATACTATATCACTTTTTGTATTTTTAGGATTATTGATCTGGGGATTTATTTTTGGCATGAAGATTTATGTTAAGAAGAAAAAGAATAAAGAATTAATCAATTTTTCAAGGAAAGTAGAATTAACTTTTAATAAATTCATAAAAAGTTTATGGAGAATATTTAATTCTTTATTAACAATGGGGATATGTGCTTTATTAGCAATAGGAATGAAACCATTGATCTATAAGTTAAATTCTCCATTAGGATGGGGTTATGCTTCATTTGCTTCATATATAATAGCAATTCTATTGTGGATTATTATTCGGAGGGAAAAGATATGAGTGCATTAAAGAAGAGAAATGTGAACTTTATAGGATTAATGATTACTACTTTTTTTGCTGGAATTTATACTGGTTTTGCAGTTGGTTTTCCATCAATAGAGTTTTTTATGTTAGGAATGTTTTTTATTTCAATTTATTGGTTTAGTGTTCACATGGGGTTAGAATCAAGATGAAATTAAGAACATTAGAAATATGGAAGAAAGTTGAAGTTTTAGAATTTAAATCAAAAACACAACAATTAAAGAAGAAAAATGAATTAAAAAATGTTTTAGATCAAGAGAATTATAAAATAAAATTAAAAGATATAAAGTTAGAAGAATTAGATGAAGATTTAACAGGAGTAGAAAAACAAGTTTTCAAATATAAAGAAGAACAACCAAAATTAACAAAAGAAGAAAGATTAGAGAGGTTTAAGAATAAATGAAAACGAAACACAATCTGCCAAAAGCGAATATTAATATAATGAGAAGGAGGTATAAAAATAGATGAAAAAAATATTAGGAATACTAATGTTAGTTTGTTTCATAGGCCTTGCATCAGCAGGAAGTGAACAAGTTGTAAACAAAACAGCAGTGGATAGTTTAATTGATGATCCAGTATATGCTAATGGAGTTTTTATGAATGGAACTTGGAATGGAGTTTGGCAAATAGCTCAACCATGGGGGTATAAAAAAGGAGATAATATAACTAATGAAAATCTTCCAGATGAATTATTAGAGTATTTTTATTACACAAGATACTTTGAAGATCCTGTAATAGAAACTCCAAGTAAGCCAGATGGAAGCACTTGTTTAGTTCAATGGGTTTGTGAAAATGGGGCTTGGATTAAGACAGATTATGTTAATTGGCATATCCCATATAATTGTGAAAAAGATAAAATGATTTATAATTCTTATTCAAATAAGATGGTAAAATCACAATACAATGAAAGGAATTGTGAACATTCAAAGAATTATTGGAAGAAAGTTATTCCAGGAGAAAAATGTTTTGTATTGAATGACAATGGAATTGGTTTAAAAGAAAAGCCAACAGAATCATGTGTTAAAGAAACAATTCAAGTAGAACAACAAACTAGCGAAGATAAACAAGAACAACCAGTAATCGTTCCAGAAAAGAAGAAAGGATTTTGGAATTGGTTTAAAGGATTGTTCAACTGAATAGATAATTAATTTTTATTTTATTAATTCTATTCTAAAGAGGTGAAAAACAAATGGATGAAAACATAATACTAAAAATAGTAATACTTATAATGGCTGCAATCATTATTATGTTAAAATGGATGTGGTGATAGAAAGTAAAAAGGAGAAAAGACCAAGTAAAAAAAATTCAATGAAAGAAAATAAAAAACATCCTTACAAACAAAGGAGAAAAAAAGAATGAACTGGCCAGGAATATTAGTTGGTGGGATGGTTTTTTTAGGAATATTATTAATAATCTGGATAAAAGTAGAATCAGATAAATTACAAGGGAGGAAAAAGAAATAAATGTTTGGAAAAAAGAAAAAAGAAGTAGCTGCTGAAGCACCTATTGAAGAAGTTAAAATTGTAGAACCAGCTGTGGAAGAAGAAGAAGAAGAAGTAGTTGAAGAAACTCCTAAGGAAGAAATTAAAGAAGAGGATACTGAGGATGAATTAACTGAAGAGAAAGTTAAAGGGCATCTACAATTTTTATATAACGAAATCGCAAAAATAAAACACCACTTAAGAATTGATTTTTAAGATGGAAGATCGTGAACCTACATACGAGGAGTTTGTTAGTGCAAGAAAGTATGCGAGGTTCAAATACAAATATGGAATCTTTGTTTTAATTCTTTGTTGGATTTGTTTATTATTTTTATGTTATTTTGTTTATTCTTATGGGGAAGAAATATCTTCTAACCCATTTATATATGGTGCAAGAAAAGCTAACCTAGATTGTCAATGCACTTGTACTACTAATCAGAATCAATTTGTATTCTTAAATATAAATTCTTCAACCATGGCTATTAATAAGGCCTATGGGGGGAGTTCAGATGATGATATTAATTGGAGTTCTATTAATTAGCTCTTAGAAACAACCCACCACCCTATTATAAACGAACCTATGGCTGTGATTGCCATTAACCAGGGGTGTTCTTTGAATAATAGGACAAATATTTCTTTTATGATGTTCATTTTTTGGTTGGTATGGGACTTTTTTTTATCTCTGACAATTATAATTTATTTAATTGCACCCCTCAATAGGTTTTTAAGCCAATATATTGAATTTCTCTAGGACTTTTCCTGTATTTCTTTAAATTCTTTAATCTTAGCCAACATTTGGGAGATTCTTCCTGCACTTAGCCCCATTTTCTCCGCAATTTTGAATCCTTTTAGCTTTTCAACATACTTTAAGTAATAAATCTTCTTATAATCTTCATCAAGTGTTTCAATACTCGTATTTTTTAGGCTTCTTCCACCTTCTTTCTTTTTTCTTTCTTCTGCCTTTCTTTTCATCTTAGAATACAATTCTTCTAAGAAAGCATCCTTCTTTCCTTCATATTTTGCCCATTCTTCTTTGTTAGGCATCTTAGTGTACATTTTCTTAACTACACGCCCATTTCTCTTGAAAGAATGGGTGTATGTCTTCCCTGTTCGTGGATCTGTCTGCAATCTGTAGAATTTTGACACTACAATACTCGCCATCTTGTAAACTCTTAATGTTTGGATATAAATATTGCCCATTGACCTCATGTGGCTATCAATTGCCTTCCAAATAGGTGCATTAGCTATGATAATGACTTGTTTCTTCCTACATGTATCTAATATCTTAGCTAAATCAACATTATCAGCAGACATTGCTCGTCGTGAAGGGAATAAAACACTAATTTCTTCAACAACACAGATATTTAGTTCGGAAGGTTTCGCATGTCTAACAAAATTGATAAAATCTAAGAAATTATCCACCACATTTTCTGCTCCAAAGAAATTTTCCCCCTTTGAATATTGGTTTGTTATTTTTTCTCCAATACGAATGGAAGAACTGCTTTTTCCTGAACCAGGTAGCCCAGAAATTAATATTAAACTATATAATCCTTTTTTTTTACGATCTATTGCATAATTAATTACTAAATCAGCTTCGGGTTTAGTTAAAATGTCCATTGTGGAATTAACTTTTACCATGTGCTTCCTTCCTTGAAGTAATCTAAACTATGTATTAGATTATTTAACTCAGAGAAGATTTCATCACACAATTCAACACATTCATTCCAATATAAATCAATATATAAGTCCCAAGCATTCTCAGAGTAAGAAACTTTAGTTGCATTTGGTTTTTTTGGATCAAGAATCATAATTTGTTCACCTTTTTCTGGAATATATTGTTCTTTACCAAGTATCCATGTCTTCTTTCCATCTTTTTCCCCAAGACTTATCCTTCTTTTATAAGAATACTTTTCAAATATTTCCGAACCTGTTTCTAAAAACTTATCAATATTTGTTTTGAAATCTTTTTTCTCTTTTGTTTGCAATTCTGGATTAAGAATAGATAGTAATGCAATAACTGAACTACAATAAGCTTTTCTTGAATCATTTATTATCTGCGGCTTAGAATTTCCAAACTTATCAAGTAGCCAAGTAGTATATCCTGCTTTCATTTCCTTAGAACGAAGGTCAAGGCAACGATCAATCTGTGAATAAACAAGTTGTGCCTTATTAAATTCAGATTTCTTTGAGTATTCAGAATCTTCTAATAGTTCTTCTTTATCTTCTGCCATTTTACTTCCCGAACAATCTACTTAATCCTTTTCGTTCTTCTTTCTCACCAAAACTCAAAGAATCATTCATATTTAAACTCTTGAATATTCTTTTACTCTCTGAACCTAACAAACTTCTTGATAGAACTAATAAGGATGCACGATAGATCATTTCAGTAACATCATCCATCCGAGAAGTATCTGGATTTCCTTTATTTTCATATTTCTTCTCGGTATAATACTTTCCAGCAGGAACAAATCCAAATTTCTCTAAGTTACATCTAAAAGATTTAGTAACCGTTTTAATTACTCCTTCCATCAAATATCCTAGCTGTGTTTCAGAGATTATTCCCATCGTGGAAGCATTATTCATTAAAGAGTTAAGGTAAGTAACAATCCATCCACGACAAGCTTCATTAACTAATTCATCACCAACTTTCTCCCAGATTGCTTTCTCTTTACAAAAATATTCTCCTTTAAGTGAATGGTTTAGGTTATCAAGTATATGTGCTGGGTCTATTTGTCCAACGATATTTGATATTTCTTCTTCAGAAGTATAGTTCTGCATTGGAAGTTGTTGATCAAATGGTTCTTGTTGATATTGTGGTGGCATTTTAACTAATAATCGGAGCTGCTCTTAAACCTGTCGCTACATTCTCTAAAGCTGATGCAACATCTTTTAATCCTTGCCAATTTATATATACAGAAAGCATTACAATGAAAATAAAGATTGTTATTTGAATCATATCTTTATATTTTTCCCAAAATCCATGGAAAGTAAATCTTCTCTTTGCATGTTCTCTATTATCTTCAACCCAAGCAGTTGCATCTTGATTAATACATTTCATATCAATAATTGGAATCTTTCTTCCTTCTTGTGTGGTCACATATAAAAAAGAAGTGGGATCTATTGGTTCAAAATCATCAATTCCTTTTTGCACAAGGAATAATCTTTTGTTTAAACCGACGAGGAAATGAGAACTTGGTGGTGGAATCTCAACAGAGGGAGTTCCTTTTCTTTTTAATCTAAATACAGTAACATCTCCACCATCAGCTGTTTTTGTTTTGAAATATCCACCTACACCTTCAATCATATCTGTAATTGTGTTATTACTTCTTGGAATACAAATCAAAACTGGAATATTATAATTTTTTTGATTCTTTCTCCATAAAAAGAATGCAAATATTGCTCCAAGTAATAATAGTCCTGCAATTATCTTAATTCCAATAGAAATTGTACTACTAATTATTGGTGATAAACTACCGCCTATGCCCATTGTATCTGTAAAAGGATCTGCCATCTTTTTATGTAGTTACAAGTTGTAACCGCTTTATAAATGTATTTAAAATAGTTGTATACAAATAAAAGGTTTTATATAGTTGTATACATTTATAATTTGCATGGAATCTAAAGAATTTGGAAACAAAACAAAGAAAATCTTAAATAAGATGAAGAAAAACTTCAATGTTAAGCCATTAGTTACTTCTTGCGGAAGCCCAACAGCGATAAGAGAAATGTATGGGAAGAAGAAGAGGAAGTAATAATCCATGGTAAAAATAGGTGAGCAAGTTGGAGTTCAATCTGCTAGGGAAAGAGCTTATGGTAAGACAGGTCAACAAGTTGGAGCAAAGAAAACCAGAGCAGAGATTGTTAGAGAAGCACAAGCAAGAAGGTCACAACTAACTCCACAACAACAAGCACAACTTCAACAACAGAAACAAATGGAAGTTGAAAGAGTTGAAACTGTTTCTGATTTACAAAAAGAATTAAATCAAATCTCTAAACAAAGAAGTGACTTAAACAAATCCTATATTGAAGCAAGTAAGGGAGGACATATTGGAACTGCCGAGGGAATAACAGTAAAAGATAAAGGTTTATCACAAAAACAAAAGGCAATAAAAGAATTACTTACTAAATTAAAGACAGGTTATATTTCTAAGTCAGATGTTAGAAGTTATATTTCTTCAAGGGCAGAGTATGGAAGAGCTAGAGCAGAATCAAAGATAAGAATAAAAAAAAAGCAAGATATTGTAGCAAAAGATATTGGTACTGCCGAAGCTGCTAAGATATTTAAGACAGGAACAGTAACTTCTGTTCAAATGGAATCTCTTTCTCCAAAAACATTATCTGCCTTGGGAATTAAACAAGCAAAGGTTGAACCTGCTAAACAAATTGAAAGTGATTTTTATACTAAAGATTATGAAACAAAAGATCCTTCAAGGTGGACTACTAAAGATTTAGCTTCTCAATCATATTTTGAACAAGGATTATCTCCTGTTGCAGTAAGTGAGAAAGTTCATGCAACAATGCCTAAAGGACTTCAAGAAACTACTTCTATTATACAACCTTCTTATATTACAACAACTCCTTGGGGAACAGAGTACATTGATATTTCAAAGCCAGGAGGATTTGCAGCATTAGCTCAACAATCTGGGGTTAAACAAGAATCTTATTTTGAAGAAAGAGTTGTTGGAACTAAAAAAATGCCAGATGGATTTAAAGTAACCCAATCAGAATTATTTTATGTTGATCCAATAACAAAAATAGATAGGATAGCAACTGAGGAAGAGAAAACAGAAATTAGAAGTAGGCCTGAAGTATTAAAAGCATCAACAGAAGAAATAGATTATAAAGCATTAGAAAGGCAAGAGAAAGTAAAAAAGTTCTTCGGGGATTGGAGTTGGACTAAGAAAGAGTTTGCAGGAACAGCGAAGGTAGAACCAGCATTAATAAAAGCAACTGGATTTCTAACTAAACCTTTTGGAGAAAAGGTATCTGAGTTTTCAATGGGAGTAACTGAAGCAATAATTCCTACAACTAAAGGAGAAGTTGCATTTGATATTGGAACATTTGCTGTTGGGGGATTTTTAGGTAAGGGAGCTAAGGTAGTTTCACCATGGCTAAAAACAGCACCAAAGGCAGTGAAGTATGGAGTAACTACAGCTAAGTTTGGAATTGGTGGAGCTTATGCTTATGGGGTTGGTTCACAATTAATAACTGCTAAAACTCCAACAGAATATGGTGGAGTAATTGGTAAGACAGGGAAGGAACTTGCATTGTTTGGTGGGGGTTATAAGTTTGGAGCAGAACAACCTTTAATTTCACCAAAGATTAAATTAATTGAAGAACCAAGTACAAAACAATTTTTTATTCAAGAAACAACTGCAGAAAGTAAGAATATTTTTACAAGAGTTACACAAACAACACCAGCTAAATATAAAGAAGGAAGAATATTTAAAAAAGAATTTTATGGTGGGCAAGGACAAATCTTTATTGAAAAACCAACGGGAGTTACAAAGATAAGTGATCCTTATCTATTAGAAACTAAAAAGGTTAGCAAAGCTCCAAAGGAAAAGTTATCTGAAGAAGGAATAAGAACTTTTTTAGGAACAGCAGATTTTACTCCAACTAGAAAGTTTACTTATGTTAAACCAACAAGTGGTAAATCAAAAGTTGTTGGGAAAGATGTTTTTTCTACATCAGGAGTTTATAGTTTTGAATTTGGGAAAGCACAACCTAAAAAATATACTTTAGATCTTAATAAGATGTTTAAAACTCAAAGGTTTGATATTGTTTTTGGAAAACAGACAAGGTTAAAACAAATTGTTCCAGAAAGACAAATGTTTTTAGGAGAAGCACAAACAAGAACTCTTAGTTGGAAGACAGGAAAACCTATTGGGAAAGTTGGAAAGGAAAAGATAATTGTTAGAGAATTTATAACTCCTAAAGAAGGAAAAGGAATTACTTCTTTTAAGGGGAGAGGAACTCCAAGCTCTCCAGCATACTTTCAAAAACTATATAGCCCACAACCCCAAGTTGTATTACCAAAGTCAAGAGTACCTTCCCCAAGAACTAAACCAACAGCAAGGACAGAAGTAATAACTCCAACTGTTGCAATAACTCCCTCTGTTTCAAAGTATTATGGTAAGGGAATGTATGAAAGAACAGATGGAGGATTAATGATAGGTCAATTAGAAACTACACAAATAGCTCCAATGTATAAATCCCCCATAAAAGAAAGAGTAATGATTAAAGAAAGAATGGATATAAAAATTGATACTGGAATTAAATCAGATGTAAAAATAAATCTAAAGCATCTTACAAAAACAAAAGCAGATGCCAAAATAAAATCTAAGATACAAATTAAATCAAAAATTAAGATGCCTTTGAAAACAAAGCAGAAATTAATTACTCCATTCAAACCAATGACTACTAGAAAACCCACTAAAAGAAAACCATTCCCCCCTAGAAGATCCCCAAAGAAAACTCCTTTTGGTTTTCCAACGCCATCAATAACTCTCCCAAGAACAAAGAGAACTAAAAGAACTTCAAAAAAGAAAGCTATAAAAAGACAAGCATCGTTAGTTGCATTAGGTGAAAGCATCTTTGCTACAGAAAAAAGTATTGGTGAAAGAAGTGGATTAGTTATTAGGCCTATCATAATAAATGAAAAGAAAACTAAAAAGAAGGGGAAGAAAAGTGGGAAGAAATAAAAGATTACCCACGACAATTACAAGATTAAGAAAGATTGATTTAGATAAAGCTAAAGCACTTGCAAAAGTTTCTGGAAAATCAATTACACAAATTTTATCTGAGTTAATTAATGGAGGATCAAACTATGTTACTCTTAAAAGATAAGAGAGGAGATTTCACAGGAGTTCTGTATATGGTAGTAATGCTTTCAGCATTTGCAATCTTCTTATTAATTGCTGGATTCATTGCGACAGAAATCGCTGGAGAAGTAAAGACACAACTTAATTCTACAAGTGATGATGTTAATGAAGCTTTTGATGCAACAACCAACACTGCAAGGAATACTCTTTCAACCCTATGGTACATCATGTTCGGGGGATTACTATTAGGATTACTTGTAACTTCATGGTTCATTCCATCTCAACCAGTATTCGTTCCAATCTTCTTAGTCCTATTAGTAATAACAGTTATCGTTGGGGTTGCAATGAGCAATGTTTATGAAGCACTTTATGAAGTAACACAGTTTAGTCAAATAGCCACAACACAATCTTCCATCTTCTTTGTAATGAGTAACCTCCCTTATGTTGCTTTGATAATTGGATTGATTGGATTGGTAGTCACATTTGCTAAACCAGGAAGTGCAGGAGGAAATACAACAATAATGTAAAATGAAATGTGAAAAATGTGGTAAAGAAATAATTGAAATAGAAAATTACATTGAAGTAAAACATATTGATAATCTTGAACATAAAAATTCATTGTTCTATCATTTCCAATGTTATAAAACTTATCACAAAGATAAATTTGAAGATGAATTTGTAAAGAAGATGAAATTTGTTGCTCCTTTAATTAAAAGATTGGTACGCCCACAATGAAAAAGCTATTAGTATTATTCTTAGTTGGATTGTTTTGTATTAGTTTTATATCTGCATTTACCTTTGATAATATAAAATCGTTTGATTCTAAGGTTGGAGATTATGGTAAGATTGAAATTAGAAACTCTGTGTTAGGATTAAAATGGTTTCAATTAGATAAGATTGCAGAGTTAGAACTTAAAACAAACACAGATACTTGTGGTTCAAGTTGTTCAGCAGAAACAGAGATAGTAATGTATCAGCGAGGAAGTTTAATAGATGATGTTAAGTTTATGACTTTGCAAGAAGATGAATCTTGGATTAAACAAGATATTAGAAGTTACCAATTTTATATTAAAACAAATGAAGAACAATATGATGTAGATGATTTTGAATATCAATGTAAAGAAAGAGAAGTATATGAACCAAAGAATGATACAACTTATACAGAAAGTTATGATTGTAAGAATGTTAAGGTAGGAACTCATAAAGAAAAAGAACCATTATGGGAAGAATATACTCTTGGAACTGAGGTAGAAACAGGAACTTATGAAATAAAATTAGAAGGAGAAAAGAAACCTTCAAGAACAGTAGATTGGCAAATTACTTCTCAAGGAAAATTGATTGA
>Ga0222700_1000314_pt1 | contig 9990 bp, 11 predicted proteins | sample AntAcemetage1454_FD_181013 | JGI IMG/M metagenome (GOLD analysis project Ga0222700, IMG submission 181013) | Saline water microbial communities from Ace Lake, Antarctica - #1454 | ecosystem: Environmental > Aquatic > Non-marine Saline and Alkaline > Saline | place: Antarctica: Ace Lake...
ACACTTACCACAAAGAGATTTAATGGTCTTGGTCATACAGTTACAGTGAGGGCAGAGGCTGGGAAGCTTATCGATATTCTTCCAAGCATCATCAGCCTCTTTAATAAAGGTTGGGTCGTTTACCAGTTCGTCAAATACATCTTTCTTCTTATCCTTACTCATAGTCTTCTATTTAATTTTTAATTCTTTAGCTTGTTTTACTAATTCATCAACTTGTTCAAGAGGGTTATCAAACTGCTTATTTAATATCTTGGTTGTTTTAGTCATTGTTTTCATTTTTTCAATATCGTCTAGTATTCCTTGGGGACAACAAAGATGATTTGCTCTCTTGGGTAATCCGTTTTTTAAATTCATTCTACAATAAGGACAGTCTATCTTCTTCTCTGTTTGTTTATCTCTATTTAGGTTCATATCCACATTTAGGGCAACTAATAATTATCTCGGTCATTGATATCTCAGTAAATCCAAACTTCTCCCAGCTAACAAGTAAGTTACCATGACATTTAGGACATATTCCTTTGTCAATAAGTTTGTTTCTCTTTTCTACTTCTCTTGGTATAAAATCTTGTGCTGTTGATCCTTGCTCGTTGTGTACATCTAACATAGTGTTAAGAAAATAATAATGTTCAAGATAACGAGGCTGCAGAATGCTACTGTCGCTATACGGCTCTCAAGCCTGTTGCTACTGTAACGCCTTCTTGCCTGTCCCTTTCGCCTCGCTTCTTGATAATGATAGAGCTTCTGTAATGATGGTTGGCAGTTGTATTTGCTCATACTTTAATACTAAACTACTTAGTTACGTTTGTCAAGTCTTTGTTTATCTGCATGACATACTGGCGGCTCACCTCGTACTTATCAGCAATGTACTGATAGGTGTACTTTCGTTTCATTACCTTTATCTTTAATAGTCTTATGATCTTTTGTTTCTTAGTCATTTGTTTTCTGTAATTTTTAATAAACTATAAACTCCCATACCATAGGTATCTGTTTTTCTATGACATCCCTCACACAATTTATTATTCATCTTTTGTGGATGGATTATAAACAGAAAAATCTCTGTGCCAAAAGTACCCACCAGTCTTGTAGCGACCTAGTTTGGCTTTACCGCCGCACTTGAAGCAGACTACATTCACATAGATGTTTCCTTCTTTATCCTTGTTTGAAGTAAGCCCTATTGCTTTCTCTCCACACAGGGAGCATTTCTTAGGGTAAGAGGCTAAGACAAGTGCTTTACTCAGCGTCTCCATTTCCTCTTGCTCGTCAATTTCTAATACTATCCTTGGTGTAAGCGTTACTGTTGCTTTCATGTTATTTATTTAATTTATAATAATGTCTAACATCATATAGACGAAAAAGCCAAAGACAAGAGTAATAAAAAATATCATCACCCACATCATTGAACCCCAGGGTACGACCTGAGAAGTTCCATCACATATATTTTGATAGGTTGTTGAGCCTATATTACTAACTTCCTTAAAACACTCATTAAGGTTGAGATTTTGTGTACCGTTCATATTATTTATTTTTAATTAGTGATAATTGGCGAAACTTAACTGCATCGTCATATTTGTCCTTGTTCTTCCATTGCCATAGTTTCAAACAGGCTAAGAACTCGTCTAGTCTGTCTTGGGTGTACTCCTCGTACTTATAAGAGCCATCTTCTTTTAAGAGTAGGGCGGATTGAGTAGCTTCTATGCCTTGTTCCTTTAAGGCCTGCTTGTAAGCAGAGATTTGTAGCTGAACTTCGGGGTAGAGGTTCTTTCCTGTCTTGATGTCTACAATAGTGATCTCTTTTCTTCCGTTGATTTTTGCTAGAAGATCAAGTGTCCCGGCAAACTGATATTTGTCGGAGTAAACAGACTTCTCGTTCTCTACTACCTCTACATGGTTAGACTCAACCCATTTATAAAAGGCTTCAGCGTACCCCTTGTATTGAGGAGGTATGGTCTTGATGTGTTCTTTGGTTTGCTTCCATGCTTCTACGATTGAGTGGACGGTTGTACCTCTATCGGCTGCCTTGTGGGTGGTCTTCCAGGGTGCTTGGAGGGCTTCCTTCTCGTTTAAATTGGGGTTGGCGGCGTATGCTCTGAAGATCTGTTGGCCGAACCAGTACCTAAGTGCAGGCTTGTCTATTACTGAGAGGGCGTTAGTGACTGAGACGTAAGGAACATCATTCTTCCAGTAGAAACTGCCTCGTCTGGCTTTTACTACTGTCATTTGTTACCTCCGTCTCTTTTAAGTTGATCTTTTGCTAGTTGTTCTAGTATCTTGGCTCGTTTAGTAATTTTCTTGGCCATTCCAACTAACTCGTCTACTTGCTTTAATGAGTCATCAAACATTCTGTCCATGTTAGACTTCATTGATTTATCCCACACCTTTTTTTCTTCTTCTGTTTCTTCCTTACACATCTCCTCATGTTCTACATGGGTGTCTGTGTCGTAATGTTCATCGCAATGCGGACAAAGTGTTATGCTCATGGTTACCATTGTAAAGAGTGTTATTCCGTTTGTCAAGGGCGAGATTAGAGCTATATTTACAACCTTATGATATACTATGTACCAGTCTAACCGAGGGTCAGAGAAGTGCATACCAGGACAGGATGCATTTCAAGTCGTCACTTTTTAAGTGAACCACTACCTTCGGTTTTTCGTTACCTAAAAATCTCCTTCGCTACTTCAAACACATTTGGTTCTACCTTCTCGCCGCCGATTTTATTTGTCTCTTGTCTTCTTTTCCAAACCCTTACCTCTAACTCAATACCCTTCTTCTCCCAGTCATTCCTTGCACCCTTCCAACGCCTTCTGTATTCTTTTAGTTTATCGTTCATAATTCCATTTCTTCCCATTCTCCAACTATTTTTCCGTTTATTCTAATCTTAATTATCTTCTTAATCATTCTAATAGTTAAGTCTTTATTCCTAGCAACTACTACTAAAAAATCGTATGCCTTCTTCCTTTTTTGTATCTTGGGGCTTCCTAACCTCTGTGCTTGTTTGAGGACATAGCTATTGAGTAAATCTTTGGCTGTTTTGTAAGGCTCTACCTGTTTCTTGCTGTAAAAGGTGGATGAGATAGACTCCCAAAGGTAGATAGTCTTGTTCGTTAGTGGATGTTTTGGGTTAATCATAGTTCTTCTTACGAGTGCAGAATCACCTTAAGGTTTTATCCCTATTAGTAGTTAATATGACAATATGTAGTTAATCTATACGACCAGCCTTTTAATTTTAGATAGAACGGGGGCTTGCTTTAGAACCCTAGGCACATCCTATCAATCGGGTTACACAATGGTCGCAGGGGGGCATCTCGTTCCTCCTGCTGTTACACCGACCTCACAACTGCGGCTTTCACCTACTCTATTTGCCACTCAACCTAACTTATAATGTTGCTTATGAAAAAACTTCACAACATCTTAAAGTCTAAGTAAACTTGTTAAATTGAGTAACAAAAAGAATAGGCGTTCCTTCGGGCAATTACTCCCTTGATGAAGGACATCTTGGCTTACTTCTTTACGGTTTCCCCAGTCGTTACAGACTACATATTTAATGTACGAGTTTCAAAAGGATGGTTTTCCAGTTGAACACTCAATAACTTAAATATAAATCACTTCATTGGTTTCGTCAAGACACAAAAAAATGAGGCGGTGTTGAAAAGAATAATGGTAGAAGACCACCTCCTTTATGTTGAACCGCCTCACTCTTTATTCTATCGTTTAGAATCTGGTCAATCCAAGCTCTAAAGTGCCACTCTTATGCAGGTACTTGTCAATGGTTCTTAGTAGTAAGGTTGCCCCTACTGCCCAGACAGAATTGAATCCAGCAAGATAGGTTATCCCGAAAGGGAGTATTGCCAGTACAAGTAGCCTTGCAGGCTCTTTGAGTGCCTCTAGAACAGGGTTAAGTTTTGTTTTAGCCATGTTAGTCTTAATTAGTAATTGTTTCTTTGTCTTTTTGAGTTCTTCTGTACATTCATTGTACTTTATTTCTAGCTTTTTATAGTTTGCGTTAAGTTCTGTGATTTTCTTGTTAGCGTTCTTCTTATCTAGTACGAGTGCATCCCACCCAATGTATCTGTCGTAAGCATCTCTTGCGTCACTCTCTGTCTTGATGATTGGCTCTAAAACATCCCACCTAATGTCGGATGGTATCTCTACTGGCTTGAATTTCTTCACTTTGAATAAACGAAGTCCTTGGATAAAACCCTTCTCACTCCAACGCTTTGTAATTCGTTCTTCAACGCCAGTCCATGGGTCATAGATGACCGCTACCTTGCCCCACTTGCCTGTGATGAGTATAAAGTGTGTCCCAGTACCGCCAATAACGCTTGCATCTACCTTTCCCAAGGCTACCACATCGTCTTTAACTATCTCGTCCAAGGTTGGTTTAGCTCCCCAAGGCTCAACTTTCTCAAAACTAACGAAAATATCTGGCAATATAGCGTGAAGACTGCCGACATCAATATAGTTTCTGTATTCACCTGTGTATAGCCCCTTTTCCTTCAATAAGGTGTTCAAAGTTTCTGGTGTAAAGTCCCAACCTTTTGACAGTAGACCGTTGCAAAGTGAGGTTAGATAGCAACCATAGTTGCCGATACTACCTGACCCGAAACCTAATTTGATGTCTTTCCACCGCTTATCTCGCTGGTTATACATTTTTACAGTCTATTTTTAATAAACTCTATGTCCTTCTGCATTTTAATTTGTGTTTCTCTTATTTTAATTACTACTTCCAATATGCTCTCGTCTTTTGTTACCGACCTCTCTATTTCTGTCTCCACTTCTTCTCTTAGCTTTTCTCCCCTATCTTGCATAGCTCTAACTGTTCCACCTAGATTAGTGAACGCAACCGCCATACTTACTGCCATTGCCATAATGGGTATCCAAAATTTGAGGTCTATTCTAGTAATTGCTTTTTCTTTTGTCATCAAGTTAAGTATGCAGGATAATGTTAGGGGGTGTCAATCTATTTAATCCACCATCCCAATGAGTCCGGAAGGAAGATCGCTAAGAAAATAATAACTTGGAATATAAATTCAAGTATTTCTTTCATTTCATCACTTCTTCCATGTACTCATAGTAGTTCTTGGTTTCATCAAATGGGATCTCTCCGTTATACTTTCTGTAATACCCTTCACCAGCATTATATGCCTTAACAGCTTCCATCAGATCCCCACCGGTTGTTCTATCTGCTATCAGTCTTAAGTAGAAAGCTCCGGCTTCAATTGCTTCTTTAGGGTTGTTTGGATCAAAGTCTTTATAGCCGATCCTTTTTAGCTCCTCCATCGTTATGGGCATGAACTGCATTGTGCCGGTAGCTCCTGCACTTGATTTAACTTTTCCAGACATAACTTCTTTTCTATAACCACTGCTCTCCCTACTGGCTATTCCAGTTAAGTACCTTACTGGCATGTCATACTTCTTTGCAGAGGCTTCAAAGGCACTCTCAAGGTCTTTAGGGGTATTCTCTAGTGGTGTGCGCCATCTTTTATCCCTATTTACTAGACCACCCTGTTCTAATCTCATATCTGTGAGGTTTGATACCATGCTTGAAAGAGAAAGTGGAGATTTTAGTGTGGTTCTTGCTTGGATCATAACTTCTTGCTGTGCTTTACCTGCATCAAACTCCAAAGTATCGTGTTTTTCCTGAAGTGGTGGGAACAGTTGTACCTTAGTCTTTGCAAAAGCCTGTTTTACCTTAAATATCTTAGCTAATCTTGACTCAGTTTTCACCATAGATCTTAACTTAGCTTCTAGCTTATCAACCACATCGTCACTAATCACCTTGTTATCTTTAGCTACCTGCAAGATCTCCTCATATTCTTCTTTACTTAAATTCTCTTTAAACTTCAATAGTAGTTCCACCTTAGCGGTGTTAGTTGAGGCATCAATCAAAGAGTTTATGTTTTGATTATCTTTACCTCTTAGTATCCCAATGTCAAACTTCTTAATAGCGTTCGTTACCTCTCTTTTTTCGTCTGAGTTCTCCGGACTATCATGACCCAGTAGTTCCTTGGTTAAAGCCTGTTCCATCTCAATCTTGCCAACCACTCCCGGCTTTTCTTTTTTATACTTGTCTACATACTTGTCTACCAACTCTCGGCGTTCTAAGCTCCTCTCTGCGGACTCTTGCTTGAGATCGTCTATGATCTTCCAGTTTTCTTCCTTTTGTCCATAGTCTGATACTTTTAGCCATCTCCCTACTATATTACTCAACAATGGTGCTTCTATGATCTTCTGCACCCATGTCTTAGTCTCCGGAGCTTGTTGTGTGGTGTAGGTCTTTATGAATACTCCAGCTCCTAAGTTGTTTAGTTCCCAAGTAATGAATGGCTTGAGGGAGTATTTTCCCCCGGCTTTAAACTCTGTGTCTGGTATTACATTCCTGCCTCTGAAGAAGTCATAAGGGTTTTGTCCGGCCAAGAACTGAGTCAAGCCAAACAAAGAGGTAATAGCTGGTGTAAGACTTGGTACTTGTCCACCTGTGTAGCTTAATAGCTGAGCTACATCATCAGCCCCAAATTCTTCTTCTTGTGTGAGCATCAATAGCTTCCATGTTAAACCACCTATAAATCTTCCTGTTTCGTCTTGTGGAATCCTCAGATATACAGTCTTTCCGTTCTCATCTACACCGAGTGGAAGAACTGTGTAGCTTGTCTTGTCGTATTCAGAGGCATCACCAAGCATCTTCTTAACTCCAGCACCAAACAGACCTAATACACCAGCAAATTGAAGTAGTTTAGGCAATATGGTTGTCACCATTGTTTTCCACCAGAATCCGGATCTCGTTCTAGGACTAACAGCTACATTAAAATCAGCTCTCATGCCTTCCTTCATGGCGTTGGAGTATAGGAATATATCGTTGTACCATCCATAACCATTACCTTTTCTTAAGAAGTCTGGAGATCCAACTGATGTTCTCACAAATGAAGCTAGTTCCTTTGCCGGTAGTTTCCCTTGAAGATGTCTATATCCAGCTACTTTAGGAATAGTCTCAACAAAGTTACCGGTCTTTTCTATCTGTTCCATTATTGCCATCGGGAGCTTGAACAATGATTTTTTAGCATCTGATTTAGTTGGATTAAGATCGTACTTGTTTAAAACAGCCTCAACCATCTTATCTTCGCTAGTCAATCCCTTTATTAGATCGTTGTAAGTGATCCCTAATACCTTTGACTTCTCCATCTCTGTTATGGTTTTGTTTGTGATCCCCCATGCTCTTGCCTTAGCTGGCTCTAATGCCTTTCCATAACTCTTTAATGCCTTACCTATCGTTAGCTCCGGTGTGTTCTTGTAGTATCTGAAGAAGTCCCTAAATACATTGAATGTCTGGAAACCTAAGTTATATGTGGTGAACAGAGGCTTAAACAGCTTGCTATTCATGAATCTAAACCCTTCAACTACTGCGTTTGTCTGACCTGTACCAAGTGAATCAAATATGGAGGCGATATAAGGATCTACATAAACTCCGGTTAGCTTTCCATCCTTCATGAAGGTGAGTAGCTTCTTATCAGGCTCTCTTGATTCAACAGGTATCTTCTTCTTTCCAGTCCAGATCGTCTTTGCTGGGGTGATGTCGGTTGGGTATTCTTTGCTCAAAAAGTTTACAACTGCCCTCTTGGTGTTGTTCTTCTCTATTGCTCTTATAGTAGAGATCGTTTTCAAAACAGTTGCTCCGGCAGGGTTAGAGATCTCCTTCAAAGTACCTACCTGTTGCTTAACTGAAGATGCGATGTAGGTGTCAAGATAGTCTAAGACTTGGAATGTAGCGTATGCAGGATTGGCTATCATCTGTTTAGCCATCTTTTCGGTATAGAGACCGGACTTATATGCTTCTGGGATCAGAGCCTTAACAGATTTTCTCATCGCTTTGATATTCTTCATGGCTATGTCGTACTTGTCTCCCATTCCCTCTTTTAAGAATTTCAACTGTGTTGTAGCGGTCTCAACATCATAGCCTAATGGGTTAGCTATACCTTTAGGAAGTTGTGAGGTCAATTCACCATAAGCAGATCTGCCATCTTGATCTACTTTATCGCTGAAGATCTTCTTTAGCATCTTAAACTGCTCTGTACTAGGCATCTTTTCTATAAGATCTAGCATTTCACCAGCCGAGAGGTCTTTAAGTTCTTCAGGTAGTTCCATCAGATCCTCACCTGATTCTTTACCGATCTCCAAAAGGTTTGTTATTCCACCCTCAAGTAGTTGACTATCTGCCTTACGAAGTAGTTTAACCGGATTTACTGTTCCACCTCTCTCTAACTGGACTCTCTTTAGGAATAGGATCTTGCCAAAGTCCTCCCAACCAACTTCATTATCTTTTAGGTTTTTATATATCGGTTGTAGGTTCTCCTCAAGCCATGCCTTCACTACTCCACCCACATAATTGCCTTCTTCTAGGTAGTAAATAGGATTATCTTCATCAGCTATGGCTTTACCGGCTTTATTAGCCTTGTTTACCAGATCTATGACCTTCTGGTTCTTATCAATCAACTCATATTTCAATCTAAACACTAAGTCTTTCTCTCTCTCAGCCTTTTCTATCAACTTGGTCTTAAATAGATCCTCACCTTTTGTGAACATCTCAGCAAGTTCTTTGTCTCTTACAGACAAAACAGCTTCTTCTCCTTTATTAAGTAGATCCCAGATCTTGAAGAAGTTCTTTTTAGCCTCTGGCTTCTTGTCTAGGAACTCAAAGAAACCCTTGTAGAAGATTGGGGCGTTCTTCTCAAGCATCTTAGGGTCGTTAAATAGCACACTTATGGCATCTGCATAGAGTTCTGCTGGCTTGTATCTGTAACTTAGGTAGCTGTCCGGTACTGCATCAGCATCAAATGGTTTCCATAGGTGGGTGACTTTCTTTAATTCAGCCGAAACAGCCTTATTTTTGAATGGGGCTTTAGCTTCTAGCTTCTTTATCTTCTTATTAAGATCAACGATCTTGTTGTATAAGGCACGATCTCTAGGTTTGTCGGTTACTTCCCCATCTGCCTTTAATTCTTTTCTGTCTGCTTTAAAAGAATCTCGTTTGATCTTTAGTTCGTCTATTACTCCCTGTTCTTTAGCACCGGCAAAAGTCTGTTTCATGTTCTTGTTGAGGGTAAGCAACCTACCAAGCAGGTTTCCTCTCGCCATAGTACCTTCTGGAAGATAATCAGTTAAATGTCCAAGTTCATGAGCAAGTGTGGCTACTGCCTGTTCTGGTGTCTTAAAAATGTCTGGATTGAGTATGACCTTGCCTTTACCTACTGGTGCAAATAGTCCAAGTGGTCTACCTCCCAATGAAGGTCTGGATCTTGGTAGTTTAACGCTGGGTAATTCTCCGGTAAGCTCTTTTACAATCCTCACAAGCTCTGGGAACTCAACTGGCTTGAATGAGTTATAGTTCTCAGCGACTTCAGCTAAGGTCTTTGTCTTGAATGTATCTATTGAGGCAAACGCACTTCCTCCCTTATATACCCTCAGTTGTTGAAGCGTACCGGTTTCTCTTAAGGCTTTGATGTCTACTCTGATCTTGTCTCCGGCCTTAAGTTTGTGTGGGCTGATCTGGAGAGAGGATGCTGGAATCCAAATCTTACTTGTTTTACTCTCAAATATCAGCTTTTTGTCTTTATCTACAACAAAGACTGGGTTAGCCTTGAATGTTTTATCAGTTAAAAGAATTTTCATCTCTGGCTTACCTATTATTGGTCTACCATAGGTAAGTTGTCCTTTGGTGGTTTTTAACGCTGTAACAGAGTGAGCTTCTCCACCGATCTTTTTAACTTCTCTTAATATCTTCTTTTCCGTTTTAGCTTTTGATGGTTTGAGTACGAGTTCTTTCTTTGCTGGTTTCTTTTTAGTAACCTTCTTGACAATCTTACTCTTAGGTTTGACAACCTCTTTTGGTGTTTTTAATGCATCATAAAAATCAAGTAGTGTTTTTCTTCCTTTATCTATATACGAGGATAGCGCATCAAGTATTTCTCCTTCAGTCACATTTAATTCCTTAGCAAGTTG
>Ga0222700_1000318_pt1 | contig 9916 bp, 26 predicted proteins | sample AntAcemetage1454_FD_181013 | JGI IMG/M metagenome (GOLD analysis project Ga0222700, IMG submission 181013) | Saline water microbial communities from Ace Lake, Antarctica - #1454 | ecosystem: Environmental > Aquatic > Non-marine Saline and Alkaline > Saline | place: Antarctica: Ace Lake...
ACCACAAGTTCAGGATCGTAGGTTATATGATGTCTATGTATTACTCTACCATGCTTTTTCATCTTGTTTCACCTTCTCCGTGTGGAGACAACTAGGACACACCCAATATAAGACTCCTTCGATGTCATATTGTTGATACATTCGGCTTCCGCATTTACATTTCATTGTTTTGTCCTCAACTAATATTTTTTGGTTTTAATTTTCTTAATGAGTGAGAGAATGCTATTTAAATCAGTTATATATGGACTAACATTTGACTCCCATTCTGACTCAACTGCCTGTTCGTTAACTACTACATGCTCCAATACTTTCATAAACCTGTTTTTTCTTTCTTTCATTTTTTACACACAACAAATATATTCTTCTATTATTAAAATGATTGGAAGCATAAGCATAATTACTAGCATCCACCAAATCATGTTTACATCTGCATTAGTTTTTGCTTGTGGATACATTATTTTTAGTAATATAATTCCATAGATATATGATAAGATAAATTGTATCATTGTTCATTCACAACTATCATAACATTAACTCCACGTAAAGGCATAACAATAAGAAGAACAACGTTAATCCAATGGTGGTGACAAACAACCACCCAAATTTAGATAATCCTGTTTTCATTGTTTAACACCAATTATCATTAATCTGCCCTCATTCTAAACCCAATATATTCCAGATAGGGATACATCCACTCATAATGAATTAGGGTCTGGGGTCTACGAGATTTTACTAAATCATATGCCTCATGAGGATGCATGTTTTCATTAACATGAAGATGCATAGCACAGATGAAAGGACTTCTATCAATACCTCCATGACAGTGAACCAACGTTTTTCCTAGTTTCACTCTGCTACCAACTAATTCAACATCTCGGTCTATTTCATCGAATGTTTCCCAGCGGAAAGTTTTCTCTGCGTCCCATCCACGAAGGTCTATTATATATTCATAGTCGTCGCTGTTGTATTGGTCGTCTCCAACCCATAGGTTTTCACATATTTTATGTTGTGTCATTTTCTCACCTTATTTTTTCAAGTATTTTTACCCCATATGGTGACATATTACGTCACCTGAATCTCCGGGACAATCTGGATGTTCTTTCATGTGAAGAGGCATTATACTGTTCAGTAATTTATCCATATTATTAGGACTTGGAGAATAATATACTTCGTATTCCCATCCACATTTGTCACATACCCATTTAAGTTTCTGCATATTTATCACATTTATAATACTGGAAGACCGCATACAAGACATAGCCCACCAACTGCTTGGTTTCCACATACTGGGCAAACCTTTTCTGCGTCTCTGGTAAACTCATGACTACGTTCTTCAGGTTTATCTGGTTTTGTAGTCACGGATTCTGATTGTATAGTGGGAACTAAGAAATTCTTAAGTTTGTTCAGTAAATTTAATTGATTATCATGTCCCTCGAATTCACCGAAGTACCAGTCACTTGTTTCATATAAACTAACTAAGTCCATTAACTCTTCATGCGTTATTTGAATGTTAATTAAAGTGTCTCCCCTCATTTTTCATCTTTGTTCCTAATCTGTGATTTAAAGTAAAGATGCTCAGGGTGATTTAACCCACATTTAGGACACACCCACCATTGAACAACCTCGTCTTCCCACTCATAATCATCTATAGATTCTTTCTTTGTGAATGATCCGCATTTGGTGCAGTTATGATGTTGTGTAGTCAACTAAACCTTCTCCTTCTTGAACTGGTTAAACCATTTATTTCTCCAATCTAATAATCGGTGATACTCTACATAGTAATCCCAAACCGTTGGTAGTGGCTCCCAATCATCATTACACCTCTTCATCCAATCTTTAACATATTCAGCATCAAAGAAATCTCCACAATCACCATTACTCCACATCTCAGGGAACTCATATTGGTTTGTTCCATATTCATGCCATTTATATTTGTTTGCGCTCAACTAAGATTTCAACTCCTTAACTATATCCCAAACACGATACCAATTCTCAGTAAGTATAAGTGCTTCTATATGAGTTCGTGGCATGAGTTGGAGTCCCTGTATTTCCTTTAATGTTTTTTCTAACTGATTTAGTTTTTCTTTATTTGTCAACTAACATTACTCTCCGCATCTTCAACGCCATGTCCATAGCCGTGTATGAATGCATCCTTATACATCATTTCACAGATTCGCCCTACATAACTCCAATGTTCTTCTGCTAGTTTCTTTGCTTCAACATATTTGTCTTTATCAGTCCACTCGTTACTCATTTATTATAACTCTCCTCTGCCTCTAATATATCCCTAGATAACTGTGTTACACCAACATGAGTTAGGACTATCCATCTAAGATAAAGTTTAACTGACCTCTCAGCCATTTCCGCGCATTCAGGATGTGCCCAACCAAGATAGATTATACATCTATCATATATATAAAACTTATGATAGTATACTGTCAAGTAATATTTTTCCCCCTTAACTGCCAAAGAATTGATTTTATCTCCCATCTTATTTGTTCCCAAAACCCAAGATAAATTGTTTCTCGTGGATGGTAGACAATCATACATGCTTCAAGATATTCCTTAGTATATTTCTCTTTCTTTATATCCAAAGGTGAAAACTCCTTAACTCTCCATCCATGATATCAAGAACCCCATTAATATAGACACTCTGACGAACCAGAAGAAATCCCTCAAGAACCACAGTAACACAGCTATATCCCAAACTACAAAAGCTACTATTGAGAACAATAAAACTATTATCAGTAAGATTCCCAACATGTTGACTGTCAATCTATGATAGTTTGATGACAAATATTATAACATCTCCCTTCTGTCAGTTGGTTTGAATCCATGACTCCGCATATGAAACATGTGTGCCATAAACTTTGGAGTAAGTGAAACTTTACATTCATGAACCCCGTCGTCTGTTGGTGTAGAATCCTCTAATGCGGTTCCTATTGGTTCCTCTTCAGACCACTCTAAATCATTGTTCATCATAAATTATAATACACATTCCTCTAATTTATTGGTATCTATCATCATACCACAAGTCTTACATTCAAAGACCCCGAACGCATCCTTACGCATATTTGATATAACTCCTTTCAGTTCACAGAAAGGACACGCTGTTACTTGGGCGCATCGCAGTATATTCCTATCAAATATTTCATTGTTTCCCATAAACTAAGATTCCTCCAAAGTTAATTCATGCCATCCACTAATAGCTCCACATTTCTTACATTTGAATTTACCAAACTCAACCGCTCCGTTAACAAGATTAGGAAGCCACTCTGTTTTACTTCCACAGTAGGGGCAATCCTCAAATAAACCAAAATCATTGTTTGGCATCAACTATCACTCTCAGTATATTCTACTGTTATCTGACCATCTTCAAGTTTAATATCTTTTATCTCAGTCCAGTTAAACCAGAACCCACCTAAAGCGAAGTGACTATGAAGAAGTGATTCCATGAGTTTCTTATCCATAGTTATACTTGTACTAGGTTTTATGGAAAACCCATCTATATCTGACGTGGATAAACTATCTTTGTTTGACACTAATTATCAGACTCCTCTAACCAGCCATAAACCTTCTTAAGAATAGAAGCCTTCTTAGCCTCAAAGTAAGGTAACATATCCGGGTTCTTACGTAGAATATACCCATACTTAATTTGATTAATCATAGTCTGAGCGTCAACCATCTCACCGATCATTCTAATAGTTTCCTCTTTATTAGGTTCTTCTCCATGATATAGGATGCGTTTAAATTTACTGCATTCTTGTATAAGTTCCGCGCATTCCTCCATGAGTACATCTAACTGTATTCCTATTCCCCATGACTCTATTGCTTTAACATAGATTTCAAACTCATTACTAGGCATTCACTTGGACTCCTGTTGCTTCCATGGGATTGTAAGGTGTAAACCATTTTTAAAGGTTTCTATAAAAGGAGGATTAATAGCAGTCACCCTACTAAACTCCTCACTGATACGAGTTACTTCCTCTGGGTCAAGAAACACTGTGATGATTACCTTATCCTCTATAAATTGAAACAGTTTGTCACTCATCTTTAATCATCTCAAGTAGAAACGTTTTCGCTTTCTCTGTTAACCGAATCTTCTTACCTCCCTGACCATAATAGTTCTCTAACACTCCGTCGCGTCGTAGTTTTTTGCGTTGATTCGGGGCTTTAATTACATGGGCGGCTCGTTCTCCGTTTAGTATTCTTGTTAGTTCATCTTGTCTGAACCACACTATGTGTTGGAAGGTTGTTTCTACGAAGTATTCTTCGCTTAGTTCATCCATTAAATCGTTCACAGTGTTCATTTATTCGTCATCCTTTTTCTTTGATTTCTTTGTTGTTCGTTCATTAAATGTTTCAACGTCCTCTACCCCATAATCTGATATCATGAGTGGTGCTTCATTCTCCGGTAGGTATGGACTCTTAGTAACCTTCAATACGCGAGTGCCCTGTCTTCCTTTTCGGATGAAGAGTCTGAGTGTGCTTGCGTGCCCCATAACGTGTCCCCCAACAGCTATAGATGATTTAGAGTAAGCATCCGGTTTACTCATAACTTGGTTTGTGTATATGATAGTTATGCCATGATTTAAACCAAGTTTACCGAGTTTCTGCAATATCGCGTTTAATGTTTGCTGTCTATCAGCTAGGGTACCTCTTCCAATATACTCTGCTCTGAGGTGAGCCATCATGCTATCAACTATTACCAGTTTAATGTTATTCTCTTGACAGAGACGCGGAAGCTTATTTACTATATCTTGTTGATGTTGAGTGCTAAGAGCCTTCTCATAGAAGATTCCACTAAGCATCTTCATACCATCATATCCACGGTTATCACATATCTGAATAATACGGTCAGGACGGAACGTGTTCTCAGTGTCAATCCACATCACCTTTCCCTCAAGTCCCCCTTCCTCATATGGTAGTTGACTGTTTATTGCGAGTTGATGCATAAGCTGGGTCTTTCCGCTTCCATTTTCGCCCCCAATCTCCGTTGTAGTTGAAGATTCTATTCCTCCCGGTCTATCATATTTTCTGTCATCATCAGAACGAAGTATCTCATCAGCAAGTGAGCTTCCAGTTGATAGTTTCTTACGATCCCTTATCTGTTCAAGAAGCTGTGCCCCGGTGATTACACCTTCATTAATCATAGTTAAAGCGATGGCAATATATTTCTCACATGTATCATCTCCAACACCAGATTGTTCAGCTAACTGTTTAGGTGTCTGCCTAGCTAAGTCTCCTACCGTGTTTATACCTGATTTAAGTATCTTATTTACTGTAGACCATTTTGTTCCGGGTAGGATTCCTTCTTCTAATATTATTTGTTTTGTGGTGCTCATTGTCTGTGTTCTCTTAGTATCATTGTTGTGATGTAATCATGGTACCAGTAAGTTATTTGGTGGATTATGTGGTTTGTTTCACCTTCATGGGTTTTTGTTTTAATGTAGTCTAGGAGTTGTTGTACGGTGACAGCATCTATTTTATTCATTGTTATTTATCCCCTAAGTCCTCTAAATCGTCCATTGATGAAACCCCACATACCTACGATTACATAAGATTGTGGTGCATCAAACACGAGTATTATTGATACAATCCCTACTATAATTGCGGTAGCTTCATATAAATCTAGTTTATTCATCTTCTTCCCCCGTCTTACTTGTGCGTGAACTAAGATACGTTATAACTTCTCTATCTTTAGACACATCTACAGTAAAGTATCTGCACCCGTTAGGACAGTAATATAAAACCTCGCTACCATCTATGCTTTGGAAGTTGCCCTCAGCGAAACATGTAGGACATTTATCATCTGCGATGAACATTAAGGTGTTCCAGTTATCACTCAACTTTATCCTCCTCCCTATTTGTACCTAAACTAGGTACATTTTCTGTACCCAAATTAGGTACCTCTAAGGTACTGTTGGTCGGTACCTCATCTCTGTGAACCTTGGTTTCAATCCACTGTTTCCATATCTTCTCACAGATGGGACACATAAGATAATCGGTCTGAGAGAAGTCATCATCTCTGTGGGTGGCGTATAATTGTCGTAGTGGTTTGTATAACCATACAAGCTCAACGTCGCATTTTTCACATTTTTTCATTCTTTGTTTCTTCCTTTGGGTCTTCTGTGCATTGTTTACATTGTGTCTCTATAGTACATATCATACACTCTGTGCCGTGATATTCGTAATCATATTTGCCGAAACATGTGGGGAACTTTAAGTCTTTCTCACAGTGTGGACAAGGGATATATATTGTGTTAGGATTCATTATTTCTCGTCCGCCTTTAAGTATATTTTCCACTCGGTTATGCAATCATTACATGCGGTGATGCCGTGTTCTTCATAATCAGTACACCCAACCATGCATTTATATTTTATATTACTTTGCATAGAACTATCACTCAGCGTTAAGAACCCCCAAGATTTCATCCAGTTTGTTTGTCATACTCCCTTCATCCTCAGTCATTATATCACGCATAACTATTTTCTTTATTTCATCAAGTCTCATATTTTTGACTATTAGATGGGTGTCCATGCTCCACGCGGAGGTGAATAAGTCAGCACACTGGATTGATAGTTTTACGTTTTCAGCTTCGAGTTTATCACCCTCCGCCTTAATCTTAGCCATGTAATCATGAGGTGCTATTTTTATCCCCATGAAGCCTGCGGGGTCATATTCTTCCCAGAGTTTTTGCCATTCAGTCATTTTTGTTTCTCCTTCTCTCGTTGTTTATTATTCTCGTCCGCTAACTTAATAAGTCTTCGGTCTAACACATATCCGCACCCCCAGCATCCAATTAAATCCCATTCAGGTAAACCGCACCCACAATCAGGACATATGTTTTTCTGTTTCTTCTTTCTCGCCATACACCAGTCACCCATGCTAAGTTGCATCATCAGAGTTCACTCTTTCAGCTAAACTATTATAAGGGTGAATTAACTCACACCTGAATACTGGAACGTATCCCTTTTTACCTGCTCTTTCACAGAAGCAATCATAACACCAGACACCACCAGCACCCTCCGATGGGACAACGCCATCTGGGTAGGAGTCTGGGTGAATGTCTGCTATAACATGATTCCATATTTTGTTTGGAATGTAGAAGTCATGAGCTGTTCTTCCGCAGTCACGGCATCTAGCACATCTCCCTCCATCTGGGTGAGCTATGTGGGCAGGAATAACCAAATCCTCTATGATTATTTGTCCCAAAAGTATTATAGCACCTCTTCCAGCATCTCATAGGATAGCATTTCTTCTGGTGACATCCACCACTCCTTTCTATCCATTCCAGCCCATGCTTCCTCATAGTTCATGTTAGAGTATTTTGCTAAAGCTTTAACTCTCATCTCAGCTATCATATCATCCTCCTTCCTGTGGTCTACCTGTGCATCAAATCTTCCCGGTCTGCTACCACTATGATGATGCAGAAGGAAAGTGGTTGTATTGAACGCCCTCCGTTTGGTACATGGAAGCATTACGTCTATTCCTCCGCTTGCTATGGCTCCTGAACAGTCACAGGTTATTGAGGATTTCTGTTTTACTTCTTCGATTGCGGCTGCCATCATAGACCCTGATTTGAAGTATCCTCCATAGGTTGCTAGTTTGATGGTTATTGGTGACGCATTCTCAAAATATAGTGCATATAGTTCTCGAATGAATTTCAGACTTGATTTATCAGTTATCTCTTCATTGAAGAATAGCATTCTATTTTCGTAGAGTTTGGTGTTAATCTTCTCATCAATGGTTACAACTGTTGGCTGGGCTTTCTTATCTGCATCTGTCTCGGTTTCTATTTTTGTATTGTCAATCATTTATTTTCATCCTCCATCTTACTTTCGATAGAACTATCATATTTTCTCATTAATTCTATTTTATCTGCGTACCATCCTATCCAGTCAACGACGAAGTGTTCATATTTTTCATCTAGGGTGATTTCGTAGACAAGTTTCTTACTCATCTGATACTTCTCCCATCCATAACTTCGTGGTATCAGAGCATAAAATCTTTAATTCAATAGTATCCCAATGAGATTTTTTCTTGTTGACGGCTTTGAATTGAGACAATGCTACGGTTCTAGCCATCTCCTCATCTTCTGCTATGATGAGACATCTGACGTAACTGCACCCCATCCAACCGTTTGTTGCTTCATAGAGAATAGACATCACAATTCATTCTCCTCAATATTTGTTCCATCTGAACTATTAACTATTTCTAATGCAAGCTCTAACCCCGTTACAATGTTTCTAAACCGTGGTGGATCAATGCTCCAAATATCAAACTCTTTTAGTCTTTTAATTTGGTTTTCAATTCGACGTTTTATATCCATCTTTGTTTGTTCCAAAGTATTATAACCTCTTTTGTCCTAATGCCCCAATGGGTTTAAACATATTACATTCCTTTCCGTCACATAACAGATCAATCATAGCTCTATGATCGTCTTTAGCTCCGTAAGAGTATAAGAAGAAGGCATCCATCAATGGACATCCCCACACATCAGAGGACTTGGAGAGTGGTTCATGATGAATGCATTTCTCACAGACGTTATGTTGGAATAGTTGATACTCTGTTCCGTTACTGAATGGCATCTTCTTCCTCCTTAGTTGTACTTAAATTAGGTACGTTTTCTGTACCCAAATCAGGTACATTCTTACTTGTGCTTGAACTAAGATATTCCATGACATATATTTGCCATGCTTGATATAAGTCTCCCGGTCTTAAACCGATAAACTTCTTTGCCCCCATAGATAAGACCTTGCCTTTGTTCTCTATATCTATGCCCTTAGCGACAAGTTCATCAAAGAATACACCCAACTCAGTTACCTTCTCAGGTGGAGTAAACTTTAAACCAACAAGTTTCTTTATACGATTTCCGCTCTTGCCGACTCGTTCCTCATCAAACTCTTCAAGAAGTTCATCCTTGACAAAGTTAATGATATCTTCAGTTGTTGAAAACATGGTTTGATTATCCCACGCCTTCTTCACAGCCTTAGATATGAACTGCCTTGGAACTTGGGCAGAGTTAGCCGCGATTCTCCAAGCTATTTCCTTTATCTTCTCTGTTTTAACCTTGGCGAAGAAAGAGTCCTTCTTATCTTCATCATAATATTTGATGATGTATCCTTCGATGCCATCCTTCACCATTTTTTCTCCCGCGATTTTCTCTAGTTGAAGTATTTGTGCAGAGTCAAGAACACCCATCCACTCAACGATTGCTTGTGGGATGTTTGTATGATGTAGGAGTTTGGTTTTTTTATCTAAGGCTACCCATTCAAACGTGGTGGTGTTACATATCTCGAAGCATGTGAAGGCTATACTCTCTGAGTATGGAATGTATTCTCCGGGGTTGTCTGTTCCATAAAGTTCTCCGACAACTTGATACCCCATATTACATAGTTCCTGTATCTCTGGAAGCAGGTCTGTCTCATGTGTCATCTTCATCCAATTATTGCCTTGGTATCCTTGTCTGTCTGCTCTCTCAACCATCCTCGTTTTTGCCATTAGGTTTCCATCTGGGAACGTCCAGAACACTAGGTTGGTTCCGTCTATCTTTTCCTCTGCGTGAGACTCCTTGTTCATGCACACGCTATCTTCTGCGTAGCGAATCTTTGGGTATCCACGCACAAAGAATGGTTTGCCATCGTAATAGGAGAAGATTGACCCCATCATGCTGTTTCGTTTTAGATAGATAAATCCTTCCCAAACCACGTCATTGATTTCATGGTTGAAGTATTTACATTCAGATGGAGACCATAGGAACTCCTTTCTGATGGTTTCCTCAGTGACTTTATTGTCTGTGAAGAACTGTTTTAGTTTTAGAAGGCGTTCTCGCGTGGGCAGTGTTCTAGTCCAATGCTCAATCTTAGCATCTTCTATAATAGTTTGACATGAAAGAAGATTTTTATCACTCGT
>Ga0222700_1000347_pt1 | contig 9495 bp, 15 predicted proteins | sample AntAcemetage1454_FD_181013 | JGI IMG/M metagenome (GOLD analysis project Ga0222700, IMG submission 181013) | Saline water microbial communities from Ace Lake, Antarctica - #1454 | ecosystem: Environmental > Aquatic > Non-marine Saline and Alkaline > Saline | place: Antarctica: Ace Lake...
ATTTTCTCCACCTTCTTGAGTTTTTCAAATATCTACATTTTTCACAATATCTCTGGAATTTACCAGTTGGCCGAAAAAGTTCGTCACAATTTCTGCATGGGCGTTTGAAGGTTTTGTGTGTTTTCATGATTTGGCACCTTCATTTCCTGTGGAACTATCATCCTTAACCGATTTAACCGATTTAACGGGGTTTATAAAAACCCTCCTCTCTCTATAGACCTTTTTTGTAACTTGGTTAAAATGGTTAAACTGGTTAGAATTATCTGTATTGTGCGAACTTTTCCATGATAATCCAGCCCAAACCCTATAAATTTTGTTTCCATTAAAGGATTCACGATTAGAATTTGTGAAACAATCATTCATATATTGGTTAATTCCTGAGTTAGAAAGTCCTGGAAAATGATTGGTTTGTAACCAAACTTTCAATCTTTCTTTAAATTCCCATTGATATACAAAAGTTCCACTTTTTTTAATACATGTTTGGTCTATAAACATTAGGATAGGATTTGAAAGTTGCTCATATACTTTAGCCATTTCATTTTCATCAATATCATAACTAAAAGTAAAACCATAATCTTTTAATTTTTTAAGTTGTGTAAGACATTTAGATGCTAATCCTTTTAATTCTTCAGGAGTTGTTAGTTTTTCCATAAGAAATCTATCTTGATTTTCTTTAGCTAAGATATTAGAACATTCAATAGTATAAACTCTTCTATACCAAGCCCTTGTTTTTTCCTTTACATTAGGTAATTGATTAGTAGAAAAGATTTGCTTTGCAAATAACTTCCCATTATATGGATTTTTATACATACTCCTTATTTTAACAGTATCCTCTCCAGTAATCTTTTTTACTTGATTGATATTATCTAAAGCATCATAATTTATATCTGAAACTATATTTGCCATCTTATATTGCATCTGTGCAGTAGCATGAGGATCCTTTTGAATATCTTGAGGTTCAACAGAGCAGCAGTTTTCTTTACCTAAAAACTTTTCTAATAATTCTAATAGCTTACTTTTACCTGTTGAAGCAGGACCATAGATAAAGAATAATTTAGCATAAGGGTATCTCTTAAATAAACAATATGCAAATAAATCATAAAGGATGGATTTATATTCTTCTCCAACACATTCTCCAAAAAACTTATCAATTGCAGGACATTCATAAACATTATTATCTATCTCTAAATTAAGTTTATTAGTAATCCTTTGGTCTGGATGGAAATCTTCTAATAAATTAGATTTAAGATTAAAAACCTTATTTTTAAATCCAATCAAATAAGGATCATTATCTAATTCAAAACTTTCATCTAATTGTGTGTCTCTAATATGTGCAACAATCTCTTCGACAATATTCTTCTTTTGTTGTTCATCTCCTAATAACTTATTTCTTATTAGACTTTTAAGGTATTGTTCCGCACTAGGTTTCCAAACTCCTTCAACCGAATCATATCTCCAAAGAATACTATTCTTATCATAAACAAATTTTACATTCTTTAAAATCTCATCAGCAAAAGGAACTGGAGAAAATTTAGTCATTAATATAATATCTTTCTTTTCAAATCCCGCTAGTTCCATTGCTTCTTTCTCTGCATCATTTCTAGTTGTCATTATTTTCCATCCTCCCCAAATTCAAATCTTGCTGAACGTGCCTTTCTAACATGTTCTTCTATATCCTCAAACCCACACCCTTTAATTTCATCATCACTTAAACTAGAATAAAATCTATTTTCATCTGCAGGATAATTATGATAATTAGAGAGGGCAACATCTATATCTATATCTTCACACATCATATAATAAGGTTTTCTTGCAGGAACGCCAATTAAAAGTAAACAACTTTGATGTGTATTTTTGACCAAGTTTTCTACTTTTTTGATTTCATTAAACTCTAATTCTTTAGGTTTAACTTCAGCCCACATTTCTAATTCAGATAACCAAAAGTCAGGTAAATATTTTATTCCATCTTCAAATTCAAAACCTTCTATTTCATATTCCCATTTAATACCTAAACTATCAAAATATACAGCCCATCTTGCTTCCAACCTACTTCTAAATTTATAACCTTTATATTCAGTATTAATTGCTTTTATCATTTTTCTCCCTCAACTTTTTAATTAAAGTGATAATATCCCCTTTTTCCTGACAACCAAAACATTTCCATAATCCTTTTTCATTAGAAAAACTTAAACTTCTATCTGTATCTGCGTGGAAAGGACAAAGGGCCATGTGTCCCCTATAATCTATTTTATATTTATCTAAGACAGTTTCAAAATTTAGGTTGCCTATAATTAAATCCCTCTTTTTAGTATGGATAATATCCCCAAATTTTAATCTATTTTGATTTTTAATTTGTTTAATTTTCATAGGTTTTTGATGCAAGATTTCTAATTTAAGATCTATATCTATTCCCATATTCTTTCCATTCCAAAAATAACTCAGGAGTTGTTTTGGTTTATTATATTTAAAGTGTGTCGCAAATTCTAAAGCACATAAATGTTTTTCTTTACATAATTTTTTATCAGGTTCATAATATCCACAAATCTTATTTAAGAATTTTTCACGATAGATAGTTCTTTGGTTATAGGTTAATTCTTCTAATTCATCAACATCATAAATATGTAAATGTGGGCCTCTCCCACCAATTGTATAAAATATTGCAAAAGAGTATTTTAACTTATTAAGAGTCTTAGCAGTAAAATTCATTGCATCCCAACTCTTATCACTATCTTCATAATCAAATTCTATTCTTATTTCATTAGGCATTCCTTGTCTATGTTTATATGATTTATTTGAATCAAAGATTTCATGCTTTCCATAAGTACCATCCCACCATAATAAATCTGGGAAGTATTGTTGGATATAATCTCTAATAGTTCCAAGTGTAAGAATCTTCATTCTTTAACTACCTCCATTTCACAACTACAAGTATAACATACCTTCATCACTAATTCTTTTTCATAATATCTAACCCTCTTACAACAAGGACATTTCCATTCTTTCATCCCTTCACCTCTAAATCTTTAATATTATCTAATTTACAAATATGGAAAGAATTTGATTTATAATCTAAAATTTCTAAATATGTTTCATCGCAACCAGTTAGTTTCCCTGCATATATAAAATTATTTTGTAGAACTATTTTAATATCTTTATTAACACTTTCAATTATTCTCTTCTTCATTATTTCTTCCATCTTCTTCATTCCTTATCATAAAACGACCGAGGCCATTTTCAAAGGTGAATATATCACATTGCCTTTACTTATATACTTTTCCCTGACACCCAATAATGACACCAGAAAATAATCTAGTTATATAACTATAACAATCTTTAAATAGTATTGTATCCTTTACTTTCTTCGTCCTCTCCCACCACGAGCTGGTTTCTTATCTCCCCTTCGACCAACTCTAGGTGTTCCACCACATTCTCCTTTTCTACCTGATATTCTTTTTGCCATTGTTTTTATTTACCTCCTATTATTTATGATGACGGATTACTTATCCTTTCCAAATTTAAACTTCCTGCAACCCCATCATCAAAAACAGCATCACCTTCAAAATCTATATTTGTACTTGTTACATAATATTGTAATTGAACTTTTTGTCCTGCTTCAGCATAAACTGTTCCAGTGAATGGCATTGTATCAATTCCAGTTGTTTTAAATTCTTTACTATTTGCAAATTGTAAACATTTTGCTTCTATTCCATTAATTAAAATTCTTGAATAAAGACTTGCTTCTTGATTCCCTACACCATTATTTTTTGGATGAAGACAACCTTGAACTCTATAAATTCCAGTATGTTCAATGGTTATTGAAACATTTGAATCCGTTAAAGAATAACCTGAAGTTGTTTCATCATCAATAGTTAAATCCCATGTTATATTAACCCATGTATCTGCTGAAGTTGTATCTATGGTTGCATTTCTATGATATTGAGTAACATAATTTTTACCTTCAATATAACCTGTTACATTTAAATCTCCAGTCATTGTACAACCAGTTAGTTTACAATAGACTAGATCTAATAGTCCTTGAATCCAATCCTTTAATGTTGTTGGGGTGTAGCCTTGTAAGTATTGGGAGTCGTTTACAGTAGGAATTAAAGAATAATTGATTGTTTCATCATGAGAAAGATAATCATAACCAAAACTTATAGACGACACTAAAGGTGAAAATATTATTATTAAAATAATAACACCACTAAATTCCCATATTTTATTCTTATTTATTATTTTTTGCATTTTCAACATCTAATATATAGGTAACTACTATTTAAATATCTTCGTTATTTTATATTAATTATATAAGGGCTCATAATTGAACAATTTGATTTACATAATTCACATATAAAAGATGGTTGAGAATAATAAATATAAAATAAAGTTAAACTAATAGATATAAGAATTATCACCAAGGCTACAACTACACCAAAAATTATTCCTAATGTTTGTTCATTCACTTTTTTCTTTGTCTTCTAAAGAATCTTCTTCTAATACTTGAAGCGTTTTCTCCTGTGCTAGAGCTGTCCTCTCCTGTGCTAGAGCTGTCCTTTCCATCATCGTCAGCAACTGTCTTCGAAAGTAACTCTCGTCTTTCAGGTTGCTTAGGTCTGATAGAATCGCTAGATGTTGGTTCAATTCCTTGTTTTGTTGCTCTAGTTTCTTCTGTATCGTTAAAGACTCCTCCTTTGTATCCTTTACCATCTTGAATTTTACTAATGTTATCCTCTGGTTTATATTTTTTCAACATCCTTTTCTTACTAATATCAAACCACATTCTCCAAAATATAAAAGTAATCATCAATACTAAAATAATTACTAATTCAATATAAATTTTCATTATCCAGCGGAAATAATTCCAGAGCTTCCGCTTCTTAATTTACTTACAATGTCTGCTAGTTGAGAAGTTATTTTTGCATTAACCTCTTGTATGGCCATAGAATTTTCAGTTGCAGCAGACAATGGAGCAACAGCCTCCCCAATTTTACCAACAATAAACCACATTCCAAATATTAAAACTATTAAGAAACCAAATAAAAGAAGATGAACCCCATATTTCTCTAAAAAACTATTTTTCCCATAAGTCTGATGACTTAATCTATCTAATGCAACATGGAACATACGGACATCTCTATCTATTGGTTCTATATCTAACATTGCTCTTTTAGAATCTAAATCACCTAAAACAATATTATAATAATAACCATCTTGACCTTTAGCAAACCAATAAGTATTTCTACCCATCTTTTTACCATAGGCTGTTAAAAACTTTTTCATCGAGAGAGTTTTAAATAATTCTTCTCCACCAACTCCCAAGCTGATTGTTCTTGCCCTTGTCTTTTTTGTTACTTGATAACCCATTCCAGAAATATTTTCAAAGAAGACTATTTTTTTATTATATGTTAATAAGAAAAGAATCCATGAAACAATCCCAATAAGAAATATACCAATAGCTACTGCAACTAAAACCCAAACCCATGTGTTAGAAAAAAATCCAGCTATTTCTATCTTTGGTATTCCTGGGAGAGAATCAGAGACACCTAAGTCATTAAGAATCCCCATCAGAATACTAAACTCCCTTCATCATTAAAATTACTTATTAGAATTTTTTCAAATTCTTCTTCAGAAATTTGTTCTCCATTTTTTGCAGAGAGATTTAGTTTTAATTTCTTAAAGATTTCTTTAGTTTCACCACTAACATTTATCGTAGCCATTAATTATTCTAATTAATTTAACTATTTAAATGTTCCTATTAAATTCAAATAAAGAAATATCAAGGAGGGGGTTTCACCCTCTGCCATCCCCAACGGGACTTAGTCTTAGAAATAAAAGACTGTAAACTAAAATTTTTACTTTTATAGGCCTCCTCCCATGTTCATCCTCTGCCAAGTAGCAACTAGCAGAACAAGAACACCAAGGATAAGAACTATTGCCGCAACTAATAAAATAGTTGGAATCTTATCTGATACATTATCTACACCAGCAGTGAAGTTAGTATTTAAACCATCAGCAGATACTTCTGTATCTGTTTTTAGTGTATACGTGTATGACAAAACAACATTAGCATAATTAACTGTAGTAATGTTGGTTATAACTCCAGCATCTGAAACCGTGTAGTTCCCAGATAGAATAGTTTCATTACTTGTTAAGTTTATAGCTTCACTAATTGAAATACTTCCACTTACAAATTTTGTCACAGAAGCACCAGCCAATGTATCTCCAGTAGCATTTATGTAACTACTTTCATTAATCACAGTACCAGTAGTTCTCCCATCTTGAAGTAATTCTGCGTCAATTAAAGTATTAACAATTACAAAAGCAATTATAACACCTATAACTAAAGAGGCAATACCAAAAATTAATCCAGTAATTAATCCCCCTGTTTGAGCTTTTTTAGAACGCAACATTTTTTCTTCAAGATGTTTATAAACTGCCTCCTGTACCTCCACCAATATTCATTCTTTGCCATGTAGCTACAAGTAGTACAAGAACACCAAGAATCAATACGATAGCTGCAACAAGCAATATAGTCGGAATCTTACTAGATACATTGTCTACACCTTCAGTGAAGTTACCCACCATTAGATTAGCACTTGTATTTGAATCACCAGTTAGTAAATCTGCATCAACTAAAGTATTAACAATTACAAAAGAAATTATAACACCTATAACTAATGAAGCAATACCAAAAATTAATCCAGTAATCAAACCACCTGTCTGACCTTTCTTATTTTCCATTAACATCTTTTTAAACCTCCTTTCAATAATATAAAGCTAAAATTCATAGATAATAGAAGTGTTTTTTGTTTATAATACTACTGTTACACTTCGCTAATTATCGTAACAGTGTAACACTTTAAATTTCACTAGGCTTTCTATCTAAGAAGAACCATATTGCTCCTAAGATATTTAAGGCTACAACTATAATCAACCAATCTAATTGTATAAATCCTCCAGATATGGAAAATATTAAAGCTGGAAGTAAAGTTGCCATTGCTGCAATCAATGCCCAGGCAGAATAATCAGCAGTTCCACTCTTTATTGTTTGTCTTGTAATCCCTCCAAGAAAAACAGTTAGATATACAAATAACAAAATTAATGAACTCATAAAAGGAAATACATTAAACGTATCTATAACTATAGCATCTAATCCAGATGTTGCATTGGGTAATTCATACAGATATGACATTATGGGTTACCTCTCAAAGTTTTTAATAAATATAATGCAAACATCAATGTAATAATTGAAATGAGGACTGTAAAGAATATTCCAAAAGGAGAACCCCATCCACCAAAGATTGAATTAATTGGTAGGGTAACAATATTTTTTAATGAACCAACTAAACTTCCTCTTGTTGGTGAAAATGGAGCAGCAGATGGAAGGCTATCACTTCCTTCAGCAATAGTTGTTTCTAATATTGAAGTATAAGTATCTTCTGACTCTGTTGAAAATTGTGAAGCATTTCCCTTATTTAAATTGTAAGAGGAAGCAACAACTGAATCTGAACCAATATTCATATCAGCATCATTATCATTCCCAAAGCTAATTGCAAAACCAAAGATTGCTATTGAAAATAAAACAATCATTGTTATACTAATTGTTAGTGATATTTGACTTCCCATTATGTTCTCCTACTCGCTTTAATTATTACCAATATTATAGCTATTCCAAAGTATAAGATGGTTGCAGTTGCTCCTATAAATCCTGTATTCTCTACAATGTTTAGGCCAACTAATAATAATACTCCAACAAAAAGAAATACTGCAGATATTACTGGATTATTTGAAACACTCATTCCAATTAAAGTAAGTATAATCATAACTCCCAAAAATATTTGGATTCCACCAAATATATCGCTAGAACGTTGGTCTATTTTTATAGAACCTCTTCCTTGTTCAATATCATTTTTGTAAACTTTAGCCATAACACTTGAATTTCCAAAACTATTTGGAATAGTTACAGATATTGTTCCACTTGCAGAAGTTAGGATGCTTGTATTTACTGCGGTTCCAAGAGTATCTTGTCTAATAACTTGCAATTTAATTTCCGAAGGTTCTCCAGAAGGAATATCAAATGTAGTTGAAACTATTCTTGAAGTTGAATTATATCCTAGCGTAAAGTCAAAATCATCTCCTTCTGAATAATCTGGAAGATCTATTTCTGTTTGAAAAGCATTTAATTCTATTGTGCAAGTGCTAACTAGTGGAGTTTGACAAATTGCTAGAACATTTGTAAATGAAGAAATAAGTTCTCCAACATCATAAACATAGAAATTATAAATCACATCATTAAGTTCTAGGGATGCAGAGGTAATTCCGTTTGCATCTGTTTTTGGAATTTCTGTAATATTAAAGTTCCCACCATCTACATATTTTCTTTCTATTTGTATCAAAGCCCCGTTTACTGGAAGATAAGAAGTATCTCTTACAATTATTTTAAAGTTTTGTGCATCATCTATTGGAAGGTCAAGTAAAGATATTTTTTCATTGAGATTAGAAGCATCTAAAGTATCATTATAAATATTATAGAATTCTATAGAATAATTTGTTGCTGAATATCGTATTTGAATATCCATAGAATATGATTCTCCATCAGAAAGATTATTGTTTATACAAAATGCAGCAGGATTTGTTGAATTAAAATCATGAGAAAAACTACTTACTTCATCACTCCTTGAAGAAGTATACAAAGTTAAATCTATTTCTATTGATGAATTATGTGAAGTTCCGTTTATTTTTTCTAATGTTTTCTCATCATAAAGGGTAAAATTTTTTATAACATACATTCCAGCACCACAAGTTTCATTAATTACTATTGGAGTAACTGTTTGGTTGTGTGAAGTTGTATTATAATCTAAACCAACTGCATTAGTTAATGTCCAATAAAAGGTTAAATTTTCTTCACTACTAACTCCTGGAGCAACCTTATTTTTACTTAAAATATAAGTATTTCCTGAAGAACTTATTGAACCTAAGGTATCTGTTCCATTATAATTAAGATAAGCAACAGTAATTTGTGAATCAGATATTAAGGTTATGTTAAATGGATTTGTCGCTCCAGATACTGTTGAAGAAACATAATATTCATCTGTAACTGTTAGATTATATGTCCAACTTAAAAAAGATGAGACCTCATTTCCAATACTATCATTTGCATAAAAAGTTACATTTGTAAAATCATCTACTAATATAAAAGATGTTGTGTTCTCACTACAAGTCACTGTGGTATTTGTATTATTATATTCATACCAACAAGTATCTATATTGTCATCTGTTGCTGTCCAGTTAAGAGTTTCATTTTCACCAATTGCCCCATAATCTACAGTTCCATCTGGATAAGTAATGTTAATAGTAGGCGCAATCAAATCAATCAAAACAGTTCTATTCTCTAAAGCAAAACCACAATCTTCATCACTATCACACGCATAACAACTCCAAAGTGTAGGGGCTGTTATTGTTCTTGTGAATGTTTGTGTATGTAGATTATAGTAA
>Ga0222700_1000362_pt1 | contig 9278 bp, 11 predicted proteins | sample AntAcemetage1454_FD_181013 | JGI IMG/M metagenome (GOLD analysis project Ga0222700, IMG submission 181013) | Saline water microbial communities from Ace Lake, Antarctica - #1454 | ecosystem: Environmental > Aquatic > Non-marine Saline and Alkaline > Saline | place: Antarctica: Ace Lake...
TTGTATTCTTCGTCACCCGGTTCCAGTCCAACCAATTTGCCGTTAAATGTCTTCAGCGTCTTGTACCAGTCTTGGGTGATCTCAAAAGGCAAGATATCAATCATGTTCTTTTTCTTCTCCATCAGGCATTCGTACATATTGACCTTGCCTTTTTTGCCGGATTTGGCAAGATCTAAAACATCAATGCCGCCATACTTGGAAACATCCCGGTTTTTGACGGTGGACTGGGTTCTTTTTTTCAATGCCGCTTTTCGTTCTTCCTTTGTTTTTCTCGCCATGTTTTACTCTCCTTATACTTAGGTATTAATAATTAGTTATTGACCTGATACGGGCTTGTAAGACGGTCATAGGGCTATGATTTAGTATATTTCGACCTGCTCCTTTTACGTATGAATTTATCGACATCTTCTTTGTAGATATTATCGACATTTTCTTCTTTCATATCAGCACAGCAAATGGCTTTGAAAATATCCCATTTTGCTTGTTTTATTGCTCCGATAATATCCCCGGCCTGATTGCAGGCGATTCCGGCGGACTTATCAACAATGATTCCGCAGACGTGAACAAGACTGTTATAATATGTTGTCTTTTTGGTCCGGATTGCTTCTCCCGTTATTCTATTTACCCCATCCCGCCATTCATGCAAACTCCAACAATACGGGTCTTTTTCAATTTCAAAGGTATCGTTTATTTTGATCATTTTTACTCCCTTTTTTTATTACCAGAATTTGATTATAAAATGAGCAATAGTAAAACTTAATCCACCGACCAGAATACTTATAATTAAAATCACTAATGCAATTATTGATTCTGTTAATGTGAATCCTTTATTATTCATCTCCTGCTTCTCTTTTTCCCGGCTTCGCGGATCTTTTCAGCGGTCTTGCCGGATTTTTCTTTCACTATCCGCTTTCCGGCTTTTATGGTCTGTGGATTTTTGGGGCCGACAAACCAATTAGCCACAAATAATTTGATTGCCTTGTCCAGAGCACTATCTTTTTTATCAAGGGATTTTAACTGGATTGCAATAACGTCCAGGTCATGCTGAAGTTTCTTGATTTTTGCTTTTGTCGTTATCCCGATTTCATTCACTTCATCAATTTTATTATGAAGGATTTGCAAAATAGTGGCGTCCACCGTTGCAATGCTTGCTTTTTTCAAATTGAAAAGGGCCGGGTCGTTATTGATCTCCGCTACCAGGCCGGATCGCCACAATTCAAACTGATCTTCGACCTCCCTCAATTGCTCGGTCAGGTCCAATTTTATATCACTGTAATAGCCATACAATGACGGTATTGCCAAAACCTCTTCCTCCAAAAATTCCGGGTCAATTGCCCGTTCATTTTCATAATCTCTCATTCTGTTTCCTCCTTTTCGGGTTTTGTATGGATAACAATTGGGAAATCTCTTATTCCGCATTTATCACAACAGATTGCCCTTTCTTTAATCCATCGTAAGGCTAATACTTCAACTGCATTTTCTGGTATTATATGGATATACAAATCGGATTCTATTTCTGCTTTCATGGGTCAATCTCCTTTTTGTTTGTAACAAATGGATAGTTTGATTTATCCTCAATTGGGGTTAATTTTTGAAGCCGATCAAAGGCAATTTCCATCACCTCTGCCCTGGCCTTGTAGAATGCTACTTGGTCTTGCAGCTTACAGGCGTACAGGGTCACGAAAAGGCCAATTATACACAGCGCTATTACCAGCAGGTATGCTTTGGTTGGATTCATTTGCTTTTTGCCTTCTGCGGGGTATGGGTATCAACGATTAATTCCTGCCCGCACGTACACCTAAAGCGTGATATTCTGCGGCTTATACCGGCTCCAATAAACGTAGTGTGGCAGGTCGGGCAATAATAGCTTGATTGCTCACACACCGTTTCTTTGTGTCTGACAACCACCCTTTTTGGCTTTTTTGTTACTTTCATCCTTCAATCACCTCCAAACACGCAAAGGCTAATCCGGCTGTGCCATTGGCATAATTGGGTTCCCGGAAGCATTCAAAAACAAGAGCAAAATATGGATCTGGATGTGGCGAATTATAAATACAATTTCTGAAATACCCAATGATTGCTTGCCGTACTCCTTCCGGATCTTTTTTCAATCCTTTTAATATTCGGGTTACTTCTTTCCATTCTGCCTGTTTTACCAGGGCTTGACATAATTCCAATACTTGAGGGTCTTCCGATATGGAAAGGTTTTTGATTGCATCTTCAATTTCATCCGGGTCAAGATCAATCACCTGATCCAATATTACTAGAGCCATACCTGGGCACCCATCAGAAACATCAGCTATTTTGGTAATAGCGGAATCGGGTATATCATCAATTCCTTCAGAATCCAGAATTTTGCTTATAAGTTCCTTAAGATAGTTTATAGATAGTTTTTCTACTTCAAAGCTGGAACATCTTCTTTTTATTGGAAAAATAACTTTTTGTGGTTCATTCGTGCAAATAATAAAAAAAACATGAGCCGGGGCATCTTCCATTGGTTTCAACATTGAATCTTGAAAATCCTTAGAACAACGATGGAATTCATCCATTAAATAAATTCGTGATTTTCCATACATTGGAGATAGTCTCATGGATGTTTTTATTGATTTTGCATGATCGACTCCATATGGAGGAGACATTTCTATGAAGTCGTTGCCGACGCATTTGACCATATCTTTAATAATTCGGGCAAATGTAGTTTTTCCACAACCAGAAGATCCAGAAAATAAAAAACTATGAGGATAATCTTTTGATTTACGTCCAAATATAGTTGAAAGCTTTTTTTTAGTTTCATCATTCCCGATAACGTCGTCTAACTCTTTTGGTCGATAATCTATGTGCAGGGGCATTATTCCTTCTCCTTTTTATTCTATTATATTTTTCACAGGCCCGAGTTCCTGGGTAAATAACATTGCCCTCAGTACATTTGATCGGGCCGCTGGGAAGCTCTCTCCCGTTAACAAAAGCCTGGCAATTTTTGCAGTATATATTCATAATGTCTTTCTTGCCTTGCAATCTGATTTATACGGGCAGATTTTGTTATCGCATTCTATATTTTCTTCCAAGTGATCTTCTTCACAACAGTCTTGGCACATACCATCGCAATTTTCTATTTCATCATCTAAAAGCATCGCTCCGCATTGTTCACATGTTTCCATATTAATTTCCTTGTATCTATATTATATATATTTTTTAAATATTTTTAAAAAAACTTAGAAAGGGATTTCGTCCAGGCTATAATATATTGGAATGTTAAGTTGATTTGCAATTTCAATTTCGGCTAAAGTACCTTTGCTATTTTCCCAACCTGGAATCACCAATATGCAATCGGAGACCTTCAACCATTCAATTGAAAAATTATAATAATCATTAATCGATAATGATTCATTATTGTGAAGCATAAGATGATGATGAAAATCATGCCAGGGCACCCATGGAGCAAATCCGGCAAGCAATACCTTTGCTCCCATTCGCATTCCGTTCCGCATATTTTCAAGGCAATCAGTAATATTGTCGGCAGAATATGGTCCTGCAATATATACTTTTTTCATTATTGCAATCCTTTATTTTATGTTAAAAGAATGGTTTAATTTGCTTCTTGTTTTCTTTCAGATTCTTAACCGTGACATTGTAATAAGATTTTTTCAATTCACATCCAATAAACCTTCTCTTCATTTTTAACGCTTCATATCCTTCTGATCCAATACCCGCAAAAGGCGAAAAAACAATATCTCCTTTATTTGTCCATAGCTCAAGACATCTTGATATTACATCAAGCTGCAAAGGACAGATATGGCGTTCATCATCTTTCTCCCTTGCCTGTTTAACATTTAAGGTATCAGATTGTCGAATATCAAGCCAAATAGACGATGCATATCTTTGCCATATTTTTTGGCTAAATCTATTTAAATTATGTTCTTTGTGTTTTGGCCTGTCCGGTTGTTGTTTTGAGCCAACATAATGCTCAAATCCATTTTTTCTTGAAATTGGTTCCGGATTATTACCGGGCTTTCGAATTGTTACAATATAATCCGGGAGGGCCTGTCTACATATGGCCGAATCTTTTACAACTTGTTTATGGGCAAGACTTATGGCTCTTGTTCTTACGGCTTCAAATAATTCATTTTTTTTAATTTGTACTTTGCTATGGTAAATAAATCCTACTTTTTCAAATTCTCTTAATAATATTCCTGGAAAGTCTTTTAGCCCGATGTATCCATCCCGCTCTTTCATGGCCGGGATATCGGAGCAATGAAAACTCAATAACCGGCCCGGCATTGTTATGCGATATAATTCAGGAATTAAAAATGAAAAATGATCATAAAATTGCTGATCCGTGGAATTCCCCATATCCCTGATGGATGCAGAATATGTAAAAAGAGAACTAAAAGGCGGACTAAACAAGGAGTAATGAATTGAATTTGATGGCAATCCCTTTATAACTTCTATAGCATCTCCATGATATACCGACCATTGATCTGTTATTTCTTGACTGATAATTTTGGGAACATATTTCTTTTTATTGTTATTATATTCAAATAATTTTGCATCAGTTTCTTTCAATTTTTGTTTATAGAATTCTATTTCATCAATTATTTTATCCATCAATAATAAACTCCTTATTTATATTTTTATTGCTATGCACCCACAAATGACAGGTTTTGCATAATAAAATTAAATTATTTGGATCGCCTCTTTTTTCTTTATTTATAAAAGTAACAATATGATGTATGTGGAAAGTACCCCTATTTTTTTTAATATTATGTTTTTTACCGCATCTTTGACATATTGCACCATCCCTTTCCCATACTTTTTTTACAGCATTGACCCATTCTTTTGATGCGTAAAAAGCTTGTCTTTCAGGAGTTATCCCTCCTCTCCATGATGCTGGTTTTCTATTATAATAATGCATCCAATGAACACCATTAACATAACATGGAATCCTTCCGTCTTTTAATCTTGCTTGTCTTGTTTTCTCTTTATTTTCTTCTGTATGCTTTTTGCCTTTAAATGCACTTTCCTGACCTTTTTTAAAACATTGTCCATAATCCGTTCCCCTTGACCTTATTTTAATTCCATATTCATGAATCCATGTCCAAACACATTTAGCATCTCTCCCGATTTCTCTTGATATTTGATCAGCACTTTTTCCATTGATTATGTATTCTTGAATTAAAAATTCTTTGGTGAAACCGAGTTTTTCCCTTTGTTTTTTTTGCCATTTTCCTTTGCAATATTTATTGCAAAAATATTTATCTGTTTTTGATTGATGCCTTTTTAATTCGGTATTACAAAAAGAACAAAGTACTATTTTTGAACTTGCCATTATTACGCCTCCGTATATTATTATTTATTATAATGTAGCATATGGCGGTGTAATAATCAAATAAAAAGATTTTATCTCCTGTAATTCCATTTATCCCAATCTTCATTAGTCAATTTTATATCGGAACTTTTCATCCATCCTTCAAAAGTTTTATCACCCCTATTATATCCAAATGTCGAACCGTAATAAGAAAAGGCTCTAATAAGATTTTTTGTCCAATATTTTCCAATATAATCTAATTTTTTATGGGTTTGATTTAAAGGCCGGTATCGCATTAAATATGGATTGCTTTTAAATTTCCATGCTTCAGTTGCCCTGTAATAAGCATCTTGCGGAGTTTCTTCAAAATTATATAAAACATATGTATAAGAGTTGCCTGATAATTTTAATCCAGCTTTTTGCAATTTCTCCATGGCTTTTTGATAATGACCATCATCTTTTATTCTATCAAATCCAATTCTAAACCCCTGCCTTGTATATTTTAAAGAAGCAAGCAACTTTGCATTTTTATCATTAATTTCTCTACAATTCATGCCATTATTGAATATCACTTTTTTATTATTTTCATTCAGGCAATGGATTACATTTTTAATATGCTCATGTGGGGCGGATAAAAAGCTATTATCTGAAACCATGCAAACTTCTCGGTCTATATTTTCAATATTTCCCTTCCAATTTGGACAGATATAATATTCTTGCTCCATCCGCCAGACCATGCAATACGCGCATTTATTTACGCATCCCCTTGTCGTAAATAAAGTCATTACATTATTAAAAAATCCACTCATACCATAATCAAGATCATAATCCGGTAAATAAGAATCAAGTATTTTTGAATGACCCGTAAAAACGTAAAGATTTTTTGATGTGTTTTTTAATACGTGTTTTGACATTATTGAGGCATATATTCCACCAACAATAACAGGCACATTATTTAAAAGTAGGCCATTTTGACAATCATGTATGACTTTTAAAACTTTGTCGGAATCATTGGTGAACATAGAAGTGATACAAATCAAATTAAAATTGCCAGGAATAATTCCCCTTGAATAAGTTATTTTCGCTCCATTAGATTTTGCAAATGTGGATATTTTAGCCAATCCTAATGGAATATAACTCCGCCGATATGGAGGTTCTATTAATAAAATATTTTTTGCTTTTTTGAGCATTTCAATTAATTGATTTTCGTTAATTACCCTGTTATCCATTTTGGCAACCTCATTTTTTTAGTAGGTGAATAATCAATAAATGTTTTTTTGGATTGTTCCAATTCTATTTTAGCAAAATCTTTTGTATGATTTATCATATTTTCAGTCATTAATTTTGCCTGTTTATCTTTACGCCTAATGTTTTTTAAAACAGATCCTTCCCGCTCTTCAATAAAAATATGAATATCGACTTTCTCTTTTTGCCCAAATCTCCATATGCGCCTTACTGCCTGATAGAATTGTTCCCAACTATCACTCAGTCCAATAAATGCCGCTTTATTGCAAACTTGCCAATTCATACCAAGGCCTGCTATTTTTGGTTTGGTCGCTATCCGTTTCAAATCGCCGGAAGCAAATCCAATCATTCTCTGGATTTTGATATCATTAGAATGTCTACCTGCAACTTCTTTGGCGTAATTAACTTTTTTTGTGATTGCCTCACCTTCTGGGTTTAAATTAACCCAACAGACCCATCTACTATCAGTTGGGTTAATTATATCTGCCGCTGTTTGACATCTAATTTCAACTGTTTCCCGTCTTACTTTCCGACGTTCATCTAATGTTGATGCTGTTTGTAATAATAATAATCCTTCTGTTGGTTTTGCGTCTGATTTTATAATATGTTCATGATATTCAATTTCTGGTAATTCAAATCCGCCATTATCAAATCCGATATCAGATGGTTTATTAATCATGATTGCCCATGATGCCATCCATTTCCAAAATATATTATTTTTTACATGTCCCTTTAATCGCCAATGGCCAACTTTGTCAGTATCGTTTATAAAAAAGGTTGATAGCATTTCTGATCTTGTCATCACTCCTAAAAATTCAGAATGGTTTCCCAACTCCATATAATCATTGGGGGCTGGGGTTGCAGTACAAGCAAGGCGATATTTAGTTTTTTGGAAAGAACCAATAATTTCATTTCGAATTGCTCCGGAGAAATTTTTCAAAATACTGGAATTATGAACAAGGCATCCGTTTACGCTGAAAGATGGATGCCGTTCTGCTTCAATGTCATAGAAATATACGATGCCTGATTCATCCCTGTATTTTTCCAATTCAGGATGTCCTTGTTCCAAAATCTCAATACTTTCCACCCTAAAGATATCAATTTTTGATCTTTCTTTTTGTCGATAATTTGTACTTTTTTGTTCACGTGTCCTGCCCCATCTATTTCTATTGCTATTTTTAGAGTTGGATTTCCTACATCCACTTTGTAACAGGTTGGATATCCAGGTTGCCTTTTTCCTAAAGAAATTGGATATTCTGGAATCCATTTTTTTGACAGGCATTCTATCATTATTTGTTGCGGGATTGAGAATGGTCGACCGTTGCCTCCCTTTTTTCCTTTCCATTGCCGAAATGTTCCGTTGGCTGTTTTGGTTTGAATCATTTTTTCGATTGTTTTGGGATTTGACATTGGATTTAAATTGGCTATTCGATCCATTTCTTTTATCGCTTTGGGATCTCCGCTTCGAAGCCATTTTGATCTCGAAATTCCCCTTTTGGCCGCTATCTCTGGGGTATGTACTTTTGCTTTGTGTTCTGGAGTATTCATCCTCCATTTCGCTGAGCAAGATGTCCCGCAAAACCTCGCCATTTTGTTCGCCACATATTTTGGACGAAAAATCACCCCGCACCAAGCGCATTGTCTCTTCTGTTGCCATGAGACAATCTTCGGGTTGTAAATCTTTTGCGAATCTCCATCCATGCAAGGTAAACCATGGATGATGTTCGCTACAGGTAAACGGCCTTCCTTTGATACGAATTTGAACCGCCCTGTCGATGGGTCTTTTACAGATATTATATACATGATCAATTCCTCCTGCATTATAAATTTTATCCCCAATGGTGACATCTTTAATATACTTCGATCCTAAAGAATTGTCAATATTAAAAACATCTATTGGAGTGTCAGGAGAAAAACATTCATCCAGTACAATTCCAACAAATCTATCAGGGTCAAATTTATGAAGTTTTTCATAATTGGTGATATTTATTCCATTAATTACATCACTATCATTAACACAAATATTTACATCTATTCCAAATTTTTTGCCTTCTCTTTGTGTTTGTTCTGATACGGCTAATGGTGCGAGAATCAAAATTGGTTCTTTTTCTTTTTTATGAATTTGCTTTGACCATTCGAGTAATTGGCATGTTTTGCCCAGGCCACAATCCTCAAATAAAGCTGCCCGGCCTCTGGCAATTGCCCATTTTGTAAGGATGGCTTGCCAATCAAAAAGCATGGGATTCAATTTTTTTAATGGGGTATCGAATCCACTGGGCATTGCGACATTTACTTTTTTTTTAAGATATTCTTCGTATTTTTTTATCATGGTATCCTTATTATAAAGTGATTTTTAAAAAAACTTAGAAAGGGATCTCATCTCTGTTTTTTCTTCTTGGCCTTCGACTTATAGGAGATTCTTTTTGAGTAATAAATAATCCTTCTGAAAAATATTCCTTTAAAATCTTTTCTTCTGGAACTTCATGTTGATCATGGGCTTTTATTTTGCTCAATGTTATGGCTGTTGTTCCCGAAAAAGAAGATTTTGAAATAGCCACGACATCTTTTAAATTAAAAAAACCACCCGAATTTTGGGATATTGGATTTAATATTTTATGGGCTTCCTTTTCACCAACACCTTTTATTTCGATAAATGGAGCGTACAATATTTTATCAGCAACCCTCCATTCAATAGCATCGGAAAAACCTATTTTGGGTGTAATGATTT
>Ga0222700_1000369_pt1 | contig 9196 bp, 6 predicted proteins | sample AntAcemetage1454_FD_181013 | JGI IMG/M metagenome (GOLD analysis project Ga0222700, IMG submission 181013) | Saline water microbial communities from Ace Lake, Antarctica - #1454 | ecosystem: Environmental > Aquatic > Non-marine Saline and Alkaline > Saline | place: Antarctica: Ace Lake | collected...
TTTCTTGAAATGACCAATAGGGATAAAAAGTACTATAGAAGAAAACCAGGTTGGTACTTTCTTAGATTTAAATGGTTCTTACTCACTAAGTACCAAAAGGAAGTAACTAGAATAAAGAGGGAGTGGGAGTACAAACTAAGAAACAATCCCAATAAAGGAAAGATTCAATCTCGTATAGGATACTTAAACGATAAGAAGGATGATGAAAGAATTTAGTGCTGATCTGAGCTTAATGCTATACTCTGTAGAAGAGCAAGCAGGAAAAGAGTGTAGGGATATCGTGAGTAAGTATCTCAGTAACTATAAAATATCTGAGATATGTAAAGAGCTAAAACTCAGTAGATTTAAAGTTCAAAGACGATTAAATAAAGGATTGGAGATTTTGAAGCAAATAGTAGAAAAGGAGAGAAGTTATGGGAAGAACTAGAAAGACTGAAGTTTTAAAAAGAAGAACTGCAGTTAGAAAGTTGTATCTTAAAGGTATTACGAGAGTCGAAGACCTATTAGCTCATTCCGACTTACAGACATTCGGACCCGTAAGTGAGAGTACTATTAGAAAAGATTTAGCTGCAATAAATAGGTGGTACGTGGCAGCTGTAGAAAAGAATCCTCAAATACTAGATAAACAGGCTGAGTACATTCTTAAACATTTAGATCAACTTAATATGATAAAAGCAAGACTTAATGAAATTGCTGAAAGAGCTAAAGAATCGGGAAGCTTAAAGAGTGAGATAAGTGCTCTAAAAGCTATCTTAGATGAATTAAATCATGAAGCTAAAGTCTTAAAGCTAATTGATGTGTCTAAGACTATTAATCAATACATTAAGATTGATAAAATAGAAATGATATTTACTAAAGTTATAGATGTTATTAAAGAATTTGTACCCGTAGATCAACAAAAGTATGCTTTAGAGCGTCTAAAACAAGTAGGAACTCAAATAACAGATGTGAAATCCAATGATGGACAAAAATAAAAAACTTCAAAGTATCTTCGATAAGTCTGTAGATAGGGCTCTAGAAGATGTAAAGTTAGGTGAAAGTCAATTCGAGATTACTCCTGTACCACCCAAAGAGTTTTTCGAAGTGTGGTTAAAACAACCTCTTTTTCCAGAACAATACAGAATTATTAATCAGATATTTACTGCAGATTATAAGAATTGGAGAAAAGACATCAAAGAGATTCTGTTATTGTGGGGAGAAGGAGCTTCAAAGGACTATACCATTGTTCGTACACTAGTATATTGCTGCTATTTTCTCTGTTGTCTTCGAAATCCTCAAGAGTACTTTAACATAGGAGCTAGTACTCCTATAGTCGTAGCGTGTATGAGTGTAAATGAAGAGCATGCTAAGGATGTATTTTTTAAGCAATTTACTACTGTTATCAAAAAAATAAGAAACCCTGCAACTGGTAGAAACTTTTTTGCTGATTTGGGAGTAGATCTGAGAGATGGTAGAGATATTCAAACTCGAAAAGTGTTATTTCCAAATCACGTAGAAGCGATGGCAGCTGATGCCTCTAGATATGGAGTAGAGGGTAAAAATGTTCTAATGTGCATATTTGATGAAATTGCTGAAGTTAGGTATGATAGAGCTAAAGAAAGATACGATAATGCTAGAAATACAGCTTTTTCGAGATTTCCTGATCACTATAAGCTAGTTATGATCTCTTATCCTAGAGATGAGTTTGATTATATGATGACTCACTATGCTGAAGTAGATGAATGGCCTGAGGACGACAAGAAACAGGTATTTAAAAGTCGAAAGTCTCCTTGGGAAGTCAGAAGTAAAGAGGGAGCTCATCCTGATTTAATAAATAAACGTTTATATAAACTAAAAGAAGACTATGTTCCCATATATAGAAAAGATCCCGAAGATGCTAAAAGAAGATACGAGTGTCTTTTTACTAAGTCTTCTGGTGCAAGATTTCTTAAAAAGTACGAGCTTATACTAGAAAGGTGTATTAATTTTGATAGACCTTCTCCGATTATATGGGACGATGTCGGAAGAGAGGGTGAAGTATTTGTAACAGAAAAAGAATTGTTAACCTTAAACTGGCAACCTTGGTTTAGACCTGGATACAGCTATGAGGCATACTTACTAGAGCAAAAATTATTAAAAAATCCTGAAAATGATAAATTGAGAGATCTACTGAATAAAGAACTAGTGAGACATGAGAATGCTCAATACTTTGTGCACATAGATTTATCTCAAGGAATAAAAGATTGCGCAGGATTAGTTATTATCCACTCTTATGCAATCACTCCAACACAAATGGGGTACTACGTAGACTTAGCAATTCAGATAAGACCTGAAGATGCAGAAATTGACTTTGAGACTATTAGAAAATTTATATATAAACTTAGTGATAAAAATTTCGATATAATTACTACATCATTGGATGGATTCCAAAGTGTAGATTTTAGACAAATGTTAGAAAAGAGAGGGATTCAGAGTGATCTCGTATCTGTAGATAGAACAAGAAAACCATACGATACTTTAAAGGGTCTTCTGTATCAGGGTAAAGTTAGTATGTATAATTATTTAGTAATACTACGAGAATTAAAAGAACTTCAAAAAACAAATAGAGATAAGGTAGATCACCCTCAAAAGAGCCCTCAGAGGCTGAAAGAGGAGGGATTACAGTATGGGTCTAAAGATGTGGCTGATGCCCTAGCAGGAGCTGTTTATTCAGCAGTACTTCAAGAGTTGGATATAGGACCCTCGTTAGTAGATTCATCTGATACAGAGTTACCTGATGTGGAGGATATATTATAAAAACTTAGAGTATAATAAGTTGAGTAGGGTTTTCAAATAGGAGGATAAGACATGAACATATTTTCTAAAATATTCAAGAAAAAGCAGATAATTTCCAATACTAAGGGTAAAACTGAGGAAAAAGAGTCTCAGTCTAAGGAGCAACCTGGTGTAGCAGATGCTGGGGATTTCGTATCTCCTCAGTATGAGACGGTTTCTTATGAAAACGTCCAAACTATGTACGATAATTCGCCTTTATTAAAAAAATACATCAACGCTATTTTGAACGAAGCTTTAAGATACCAATTTATTGCTCGAGCAAAAAAAGGATATGAGGATAAGGCTAAGACTAAGGGTAGGGTTATATATCTCAATCAACTAATGGCTAAATGTAATTCTGTAGAAACTTTTAGTGAAGTAAGAGAGAAATATATTAAAGATCTGTATTTATATGGTAGAGCAGGTATTGAGTTAGAACCCACTACTGCAAGTGAGGCAAAGGCCCTATACGCTGTTCCTGGTTATTGTATTAGACTTGATGTAGATGACACTGGAGCTAATTTTCAAAATCCTAAAAAAGCATATAGATTAATGCATCCAGAAGAGACAGATCGAGAAGTAGCAGTTTTTCCAGAGGATTCTTTTATATATCTCGTACTAGACAAGATGAGCGATAGAATATATGGATCTGATCCTATAACCTCCATATATACTGAGCTACAAACAGATATGGCTGCTTCTAATAACCTTAAAGCAGGATCTCATTCTATGAAATCTGGAGTTTTGTGTTTACCTAAAGCTCCTAGAAAGATACTAACAGACATCGTAAATAGAATCATGCAACTGTGTAAGAAAAACTCAAGAGTTAAAATAGTTGCTTCAAATGTAGAAGGTAAATTTATAGATTTATCTAATCTTAATCCAGAAGATAACATAAAACTTCAAGCGTGGTTAATTAAAAAGGCAAATATATGGAATATCCCACCTTTTAAGTTAGGTTTAGCTGGAGAAGCTGGTTCATTAAACGCTAGAGAGCAGCGAGACGATTTTAGAGTTTTGATTGAAAGATTAGTTAAGTATGAACTTGCAAAATTAAATGCAATACTCATAACTACTAAACTAAAATTTGAAGATGTAGAGCTATACTGTCCTGATTTAGCTACAAAGTTATCATACGAAAGGGCTAGGATAGCTGTAAGACTAGTAAATGGTAGGATAGTAACTCCTAATGAAGCTAGAGTTAAATATTTAGGATTAAATAAACTAGAAGATCCTAGAGCAGATGAATTGCAAATTCCAGACCAAGAAAAGACTAATTCTACTGATAACAAATAAAGTATAAGCCGTTCGGATCTAATTAGATTAGAGTACTGAACGGCTTTTTTTATTTACTTCAGTTTATCTACTTGAAAAGCTTTAAAAGTGGGAATTGTTCTAGTTCCAGGAATTGGAAGACCCATTCCAGCTATAATTCGATATTTAATGTATACGTAACTTCCTCGTGTTAAGTTACTCCAGTTACAGTTATAAAAAACACAGCTACCCGCTACAACTAACCTTCGTCCACCACCGTTTATAGTTTCATCGTTAATAACTATAGCACGATGCCAACTAAGTCCAGTAGCAGTTAATAATTGTGTAACTTTACCCATAGCTACAAAAAAGTTTCCATCTTTAAACTTATTCTTTTCCGCTTCTCTTAATAGAGCGTCTATCCTATTCTCTAAAAAAAGAAAATAGTTTGTTAAGTCAGTTCCAAACCAGTAGTTATTAGATAGAGATAATTCAGTAGACTTATCGCTTAAATTGTATCGAACACTGTATATAATAAGATCTTGATTATTTAGATAGCTCATATTTGTATTATTTATATTTACTGCTTTACCTAGAGCTAGATTTAGATTTACTGTATCTAGGGTACAAGTTCCTCCTATGAACGCATCCTTAAAAGGTTTTAGGTACAAGTTAGCATATTGCTGCATATCGTTGTAGTCGTTCCTAACTCCCTCAATATACTTAAACTTATCTTCAATTATTGTTTTTACTCTTTGAACATTAAAACGAGTATAAGCAGTTCCTTGCCATCCTGTATCATAGAGTAAATACGTAGGCTTATCATCCTCATCATAAATAATATTGTTGTTATTGTCTCTCTTAAAATCTCCTCGAATAATTAACCTAGTAATTCTATCTGACAGATCGTAATTAACATTTAACTCAGTAACATTATGATTGCCTATAGCTACTCCCTCTTGTCCTACATATATATCTTCTGTAGGTAGACTCTCTAAATTATATATACTGAATTTTTTATTAGGTCCTAAATACCAGGCATATTTACCCACACTACTAAATATAAAGTTTAAACCGCCTCCAATAGTCTCATTCTTAAAATCGACTTCAGGAATGTTCTGAGTAGGAATATTTCCGTCTTTTCCTCGATAGTACAAACTAGGAGCTGCACCTAAAATAGTGTCTAGTACAGAGCTAGCAGATAAATTGTAATCAGTATAGTTAAATACCCAAGGGGCGTTTTCAAAGTTCTTTCTAAATCCCACGCAAGTGTACACTATTAATTGCTCGCTGTCCTTTAAAGAATACGTGATATTCGTGACGTGACCTCCAAATTTAACTGTGCCTTCGATCACTCCATATACTAAATCTCCTTCTGTGAATATAGGACTAGCATCAAACTTAGCATATTGAGTAAATTCCATCGTATCTGGTTCTAATAGACTATTTGTTATGGAAGTCATGCGCACTGTGGGATAATAAAATACCCCATCAACCCCTACGACTAATCCATCAAAATCTCCATAGGGTAAGTCGCCTATATAGGTTCCATTAGCATCGTATTGGGCCAAGTTAGAAGGAATGTAGAGAATATCAACCTCATCTTCTCCTAATCTAGAACTAATAGAGTTTACTCCACTCCCCCATCCACTTGTTGGAACCTCTCCTGAGCTATCCTCACTAATAGGTATATCGTCTTTAGCTATAGTTTCTTGTTCTTCTCCACCAACATTTCCAGTGTAACAAGCATCTCCTAACCATCCATCAGGAGCATAAAGTGCAAACATCCCAGTAGGAACTGTTGAAGTATACACTGATCTTGTAAATTTGTAATCCCAGATTTGATACTCAGTAGTCTCTACGTCCGGATTAGCTGTTTGAAGCATATCTGGATCAACGCTCGAAGTAATTGGGGATTCATCTCCACTCTCATACATAGAATTTATAATTGGATCAGGATTTTCTGAATTTACAATTAATACATCACTTCCTGATCCTTGAATTAAATTAGGAGTACTATGGGTTATATCATTAAAATTAGATATAGCTCCTGTAGCCGCCTTAGTGTACTGACTTATACTTGCAGCTACACCTCCCTGAGTAAAGGAGAAACCTATAAAGTGGTAATTTGCTGGAGCAGCAGCTGCTATAGCGGCTTTTGCACCTGCCTTCATTCTTATTTGAACTATTATAAAGGTATCGTACAGTTCTCCAAAATGCCTAGAGTATATATTGTAGTGGTAGTAAGGAATAGTTGGATCTCCATATGGATAAGTGGTATCATAGAGCTCTAACTTTTGCTGTTTACCTGCAGGCACATATGGAATATCATTTTTAACGTAGCGAGAAGCTTGTATTCCTGGTGCCCAACCACTGAAAATACTTGTGGTTTCTCCACAATTAGAAAAAGTTTGATCAGATAGAGGGTAATGGTCTGGACCATTAGTAGTATGAAGTCTGGCAATGTCGGATTGGTCACTCCATCCACTATTAAAAGTTGCAGCTTTTTTGCTACCACCATCCGATCTACTTTCAAAGATCGCATTTACGCTTAAAGGTACTGATACTATACTCATAGGTATTCTCCTCTTACATAATAGTAATCAGGTGGAGTATTAACTATAGTTGCATTCTCAATCTCTTGAGAAACTCTATCTTCTTCTGGAGACTTATAAGCATATACTCTTAGGCTCATTTCATTATTTTTAATTAGATCAGTCATATCATTGGTATAGGTGCGTCCTGCCCAGTCCAATAGTTTAACAGATAAGTCTAAGGAAGTTGAACTAGTTTGAACTACGATAGAAGTATAATTATGAACAAGATTATAAACAGTACTTGAAGGAATAACCTCCCCTCTACTTATTTGAAATCCATAAAGAACAATATAGTCTTCTTGACGACTTACAGCTTCTTGTATAAAATCTTCATAGGTTATAGCAGGATGATTCTGATCATCTACTAGTGAAGTAGATAAGTTAGCAGATTTAACGAGCTCACATACCATTGTACTAGTATTTTGCTCTATCATAATTAAATAAAGTTCTACAGAGGATGTAGGTCTATCCACATAAAAAATATTAGCAGGAGTACTGTATATATCTTCACCCGTAGTTCCAGTAGTGTATCCAGCGTCTACTTCTATTTTATACCTATCAGGAGTGGGAATCTGTTCTAAAGTAGTAGTAATATCAAAGTCAGACAAAGGGATACTCTCAAAAGTGATTGACTTTAGTAAAGTAGATCCGTTATATACCTCTATTCCTTTAGGGGGAACAGTAGTAGACGAAGCTGGTAGGCTATACTTAATAATGTACGTATTTGCGTCATACGCATAGTACAGAGCGTCTAAGGATATGGCAGCATAGTAATATCCTACAGATAGAGTAGCAGTTAAGTACCCCTCTCCCTCTTCATTTTTAAATCGAATATATATGATTTTTGTCTCCTCAGAGTTACTGCCTCCTACACTGGCATTTGTAACATCCACTTCAAAAGGATTAGATAAATTTACATCAGTAGTCCAGTCAGTACCATTTAAAGAATAAGAATACTGAGAAAGACTATCTTTAAACATCTCTAAATTTTCAAAAGATACAGATAAAGTAGAAGTACTTACAAATTTAGTATACTGTAAAAGTATGGATATGCTACTGTCGCTGAAATCGTATTTCTTTTCAAAAGGATCTTGAAGAGCTCCAGTATAAGATGTAGCATTTTTGATGATTAAACTGTACATACCTACATATTCGCTCACATCTAAAGATTTTGTTATAATACAATCGTTAGGCATAGTTGTACTTGTTATAGAGTCTACTTCTAAATTAGTAGTTACTCCGTCACCATCTACTACAGTCACTTGAGGCACTAACAATACAGAAGTTGAATAATAAATTTTAAAAGATAAAGAACTATCATTGAATACTTCATTTCCTGTGTATACAAATCCATCCTCAGTTATAGCTTCTATTTTACGTACATTGATAGGAATTGCAGTTTGAGACACAGCAACATTAACAGTAAGTCCTGTAGCTCCAGTAGCCACACTCTCAATATCTACTGTTATCACATCTGTTTTACCTATTAATTTTAAGTAAGGCTCTTCACTAGAGCTGTAGTTATTAGAATCATTAAAAGCTAATGACGGTTTTTCTGAGTCATGATAGAAGATGCTATCGTTATTCAATTTAACATCTATCTTAGTCTGACCTGCACTTCCTTTATCCTTACAATGAACTATAACACGGTCAATAGAACCCACATAGTGTGGAGCTAGTACTCTATTAACAGAGTCTCCAACTACGGGATTTTCGATATACCAAGTTTCATAGTGATAAGGAGGATTTAAATCATGATGGTTATAAGACTGTAAAAAGTCTCTGTAGTGGACTATACTATCCTCAAAAGAGAGTTGAGGTATTAGTGACTCCTCCAATCCAAGATCTTCTAAAAAACTAAGACTTATTGCTGGAGCAACTTCTGCAATTTGAATACCCTCAGATACATCTAAATGCTTAATCTTAGTAAATTGATTAGATTCAGAAAGAACTAGAGTTTCATTTATGTTTTCCCATACTGGAAGTGGAACTACATATGTTTCAAAATAGGCATCTAGAGTAGTGGTAAACTGAAGCCAAGAAGATACATAGTACTTATTAATTCCATTAGCATAATACTCTATAAAATAACTTCCATACATTAAGTAGACATTATTAGAATCTCCACCATCAGATTTTTGTTTTATTACAATAGCGTATGAAGTACCTGCTGTTACTTCGGCAGGAGAAGAAAAATCTATAGTAAGTTCCGCTCCATCACTAACATTACTAACGTCTGTAGATACCACTTCTTCTGAAGCTAATATTACGGCGGTAGGGTCTCCAGCTGATACAGTTCTAATTTCTACGACAAGATCTGCGGGAGACTGCCATCTCCTCATCCACAATTTAACAGTAGAAATCTGTCCAGATAGTCCAGCTTGAAATATCTGAGCTAATCTTCTACTTCCATACAGATTAGGCGGCATGGAGTCTACATGAGACGTAGTTTGATATTGGTCTAAAGCCATTTACTCCCTCTCTCTATTATGAGCGTGAAAGCTCTATAGTCCAGACTACTCCTAAAGACTCGCCAATCTCAAAAGACTTAT
>Ga0222700_1000370_pt1 | contig 9189 bp, 19 predicted proteins | sample AntAcemetage1454_FD_181013 | JGI IMG/M metagenome (GOLD analysis project Ga0222700, IMG submission 181013) | Saline water microbial communities from Ace Lake, Antarctica - #1454 | ecosystem: Environmental > Aquatic > Non-marine Saline and Alkaline > Saline | place: Antarctica: Ace Lake...
TTTTACTGTTGCATATTCACTAAATCTGTTTTCTTTATCCATTGCATAAACTAATTTGTATCCTTCTTCTACTTCAACATCTGCTTCGAATATATCTCCAACTAATGTATAGACTACTGTTGCTTTCTTATCTAGTGCTATCCCCCAATCTGAGATATCTTTACTTGTTAATTCTACTTTACCCATATAATTAACTTCTATTTCTGTTTCGATGTTGTCTGATACTATTTGTACTTCTATATCAACGTCTGCGTCATTAGTTATTCTAATTGGTGTTTCTGATAATACTACTGTATTTGCTACTGCTCCGCTTATTGTATAATCTCCTTTTCCTGTCACTGATATTGGGTTTGTAACCTCAAGTGTTTCTGTTCTTGTTCCATAGTGTTGAACTATTCCAGCACTTACCAATCCTACCACCAATAGGCTTAATAACGCTATTGATATTATTTTATTTCTTTTATTCATGTATATCTCCTCCATCCTTTTTAAAGGAATATCATCTTTCCAACTCTCTAACCTTAGTATTAATCTTCTGTAAAATCACTTTTCTTTTTCTTTCTAAATCTTTCATTGCCTTATCTATTACTACCTTATCTTTCCTTAGTTTATCCAAATCAGCTTTTCTAAAGTCTAATCTCATATTCTCACTTCCTTAATTTTAGGTAGTCCTACCCCTTGATTTTTTAAATCTTTTAGTAATTTATTTTTGTTTGTATAAACTGATTTAAAGGGTATCCTTAGCTCCCCTCTTAATATATATCTTTCTTGTTTACCTATAGTCATTCTAGTAATGGTTGATTCAATTGATTCTTTCTTTTCTATTAAAAAACTATTTAAAACCCTCATATTTATCAGAGCCATCATTGAAAGTAGGATTAATAATGTCGCTAACAATGAATAATCTTTATAAGCTATTATCCTTATAACAGATAAAATTCCTCCACTTATACTTAATATAAAAAAGTAAATTTGATATTCTCTAAATTGTTTTTTTAATGTCATATTCTCAACTCCTCCCATTTTATCCTTCCGTCTTTAACTGCTTGTTTAATCAGGTTCTCTCTTTTAGATAATGTAGAACCACCAGTCTTAACTTCTATGAACACAACATCTTTAATTTTCCCTTCATTCAATCCATTGAAAACAATATAATCAATAGGCATACCTAAAAAGTAACTGTCTTCTGAATTGTATTTGAACTTATCTAAAAATGGCACAAACTTCTCTGCATACTTTCCAGACAATCTTTTTCTGTTATTCTCTTCGTTTGATAGTTTACCTGATAAAAGATAATAGGTGATTATAACTCCTATTACAATTCCCAGCCCTATCCATTGTAGTGTTGCCATTTAGGTATTACCACATAGTTGTTGTTTATTCATTATAGTTATAGTTTGGTTTACATCCAATACTGGATACTGTCTACTACTAGCCATATCATTTATTGCCTTGTTATATCCATTAAAAAAACTCTGGTTGGTTAGACTTAGAATCATTGAAAAATATTCTTTGTCCATCCACTCCCCTTCAAAACAGATACTATCATCTTCAGCAATTATTCCTGTACTATTTATATCACATCCTATTTTTCTAAAGTTAGATTCACAACCAACTATGAAAATAAAACATAGTATTGCTATTGCTGTTATTTTCTTATCCATTCTTACAACCCCTGTACTTCTCTTCTTCTATCGAAGTCATTATACTTTTGTACATTAGGGTTATCTTTCCCTAAAAAATCCCAAAAATTACATTCACTCATTTTAGTTTACCTCCTCGCTTTTTAATTAAATAAACAGCACCAACAATAATAGCTACTATCAAAACAACTTTCCATAGTACTGCTATCAATATGCCTATGCCTATATACAAAAGAACTTTTTGACCATCCTTTGTATTTATGAATTTAACTATTTTTTCTTTGTTTATGTTTGTCATTATTCCAATCTCTACTTTTACACTTAGGACATTCTTTTATATCCATAGGATTCTTTCTAGGTTTCCATTCATAAGAACATTTATTACATTTTATTTCTTTGCTCATAATCATAATCATAACATAACTTGTTTATATAGTTTACTCCTTTCTATTATATATGTTAGAGAATATAATCCTTAATCAAGAATTGTGTTTAATAAAGTTTATATATGGGATTTACATACATAATACTCAGAGAAGGTCAATCCTCCTTGCCCTCTCCTGCTCCTTCTTTTTTTGTTTTTTAATCCATCTTCTTAGTCTTGGTTTGTTAATTTTTCTTATCAATTTAATATCATTCACATCTACCTTACAAGCTAAGTCTGGATGTGTAACCATTAAATCATTATATATTTCATTTGCTATATCCATTTTATTCCTCCATTAATTTTAATACATCATCTATTGCCTCATTATAATTTGAGTTGGCAAATATGGTTTCTGCTGATGTTCCATGTTCTTTTTTTAATTTTTTAATCCTAAGTCGTAATTGCTCTTCTCGTCTTCCCATTGGAGTATACCTCCCTTATCTTTTAATTGTTCTAGGATTCCTTTGATGTGTTTACAGGCTTTCTTAGAATAATAGAAGCCATCACAATCGCACATCATATCTCCATTCCTTAAATCTACACAATACTCTTTATACCTTTCTCCTTTGGGTAGTTCATCATCAACTCTAATTACTTTATAAGTATCCTTCCCAGTTATGAAGTATTTGTAGTATCTCATCGTTTAATAATTTCTTTTGGAAAATATACTGCCCTACACTTAGGGCAATAAAATAGTTTTTTTCCTTCTAAGGTGTAACCAACCAATTTACATACTTTATCACATATACTACAAATCATTTTATAAAATACCAATACAACCAAATCCAATCATCCCTAAGATAATGTCCCAGGATATATTTAAAAAAGATTCTTTCTTGAATAGTTTTCCCCAAAACAAAACTTCAAATATTTCATAGGCAACTAACAACCAAAAAACAATCCAACCTGATTTAAGGTTTTCTGTAAATGGTAGAATCTTTGTTAAGATACTTCTAAAGGTTATTAACAAGTATCCTAATAGGACTCCAGTTCCAAAGTGAACTATAGACCACCTATCTAAATATACAAATTTTGATTTGTATATTATTTTATTTAGCCATCTCTCAATTGGGTTTGGTGGTATGAATAATATTCTGTTTCCCATAGGTATCACCTCCCTAATTTCTTTTCAATATGGTACAAGTTTATATTAGTCTTATCTGTAAGTTGATTGTTCTTATCTAATTTAGATAACACCAACCCCATACCTGCAATTCTAAATCCTTGTTCGGTTATTAAATGAGAATCAATCATTAACTTAAACAAAGGATTCTCACTTAACTTCTTCAAATCAACTAATGATAATTTCTCTTCTTTTTTATTATTTTCTTCTTCCATCTTCTCCTAACCTCCTACTTCTTCTTTTTTTAATTCTTCTATTTTTGATGATGAAACATCTTCAATAAAAGATAAATTTTTTCCTTCTAAAATTGGTCTAGCTTCAGATAATATACTTTGAACATCATCTACTGTTGTTGCTTGTATTAATTGATTCTTAAAAAATGTTGTGGTTTTTCCTTTTTCTATTATTCTCTCTTGTCTTAACTCTCTCTTCTTTTCCACTATCAATTTCTTTAATTCCTTCTGTGGTGCTTTAATTGCAAGGTCATCAATCTTACCTTCTAAGGGGTCTAGCTGTTTGTTCTCATCTTTGGTCTTCAAGAAGACAACATCATCTATCTCTTCCCTTACCTTAGATGGTTCTAATAATTTCCTAGTTAAGTTTATTCTTCCAGGAGTAAATTTATGTTCTCCTTTGTTTGTAAACCAATTTCTTAGGCTTTCTGCATTCTCTTCATCTACATCCCTATCTTCTTGAACCCTTTTGTATATTTCTTCAACGTCTGTTTCCTTTGCCATCAGACCCTCGTCTCATACCTGTTTAAATAAATCTTTTTGAACCCATCTTTGTTTGTATATTTTAACTTAGGTAGTTTAAATAATTTGTTTAATAATGATAGGTGTGCCTGGCTTATCTCTGAACGTAGATTCCCCCTGCCTATTGTTTTTATATACTGGGGTTTTCCAGAACCTTTCTTTCCAGACAATCTTAAAACCCAACTCCTGAATACATTTCTTCTTGGCATTGTGGTGTATGCCTTGTCACAAGATGTCTTTCTATGAATCTCAACTATCTGGTGTGGGTAGAACTTCTCCAAACATATTGCGTGATAGTTGCCAAAGACTATTCCATCTTTGACTTCTTCTTTTGTTTTTAAAAAATAGAACGGGGTGTATAATTTAGACAACATTTTTAATTCTGATTCTACAATCCATCTACAAGTATCATCCCAGTCTATCATTAATATGTGTTTCATATCCTCACACATAGAAGTAACACCACTAACCCATTGTGGCTTTTTGAATATAACTAGAGAATACATATTATCTTTGTTATTAACTTTATATGTTTCATCCTTTAATAATTTCTTTCTTAGAACTATCTCTTCTTTTTCTATGTTTAAATTAATTCCTTCCATCCTCTCTCCCCCAATCGAATTTGTGGCTCGATTAAACCAACCAAACATAACAATAAGGTACAGGGTTGCTTACCACACATTAGTCAAACAATTTGAGGAGCTTACCTGCACCGAACGTGGGTATTTAGACATTCATTAAGAATCCTAAATTTTGAAGTATATAAAGATTGCTATACTCTAGTATATATATCATTTCTTTTCAATATGGAAATTTAACTATAAAGTAGAAACAAAACTATATACTTCAAAACATAAATCTATAAATACAAGCTTTCCAATAATTTTTTATAATAAAAATAAAAGAGTGTGATTGAATTGAGTGATGTGAAAGAAAGAATAAAATTGTTTCTTAAAAATAAAACTTATACCTTCATAAGCTTAAAATCTAAGGGTATTTTCAATGGTTATATTCTATCTGTGGATGAGTCTAGTATTATGTTTGATGATGATTTCTTGAATGTGATTCCTATAATAATAGATGAGATAGATATATTAGATTATAGCAAAAAGAAACAAAATGTGGATTCTGGGGGGTCTTATGGTAAATAATAATTATAATTCCCATAAACCCGAGAAAGTTGCTTCTCCAAAGGAAATAGAGGTTAAAACTAATATTAAAGACGTGAAACTAAAAAAGGATAAGACCTTTGTTTCCACTCCACAAGAAAAGAGTGTGCATGACGTTCCATTGGTTAGCTTGGTTAGTAAGAGTAAAAAAACAACCCCAAAAATAGACGACAAAGTAGGTCAAAAAAATCAACTAACCAAGCTAACCAAACTAACCAAATCAACTGAAAAACACTCAACTAACCAAGCTAACCAAACTAACCAAACTAACCAACTAACCAATTTAAAAATAATAAAAAATAAAGATATTATTAATTATTTTAAGAATGGTCAAAAAGGGCAAAAACAATTAGAATATGTAGGTTATGTTTTTTTACATGAAAACAAACATGAATTTTCATTAAAAGAAGTATCATCATTCCTAGAAATATCACACCCCAAACTCACACCACATTTAAGTAGATATGTTGATGATATATATTTAAGGTATAGTAATAATGTTAATTCAAAAAGAGGGAAGTTATTAGAGATAACAAAAAGAGGAGTAGAAGATATAAAATCGATTATAACTAATTATTATAATATAAAAAAAATAAGGAAAGAAGATTTATTGATAAGGATGAAAGAAACTGAAACATTAGATACTAATATGATAATCAATAAATTCAAGCGGCTTATTGAAAAGGAATATTTATCTATATTAACTAATAATTTAAGGAAAGATAAAAAGTTTTTAGTAATTGATTTTAATGAATTAAGTAAGTTCAATCCTGAAATTGCAGATATGCTTTTAGAACAACCAGAAGAGACAATAAAAGCAGCTGGATATGCAATAGAACAATTAGATATAGATAATGAAGAGGATACTAAAGTAAGGTTCAGCAACCTTCCAGAATCTCAAAAGATTAAGATAAGAGATATAAGAAGTAAGCATCTAAATAAATTATTTTTAATAGAAGGGATAGTCAGGCAAAAAGGAGATGTAAGACCACAAGTAACATCAGCCAAGTTCGAATGCCCAAGCTGTGGGAATGTAATAAATTGTTTACAACTAGAAGCATCATTTAAAGAACCCACCAGGTGTGGATGCGGAAGAAAAGGAAAGTTTAGATTAATTTCTAAAGACCTTATTGATGCACAGGGATTAGTACTGGAAGAAGAGCCATACGATTTAGAAGCTGGGCAACAACCAAAGAGGATTAATATTTTTCTTAAAGATGATTTAGTTTCGCCCATTTCAGAAAAAAGAACAGAAGTTGGAACCAAGATACAAGTAGCTGGGATGGTAAAGGAAGTTCCAATTATGTTAAGGACTGGGAGCAAATCAACGAAATTTGATTTGCTCATAGAGGCAAATTATGTAGGTCAGATGGGTGATGATTTTTCTTCTTTAGAAATAACAAAAGAAGATAAAGAAAGAATAATAGAATTATCTACCAGACCAGAAATTTTTAATCTATTAAAAAAATCTTTGATTCCTTCAATTAAAGGACACGAGGAAATTAAAGAGGGATTATTATTACAACAATTAGGTGGAGTGAAAAAAGAAAGGAAAGGAACCGCAATCAGGGGGGACATACATATAATATTAGTAGGAGACCCATCATCTGGAAAAAGCCAAATGACCAAAAGAATATCTACTATTTCTCCAAAAGCTATATTTGTTACAGGTACAGGAGTAAGTGATGTAGGAATGACTGCGAGTGTAGTTAAGGATGAACTCTTTAAAGGATTTAGTTTAGAAGCTGGAGCTATGGTACTTGCACATAATGGAGGGATGTGTTTAGATGAAATGGATAAAGCAAAACCAGAGCACCTCAATAGTTTACATACCCCGATGGAACAACAGACAGTTCATATAAACAAAGCAAACATCCAAGCAACACTTAAAGCAGAAACGTGGGTCTTAGCAAATGCAAATCCCAAATATGGGAGGTTCGACCCTTACGCAATAATAGCTGAACAAATAACTTTCCCATTAACACTATTAAATAGATTTGATTTGATATTTGTAATAAGAGATATACCTGATGAAAAAGTAGATAATGAGATGGCAGATTTTATTTTAGATATGCACGAAGGGGTAGAAGAAAATGAAGAGGAAGTTATTGATGATGACCTACTAAGAAAATATATATCTTATGCCAGAAAGAATTGCAAACCTAAACTAACCAAAAAAGCAAGAGAAAAAATAAAAAAATTCTATGTTAAACTAAGAACCTCAGATAAAAATGAACAAATAAAAAACATACCATTAAATGCACGTCAGATAGATGGATTAGTCAGGCTTTCAGAAGGGAGTGCTAAGACTAGACTATCCAATGAAATAACTGAAGAAGATGCAGAAAGAGCAATAAAATTATTAACATACACCTTAGAAAAAATAGGCATAGACCCCAACACAGGGAAGATAGATATGGATAGAATTACTACAGGAATTTCTGGTTCTGTTAGAGATGTTTTTTCTAAAGTTAAAAAAGTTATTGATGAATTAGAGAATGAAAAAGGAAAAATAATTGCAATTGAAGATATAATTAAAAGGGCAGATAGCTATGGGGTAGAAGAAGCAAAGGCTGAAGAAGCAATAGAAAAATTAAAAAGAACTGGAGATTTAATGGAACCAAGGCATGGTTTTTTAAGTAAATTATAATGTATAAACGAAACATTTAAATATAAGCTTTCAAATAAAAGTAATTATAACTATGAATTTAAATAACTGAAGAAGATGAATAAAATAACTAAAGGTGGTTTCTTGAATATAATTATTAAAACAAGAGAGGTGAATTTATATGGTAGATGATATTATTTCTGAATTAGCAAAGGAAAGAAAAGAACATAACAAAAAGGATAAACAGGTTATAAGATACTGTTACAAAATATTAGGACTACATGGTGAGAAAGTTCCAAGCAAACCATCAAAAAGAGCAGAAGATATAAGCAATGATTAAAACCTTTAAGCAAAAACTAAAATATGGGGTTTTTGCTTATTTATTATACCCCCCACTATACCCAGGAAAAATTGGAGTTACTCCAAAAGATATTATATGTATTATTTAAAATGGATGCACAATTACAAAAAAAAATAGATAGTTATAAACTAGAAAGCGATTTAATTTCAACATCATTAACTTTAGAAAAAGAACAAATAAGTATTTTAAGAAAAGGATATAACATCAACAAAATACTAGAATGGTATTTCAAATCAAAAGGTGTTTTATGATGAAAAAAAAAGTATCAATCCCAGTCAAAATAAAACCAGAACTTTTAGCATTAGTTGATTTTTTTGAAGACAGAAAAAACGAAATAGAAAGAAGGAAATATAATATAACAAGAGAGGGCGGTTCCAAACCAAGTCGTTCAGCCTTTTTAAGAAAAGTTTTTAATATATTTGGAAAAAAATTAAATTTGGTGATTGAGAATGGATAAAGAACAAAAACTACCAATGGATTGTTTAGATGATTTACATAAGATAGAAAACAAGATAAGGGAAGTAGATACAAAAACAACATTCAATAAGATGTTGTCATCGGTAGATAATCTAAGAACAACAATGACTCTGATAATTAGTCAATTAAATCCATTAGAAGCAGACATAAAAGAATCAATTAAAGACGAACAATTTATACAAAAAGTAGATGTGGCATACAATGGACTTTCAATTAAAATTAATTTCCAGTTACAACAATCATTCAATCTAACATATTCTTATTCATTATTAGTAAATGAATTTGCTAAATGTATAAAAGCATTAATAAAAATAATAGACGATTTATATTCTGAAAAAGAAGATAAAGTTTCTAGGGAAATAAATCCATTAGAGGAAGTTGAACAGCAAGTTCAAGAAGTAATCAAAGAATCAACACCCCCTGAACCAAATCCATTACCACCACCAAACCCACCTACTCCACTATTACCATTAGTACCAACAAACGAAGAAATAGAAAAGGAGAATAAAAAAGTATTTGAACCAAACCCAGAACTTGCCAATGAATCAGAAGACCCAGAAGAAGATGAAGAAGTTGCAGTAAACATTTCAAATTTTATTTTTGAATGTGAGGAATGTAAAAATAAT
>Ga0222700_1000376_pt1 | contig 9143 bp, 20 predicted proteins | sample AntAcemetage1454_FD_181013 | JGI IMG/M metagenome (GOLD analysis project Ga0222700, IMG submission 181013) | Saline water microbial communities from Ace Lake, Antarctica - #1454 | ecosystem: Environmental > Aquatic > Non-marine Saline and Alkaline > Saline | place: Antarctica: Ace Lake...
GCACCTTCTGTAAATGCTTTTAATTCCCTCTCTACAAATTCTAAATCTTTAAGATATAACCCTTCTGCTCCATCAAGTATAAGATGATATACTCTTATACGCGAATCTGCATCTTCACCGAAATCTTTTAACATTCTAGGACTTTCACCCTTTTCATGATAACAAAAAATTCTATTAGTTGTTATATCCCTGAAAATATGATTGACTTTCTTTGCTATTTCTTGATTTGCACTTAAATATACAACCCACATTTTATACCTCTCCATCATCAAACTTGATTTTATCAGATATACCAGCAATTTTACTATTTTCTTTTTCTATCCCATTTACAAACTCTTTTGCTGTAATTGCATTCTTACTGCACTTTTTACACAAATAAGTTTTACTACTAAAAACTAAATAAGCATTATTTCTATTTGTTAATGGTTTATTACAATCAACGCAAGTCATATAAGTCAATTCAAAATTACATTTCATACCACGTTTTTTAACTACGACTGATTTTTCACGTTTCCACGATACTCTGGCATAATCACAATGATTCATAGGTGTTGTTGGATAATCTTTACCTGTTAGCAAAGACAACGCCCTTGATACTCCGCACGTATAACTATAATGCTTGCATACTTGACACTTCACGATTGCACCTCCTCATAAGATCCTTTTGTATCATTCATTTTTTCGACAAGACTATCATGTTTTGCCTGACTTATATTGTTTGGTACAAACCTTTCAACTACTTCGTTAAAAGGCTGTAAATAATTTTCAATTATATCTAAAGCATCAAGTAATGCTCTTGCTGGTTTCAATCCATCTCTATCCTCAATATAATTAGCATAATCTCCTACTGACATATTAATATGAGTAAAACAATCAACTACAGATGAAAACCTACAATATAATTCATTCGGTTGTTTCGATATACATCCAGCCATTTTCTCACGCTTTAACCTTTCATATTCTATTTTTATTTCTTCATTTATAAGTATTCTTTTATTTACTTCTTGAAATGGTACCGATGGTCGGCTATTTTTCCAATTTTCATTATCTCTTTTAAGCCAAATCTTTGCCCAAATTATCATAATTAAAGCATACAAAGAAACAAAACCTATACTTGCAATAATTGAAATATCCACCTTATACCCCACCTACATCACCGCCTATTACTTTATTTTGATATTGTATTGTTTTATATGTATCCACTTATAACTCCTTTCACACCATAAATATATCAGGTTTTGTAATTTCAATTAATTGATTTCTCCATAGATGCAAACAATATTGTTTGCAGCAACTTTCCTTTAAAACCTATACCACCATTTAGATCTACACAAGCTATTGCTTTAATAATAATCACTCCTCAAAAGAATAGTATCATCATATTTATAATTATATGTAATGCCTGATCTATATAAAGATATACTGTATGTTTATATTTTTCGTTTTTAGAATTTGCTTTTATATAATCAATTATCATATGTGACACTAACAGTATAAACACATCGTATAACTGAAATTTATCTAGTATGTATAAACATATACTCATACCCAGGGAATATATCATAGAATGTGCAAATAAACTATACATATTTTTACCCTTTGAATTTGATAAAAAATCACCCTGTAAAGGATAATCTAATACATAATGGGAAAACAAAACAAATATTATTTTTATATCCATGAAAGCTACTCCTTATCTTATTTTTTTACATTTCATACAATATATTTTATTCAAAGGTTCTAAATCTGTAATATCAAAATTAAATCTTATCTGTATATAGGTTGATAATGGTGTTTTAAATTCTCTAGGTTTATCGAACCTAACTTTTATACCTAAGTTACCAAATATATTTTCTTCAACAACTCCGGTTTCTCTATGCCAAAAGAAACCTTTTTTATAATCACATATTATTTTCACTCTTGTACCTACTTTGAAATCATTATAATAATATTTATATTTACTTTTATTATTAATCATTTTAAACAACTCCTATCATGTTTCCACTTCAATAAATATATCAATTTTGACATTTCAGTTTTATATTCATCTATTCTTTTTATTATTTCCATATATTTTTCAAATTTTTCTTCAAGATTTCCCATCTATTCACCTTCCTTATCATCGTATAAACTAAACATATCATAATGTTTTACTTTAAAGAAATCGCATATTTTAGATCTTACTTGATATTTTGGACACTTAAAGTCAGTTTCTATTGCTCTATAATGTGCTAACGATATATCAAGTTCTATTGCCATTAATCCTTGCGTTAATCTTTTGCTTTTACGATACATCTTTAAATTATTTTTTACTGCTTTTTGGTTTTTCATATACACCTCATTATCCTACAATTCCTATCATCTTTTGAAGTTGAACTCTTGTTTTTTCAACTTCTTCATTTATTATTTTTTGAAGAATTTCAGTATTAAATCCTCTCATCCATTTTATTTTAAACTCATTTAATGTTTTTCTATAAACATCCTCTGAATTATCACCTGATTGCCACCATTCTAAATCATGTAATACTTCAATTAAATCACTTATTATTTTGTTCATTTCAGCATCTTTCATTGCATCTTCATAATATTCTTCCATTTGTCTATAAGTATAGTTATGACTGCCACCACTCATAATAATTACCTCTCTGCTCCATAAAATACCTTGCCGGATTTTGATATAACTTCATATCCACAATAATCACAATTAAATCTTTTATCTTTAGATTCTTTTTTATCTACCTTACGGATACATTCAATTATTTTTTCTTGTATTCTGGCTTCTTGTTTATATAATTCGATTTCTTTATCCTGCATTTCTATTAATTCCTCAAACTTTTGTATTCTTGATTGTAATAGTTTAATATGTAGTTTGTCTGCACTCATACAAATAACCCCCTTATGAATAAAGAGCCATAAATGGCTCTTATATATCTTCAATTATTTTAATCATTTCTTTATGCAACTTATTTCTTATTACTTTTTGACCTAAAGTTCTATTCCTTTTTGACTTACTATATCTTCCTTTATGGAATTGACTGTAATTAACTTGATACTTCATTATTAATGCTCTTTGTTTTTTCCTTTTCATAGTTATCACCACCCTTTACATGATAACCACCCCCCTTCTGAAATAGAACTATAAATCGATTATAATATATTGATATTCATAATGCTATACAAATTATTTATAACTATTCTTTGAATATTAATTTAATTGTTACATCATGTATTGATAATGTTGTTTCATTAGGTAAACTTATATTTTTATATTCTTTTTGATAAAATTCATCATCAGCAATACCCATAATAGCACTAATACCACCGTTAAATATATTAGAACTACTAACATATCCACCGCCTTTAATTGCTATAATGTCATATATTCCAGCTTTGAAATGTTTTCCAGCAATATAATTCCCATTGCTCAATATTGTTTCGTTTCCCAAATTTGGCTTTTGCGTATTAATATCAATAGTTTTTAAGGTACCATTCCATTTAACATCACAATCCAAATTTTCTGAAATTGCTCTTAATGGTACATAAGTTCTTCCCTCGTATATAAATGGTCTTTCATCTAACTTCATATCATTTCCATCAATTTTAATACCACTTATAGTGTAATATACTTTCATTAATTCAGAATTAGATGTTTGTGCAAAAACTGACACGGATAATGGTAATATTAGCATTATAATTATACCAATTATTATTCCCTTAAATGTTTGTTTGTTCATGTTTCTCCTTTGTTTTTTTAATATTTTAAAACCTAGCTGAATATTTTTTTGCAAATGCCTGTTCACTTGTTGCTATATAGATTATACATTCAAGAACCGCAATTATACTTGGTATAAAAGTCCAACAAAACATTAGATATAGTATTCCAAATATAGGTTGTCCTAAATAAAATTTATGACCACCTATACCGCCTAAAAACAAAGCTAATACTATTGCAGTTGTTCTGCTTTTTAAATGATAATTCATGCCATTATTTGCTGCACTTGCTGCACTACTAGAATTCATAAACACCATAGGATTTGCATTATTGGTCTTTTCCTCGAATGCTTTATTTGCACATTCTTTACAATAATTTTTACCTTGTAATTCGATAGTACAATCATCACATATGAACTTACCACATCCAACGCAAGTTCCAATAGCTTTATTGTTAGGATGAAAAGCACATCCGGTAAAATTGTTTTCCTTCATTTCAACTTCTTTAACTTCTTCAACTTCCTTTTTTTCTAAATCAGCCATTTTATTATCCCCTTTTTTTATATATTTTTTTTAAAAATTACTATTCCTTAAAAATCAATTTAATTGTCAATCCTTTTACTTCTAACTTTACACCATCAGGTAATTCCACATTTTTATATTCTTTTTCATAAAATCCATCATCCTTAACTCCCATAATAGCACTAAAACCACCAGTCCATACATTACCAGCATGAACATTCCCACCGCCTTTAATTGCTATTACATCATAAATTCCAGCTTTAAAATCTTTTCCTGAAATATAATTTCCACTACTAAATATTTTTTCGTTTTCTGCTTTTTCTACTTTCAATCTTTTTTCTTCTGCATTTTTTTCTTCTTTCTTTCTTTTTATATCTGCATTTTTTTCTTCTTTTAATTTTTTTTCTTTTATGATTTGTGATTCTTTAAATTTTTTATTTTCTGCTTTTTTTTCTGCTTCTGTCAATGTCGGTTCTGGTGTAGCTGGCGTAACGGTAACTGTTTCAGTAACTGTTTCAGTTACCGACACTGTAACCTTAGCCGTTTTATTATCTTTTTTACTTTCAACAACATTAGAACTTGAAAATCTACTAAATAGAACCATTACTGCAAGAATTGATATACTAATTTTTAAAACATTAGAATATCTACTTGCATGATATTTAAACATTAGAAATATTCCTATTGGTGCTATAAGTAACATACACAGCAACATAAACCATTCTTGCTTGTAAAATTTAATTTCATCATTCATTTTGAATTCCTCCGTTTTTTTATTTTATAATACTTAATATTGTAGCTTTATAGTATTACATAGAATACACTTTGTCAATTATTATTTACATTGTTATTGATATTATCATTATAAAATATTGTAGTTGAATAAACGCCATTATCACCACAATCTAATACAACCATTATATTATTTGTATAATAGTATTTCATTATATTTTCTTGATCTTGAAAATATAATAACTTTTCTTTTCTTATAAAATTTGTATCATCAGGTATATAAGGCTTTGCATAGTTTAATGCAGTTTGTACATCAGGTAACTTGCTAAAATAAGAATTATGTAATGATATTTCATAAACCTTTTCATCAGCTAATAATAGAATGTAATCATTACTAAACCTATAACAACAAACTCCATCAAAAATAGCTTTTTCTCCAAAGGCTTCTTCAAATACTGAAATTTTATCACCTAGTTTTGGCTGTATATCCGTGTTTGGTTTAGGTGGTAATGTACAAATATTATATACAGTTGGCTCCGGTATTACCTGCGTTTTCACAATTGTAGTTGTTGGAATTGCTTTAACTTCAATAGATGGTGTAGGTGTTAATGTTTTAATTCTTTGTGCTATTTTAGGACTTTTAATTGTTTCCCTTTTAGAATATACCTTTCCCCTAGTTACTGTAGAAAAGCTAATCAAGAATGTTGTCAAGAATAGACCAAAACACATTAATACAATCCCCATATTTTTATTAAAAAATCCTTTCATTTACTTATCCTCCTTTGTATTATTATATTACATATTAATCTAATATTATTTTAAATTCAACAAATTATACACATTATACACATCTTATCAACAGTTTGAAACTAACAATTAATACCCCATTTTTTTTGCAACTTTTATTGCATATATTACATCAGGATCATAATCTTCATCTATGTATTTCGCAGCGGTTATATAAGATTTTATAAAAAATAACATATCAGGTTGTCCCTTTCCTGTTTTTGCGTGTGATGATTCAGTTTCAAAACCATCTTCTTTTATTTTGTTTTCAAGCATGAATATTTCATTTATTTTTAGATCTACATCCTCGCATAAAGTAATATTTTCTTCATTCATTATTCGTAATATCATATTAATATCTCCTTAATTTAAATTTGTATTATCTTTAGGTGGAAATACTTCACCAGTTTCATTATTAATCATACAAGTTGTTCCGGTTATAACTTTCATAATTTGTCTATTAGTTTCTTCTATGTTTTTCATTCCACAACAATAACATATTTTTTTACCTTTTGGTCCATATGGTCTAAGTTCTGAAATATTACCACTTATTTTACTCATATTAATTCCCCGTTTTCATTAACATTAGTTTGTCATAACATTCTTTTATTATTCGTGCATCGTTTAAAGAATTATGCTTTTTACCTTTTATTCCTGAAAATAGTTCTCTATTAATATCAGGATCAATCCCCTGTAATTTAAATAAAGTACATATATCAAAAGGTATGTAATACACATTCCTTGGAATATCAAATGCAGTACCAAATAAATCACATAACAAAACCCAATCATAAGCCAGACAATCCGACCACATTTCAACATCCCTAAAATTCCATAACCATTCTTTCAAATGTTCTGCTATATACTTCTTATCACCTTTATAATGATGTAATACCTCAAAATTATCATCATCAGGCATTGTTAAATTAGATATAACATTTTCTTTCAGCCAATCATTAACCTGTGATTTGTCGTAATCCTCAAATTCAGCATAGAATTCACGCCCTGTTTCTGTAACTAAACCAATTGATATTAATGTAGTATTCTTGTGTAATCCTGTAAATTCAGTGTCAAAAAATATTTTCATATTTCACTCCAATCTTAATCATATTTTTATTTAAATCTACTCTTGAAATATTTATAATCATCTTTACTTATTGATTCAGAGTTTATAATTGTAGCATAAGCCATATTCGCTTTTTCAAGATATTCTATAACTTTTTTAAGTGGAAATGTTTTTCCAATATCTCCTACAGCTAATTCCTGAAAAGTATTATTTTTTCTTATAGAATAATGCCAATAATTCATAATTTTATTCCTTCTTTCCCATTTTGAATAATATCTTTCAAGGTATATATTACTTTCTAATATGTCTAATGCAACATACACACCACATATGCGATCTCTAATATGTTTACATTCACCATCTAATTCTATTACTTTTTCTTGATATTCCATCATTTCTTTTATTTCTATTACGGTTTTATTTACTAACTTTTCTCTCACAGCCTATCCTCCATATTTACTCACCACATCTGAAAGTTTTTTAACAATAATATTTTGCATAGATTCCGATAATTCTTCAATAAATTTATTTTGTATATCATTTATACTTTGAATAGCTCTTGTATGATTTATCAATCCATTTGTAACATCTTCAACTATTTTTCGATTTGTAACATCAAGTATATCTTTGACTTCAATAGGTAACAATTCAACCATTTCTATATTTAATGCCTTAGAGATCTTCCATAGCATATATGTTGAAACTGATTGTTTTCCTTGCTCCATATTGGTTATTGATGTTCTTGTCAATCCTATTCTTCCAGCTAATTCTTCTTGGTTTATGCCTTTTTCATTTCTCTTAATTTTTATCCTTTGACCAATCTTGAAATAAAAATCAATATCCTTCATTTTTTTAAATTCATTAATTTGCTTATCTGACATTATATTTACCATCATGACCTCCTAATTTTTCAACTTCTTCTTCAAAATCTTTTTGTGCTTTTTCTTTATGATTATTTGCAAATTTTATTATGCTTCTAAATTTTTTATAAGTCCAGTCATTACTAAAATTATGAGTTGATAATATTGTTTTTTTTACTCTCTTATTTAATTTCCTTTGAAACCTATTCATTAATCCTCACCTACTATGTTTCTATGTATTTTAGATAAATTATCAAACAACTTACATTTATTACATTTCATATTTTCAATATTTTTGCTTAATACTTTTCCAGTATCATATATGGTTCCAATTTTGTAACATGAACTCATTTCACTTAATGATATTGCACCATTTATATCAATCATTGGAGTGCAAAACTTATGCAATTGTTCTTCTTGCACCTTTATTATATTACTAAAACTTTTGACCTGTGAATGTATGCTTCTTGCATTGAAGCAATAAGGAGAAGTCCTATCACATTTTAAATTGTTCGATAACGCCCTTCCAAACGGTGCTAACTTAATCAACTTATCAACATATAAAAAGTTTTCATGATCTACCTTTTTAATTCTTTTTGGATAATACCTAATATCATTTGTTATCTGGACTTTGATATTTAATCCAATTATTTTTTTTGTTAATTCTTGATTTTCCAAGAACATACCATTTGATGTTATTAGTAACATACCATCAAATTTTTCTTTTAACTGCACCATCATTTCAAAAAAATAAGGATGTTCTGTTGGTTCTCCACCAGATATTAGTAAAAATCTAGGTTTATACACTAGTTCATTTATAAATAAAATAGTGTCTTGAAACACCTTACCCGTCATGTGTTTTCCGTTTTTATCTGAACTTTCGCAACAATGTTTACATTCCATATGACAACAATTTGTTATTTTTAAGAGCATTATATTTTACCTTTCATTCTCCAAATTTTTATGTTACTATATTTCTATGAGCAAACGCTCAAATTTTTAACCATATCGTAATCGACATAACGAGATGATGTTTTCGCTAGTAATAAGTATTTTCAAGAATTCAAGAAGGTCTACCCTTCTTTTTTTCTTGCTCATAAATTCAAATCTTCTTTTAATGTATTTATTCTTTCAACTATTTTATGTATATCTCCTATTTCTAATTTTCTTAATTCTTTTCTTAGTTCTTCGGGTGGTAAATTATCAGGAATACCAATTTCAGCTTTTATACTTTCAACACTCGAATATAAAATAAATTTTTCTTTCATAGTTAAATCATTTTCAAAAACTCTAAATAATGGTTCTAAGTTTTTAAAAGAATTCTTATACAAATTTAATATTTGTTTTACTGTCATATATTCTAACATATCTAATATTTGATCTATTGGTGGTGCTACATTAACCAATCCTTGCCCTATTTCTAATGCTCCGGCACAAACTTCCAACAGATTTATAACCTTTTCAAA
>Ga0222700_1000377_pt1 | contig 9139 bp, 14 predicted proteins | sample AntAcemetage1454_FD_181013 | JGI IMG/M metagenome (GOLD analysis project Ga0222700, IMG submission 181013) | Saline water microbial communities from Ace Lake, Antarctica - #1454 | ecosystem: Environmental > Aquatic > Non-marine Saline and Alkaline > Saline | place: Antarctica: Ace Lake...
CTCCTATTTTAATATTCCCATTAACTTCTAATTTCTGAGTTGGTGTTGCTGTTCCGATCCCAACTCTCCCATTATCCGAATCAACATACAAATCATTTCCTCCAACAGTTAAATTATTAGAACCCAAATCTACATTTTTACTTGCTCCTGTGTAGGGGACATAATCACTTGAACCATTCCAAGTTCCAAAGAAATTATCTGCCGTTACATTCCCATCAACTAATAAACTTTCTGCTATTTGTAAATCAGTTCCAGTTAAATACCATGGGTCCCCTCTCATATCAATCCTCCCAATTCCCAATGCTCCTGCTAAATAAGAAATATTTATTTCGTAACCAGTAAAATCTCCAGTTACATTAAGAACTCCTGTTACATTTAAATTAGTTAATTCTGCTCCAGAACCAATAAAAGAATCAGCAGTTATATTCCCATCAACAATTACATTATCATAAAAAGTAACTTCGTTAGTAACAAGGTTTGCCATCATGGTTGGAATGTCTGCCCAATCATTCCAAAGATAAAAATTATTATCCAACCCATTTAAAAATAATTTCCATCTTCCCAAGTTTACTTCTTCAAAAATTAATGAAGCATTTAAATTAGTATCTCCACCATGAATTGTTAAATCTGTGTTAGCTCCAGTTTCTTCTAAATCTAAATTACCTGAAGATAAGTTATAAATCCCAATATCAATATTTGTATTAGCATTTCCTCCATCAATTTCTAACCAACGAGTATCAGACCAAGCATTACCATCCCAAAGTAATGAGTTATTAACATAGACCGTTGAATAATTAATAGCAGTTGCAATATCTAAATCTCCATCTAAATAATTGTAACCAAATTCTTCTGCTTGCACAAAACCAAATAAAGCAAAACAAACCACCAATAAAACGAATATTCTTTTTTTATACATCATTTTTAAAGGAGTTGTAGATATTTAAAATTAACTAAAATTAAGTTGGACATCTTATTTTAGTTTGAATGAATAAACTTATTAAATGTGCAATTACCATTATAATAAATGCACCAATTGCTATCCCAAATGCAGTAAGTTTATTCTTATCAACAGTTTCTCTCCAGTTTTTTAAAGAATTAACTGTGGCTTGTTTTGTTTCTCTTGGAACAGGAGTAGAGATTAAATCCATTTCATAGGTGTGTTCTCCATCTTGAACTAATTCTTTTGTTACCCATTTCTTTTCATATTGTTGCCAGGTAGTTCTATCTCCAGAAGTAATGAAATTTAATCTTCCATCAACCGAATTTGATTTTGCTAAGTCTGGAATAAAACCAAGTGTGTGCTTCTTCTGTTTTCTAGGAAGTTTAACTTTAAAGTTTTGTATTCCTTTATCAGAAAACATTCCTCCCTTCAAATCATGCCTGGTCTTTTCCATTCCATTATCCATAATAGTTGTTAATGAAACTGGATAAATATAAGTGGCTTTATTTTTATATGCTTTATAAGCTAAATAAACTATTACCCCTACAATTAAAAGAATACCTATTCCCCACATAAACTTACCCATAATTCCTTTTATGCTTGAACCTGCTCCTGAAAATGCTCCAGAGAAAGTATCACCAATAGGGCTAGTCATTGCCATGATCTATCTTTAAATGGATTCATCTTACTTAATCCATTTTCCCTCCTACTATTATTCTGTCTTTGATCACCACTTGTTTCAAGTGCTTTCTTTAAAACCCCTTCATCATAGGTTCTTCCAAGAGTATTAATATATTTTCCAGACTTGGCTTTATGAAAAGAACTATCAATAAAAGATTGTAATGTTGATTCAATATAATTAAAATCACTTTCATTCAATTCATATTGGTCGCAGTAAAAAGTAAAGTTAGGATAATTAACTTCAAAGTAATGGATAATTCTACGGGTTATTTCATCCTCTGAAAACGAAGCCCATTCTGTTTCTTGTGCAATATTCTTTAATATTTTAACAAATCTATAGGCACCTTCAAAATTCATTATAGGTCTTGTAACTTGAAGATATTCCTTTCCTTGCTCATCCAATTCCAAACCTCTTATTTCTAAAAATATTTCTCTAATTCTTGGTGCAACTTTTAAGGCAGTAACTAAAGATATTTCCCTTGAAGAATCTAGGTTATCATTCTTAGGAGGAGTTAAATTATGAAAATTACTAACAAGATTTAATGTTTTTAGTTTATCAACTTTCTCTTGCATTTGTTGAGTTGAACTATTTTCTGCTACCATCTTTTTGTTTTTTCCTATTCACATTAATAAACAAACCTTTTTAAAACTTTACTTTATTAATTTGCTTTGCCATTTCTTTTTCACTTACAACTTCCAAAAGTCCTCTAGTTTCAAAACCAGTATAAGTTCGTCTAGATAATTTATCTAATTGTTTTTGAGTAACCTTAGTTCTTTTTCTTTGAAATTCTGCAGCACCCAAACTGGCAGTATATTGTGAAATGCTTCTTATCTTTTTCTTCTTTGATTTCTTTCCCTTAGTAGATTTTCCACCACCTAATCTGAATACAGGGAGAATTGGAGGGATGAATGGTGTAATCTTAGTAGGTTTAAAATCATAAGTTGAAGTTGTTACTTGTTGAGGAATAATTTTTTGAGTTGTTAAACTAGATTGCTTTGAAAGTTGAGCAAAACTTAATGGTTGTGCTTGTTTTGAAAGGACATTTAAATTAATTCCTAAAATATTTGCATCAATAGGTTTACTTAAACTTTCAAACTTATTCTTAGATAATCCATATAAGGATGAACCTCCTAATCCTGTTTTAAATAAATCTTTTGATTTTAACCTACCAAATTGTTCAGTAGCACTTTTTATACTCTTCTTAATGTTTGCTTCACTAATTGATTCTTGGAAATTAACTCTTCCAGAAGATTCTAAATTAGTTTTTAACTTTTCCATTTCTGAAACTTGTTTACCATTTCTTGCCTTCTTAACTTTAGGAGGTTCAATTATTTTATTTATATCTTCTGCAAGATTAAAGGGTTTAGATTTCTTTTTTAAAGAAAATTCAATTGGTTTAGTAAGGGGTTCAACTATTGTTTTACCTCCAACTGATTTAAGTTTTAGTTCTGTTGAAACTACTCCAACTCCTTTACCCTTTGATACAAGAGAACCAGTATCAATTCTAACTCCAGTTAAATCTTCATATTCAATAGTTCTTCCTCTGCTTGAAGGATATTTTTTATATTTTGAAGATTTAACAACATCCATTAAAGAATCATAGGTTGGAAGATTCTTACTATCAAATTTAACTTTCTTTCCTTCAAAAGAATAAGTGTCAGCAAGAGTTACTCTTTGAATTTTACCCTCTTTTAAAATTAATTTTGTTTTAGGTTTCTCTGTTATTTCTAATGTTTTAAAGAACTCTTCTGTTCTTGGTTTTGGTTCAATTTGTGCTTTTATTGAAAATGATTCTGTAGTAGTCCTTCCTGTTGATGGATCAATTCTTCCAGCAGACTTTGTTGCTGTTATATCAACATATTTATATTTTCCTTTTGAAACTTCAACCCTAACAGCACTATTTCCTGTGGAAACTTGATTGACAGAAACAGAATTCCCCATAGAATTTATTTTAACCTTAGGCATTTTTGTATTAATTGTTTCTTGTATTTTTGGATTATTAGAATATAATTCCCACTCTTTAACATAAACATTTTCTCCTGCTTTTAATTTTCCAATCATTTCTGCTTCTTGACCTGGAGATAATTTGTATGATTTAATTTGAGCTTCGGAAGTTAAAGTTTTTACTTTAGTTGTTCGGAGGTTTAACTCTGGAGAATTTAGAACTGCATCTATCTCTGAATTAACTTTAACATTTTTTCCTCTAAAGGTTCTAGCTGAAATACCTGCTCCTAAAATAAATGCTGCGGCTGGGACAATAACTTCTGCAGCAGATAAAACAGAAGTGGTTCCTACTCCAACTCCATAAAGTGTTTTCCCACCAGTATAAGCTAAAGCTCCACCTCCAACAACTGCTGCTGTGGTTTGAACTATTTTAGGTGCTGCTGCGATTACAGGAGCTGCTATAAATCCTGCTCCAACTGAAACAACAGTAGTAACTGCCAATCTTGTTAATCTTCCCCTCTTTGAAACAGAATCTAAAGTATTTTGTTTTCTCTTAATATCTAAAGCTAATTTATTCTGAACAAGTTTGTTTCTATTTGTGTCTAGGTTACCTCCATATCTTTCTAGTTCTTGGTTTGCTTGCCCAACAGAAATTAAATTAGAATTAATTTGGGTTTGTAGTTGTTTAGCATAATTTGTTATTGACTTTTCATCTTTAGCATATTGGGTTAATTCTAAGTTAGTTTTTTTGTTTTCTATTTCAGTTTGGTATCTATTTTGTAGGGCCTGAGCAGAAGGTAAATCTCCAAGAGAACCATCCCTAATTAAAGTTTTATCTGGAACACGACTTAATTCTGTTATTGCAGTTCCTTGATAACCTTGAAATGCTGCTGCCTTATCTGCTGCAGTTACTTGTAAAGTTCCTCTTTCTAATTCTTTTACTTTTGTGTCAAACTTTTGTTGTGTTTTAAAATCCCTTTTTTCTTTTGCAGTTAATCTTTGAAATCCTCTCTTTGCAGAACCGTAGGCAATTTTTGCTGCCCCTGCAACTGTTCCAGAAAAATCATCTTTAATATTTGTTCTAACATAACTTGGGATATCTTTTATAGTTGGTGGAACATAAGCACTTATTGTTCCTCCTGAATAGGATGCTGGGGTATCTCCTCCAACAACTTCTAAACTGGTTACTTCTGGTGGGGTTAATGTGGGAGAAGCACCACCTACTGAAGCACCTCCTCCACCACCTCCTCTAGAAGAACCACCTCCTCCAGATGAAGAAGAACCTCCAGTTCTAAATGCAACAACATCTGTTCCAGGTCGTACAGGTCCTTGAACTATAGAATTATCTTTTACACTTTGCCCTGTTTCTCTAAAAACACTTTCAGAAGTTCCAGGTCGTACAGGTCCTTGATAAGAAGAGGAAGAAGTGGTATCTTTATTTTTCTTTGCAGCTCTTCTTGCTCTAATATTACTAATTATTCCCATTATTCTTTTACCTCTGGAATTGTTTCCCCTGTCAATCTAAAGTGAGTTTCATCATAACCTTCTGGAACTGGCCCTTGATAATATTTTGGAGTTTCTAGTGATTGAACATCTTTTTCTTTCTCATTATGATTTAAAATAAAAAAACTACCAATTAATAAAAGACCAATCATTAAAAAAATAAATAATTTCTCCATTGATTTTAATGGATTCATAACTTTAAATAATTTACCTTTTACCCATTTTATCCATTTTAGTAAAATATATAAATGAAACTTATCTTATTAAGTTAGGAAAAAACAAAAAGATGGCAGATGATACTCAACAATCAGTTTGGAACTTTGATGGAGCAGAGTTGTTTTTAATCTTCCAAGTAAAGTCTGCAATTTTTACTTCTTTAAAAGCATGGGATTTAGAAGAATCATATAGCAACATAAGATTACTAAGAATGGAACTTGATGCCAAATTAAAGAGAGGTAACAAAAAGATGGTGGATGATTTTGATAAAGAACAACAACTACAAAAAAATGGGAAATATAAAAAGAAATTAACCGAAAAAGAGAACGTTGATAAATTAATAAAAGATTTAGATGAAGCATATTCTGGATATATGAAACTTAATTCACCAAGTAATAAAGAAAAGTCTGTAATGTATCAAGGATTAGAATTTGTTTATATGGAATTAAGTCATTTAATGAAAAAACATGGATTATATTTTAGAGAGGGAGAGGACATGAGTTTAGCTGTCCTTAGAAGATAAATGGCAAGAGCTTGTGTTAAGTGGTTTCCGAAAACTAATGGTTTTTTTTTAGATGATAGATTAAAAATGCAGATTGATGTTCTTCTTAAAAATATTACTAACGATTGGGACTTTACCATTCTTATTACAGGTCAAGGTGAAGTAAGGGTTGGAAAAAGTATGATTGCTATGCAGATTGCAGCCTATTGGACCTATGAAATAAAAGAAAGGTATGGAATTACTTGCCCTTTTGATGTTGAAAACAATTTTGTCTTTGAAGGAACCCAATTAATCAAAAAAGGAAATGAATTAGGAATAAACCATAAGTATTCTGCACTAACTTTTGATGAAGCAGGAGCAGATTTGGAAGGAAGGAAGGTTATGTCTGGTTCAACACAGGATGTCCTTGATTATTTTAGAGAATGTGGTCAATATAACTTACTAAACATACTTGTTCTTCCAGAATACTTTGATTTACCAAAAGGAATTGCTGTTACAAGAAGTATTTTCTTAATAGATGTCTTTTATACTGCAGATGATAATGCTATGTTTAAAAGAGGTTACTTTAATTTCTATTCAAGGAGAAGTAAGAAGTGGTTATACCTAAAAGGTAAAAGGGACCTTAACTATTCATGTGTTAAGTCAGACTTTGGGCGAATACCAGGAAGATTTCATAAGTATTACCCCATAGATGAAGGAGAATATAAGATTAAGAAACAAGAAGCCCTTAAAAAGAGAGAAAGTAAGAAGAGAAACAAGTTTCAGATGCAAAGAGATGCTTGTATCTATCTATTATGTGGTGAAAAGCAAGAAGAAGGTACCAAAACAGGGGAGAATATACTAACCCAACAGAAACTTTCCATAAGATTAGAGCAACTTACAGGCATTTCAGTAGATAGAAGCACCCTAAGCGACTCTTTAAGGCGAATAAAAGTTGAATTAGATGAAGATGAAGCACCAGCAGAGTAATATAAGGCTACAGGTCGTTTGTGAGCTGTGTGTGAGGGTTAATTAGTTGGTTATGGACAGCCTAAGGGTACCAAGGGTAAAAACACAGAAAAAATGAAAGAAACAAGAAATATCTCGGAGGACTTTATTAATAAGCACTTTCCTATCATAGCAGTAAGTATGTTGATCATCCTTTATGGGATGGTCCTATTAATAACCTTTAAACTTTTTTAAAATGGAACGCGAAGAAAAACTAATCAAGGCCTACAGAATGAATAGACTAAAAGTAATCTCAAATGTAATCCTGATTCTTTTGTTCATTGGAATCTTTATCTATATGATTGTGAATGTTGAAACTCTAAAACTTCTCCAGGGAGATGTCTGTCAATTGTGCATGCAGAAAACAGGTGCGAGTTGTTGGTGCATAGAAAATACATTAATGCCTTAGGTCTTTTCTGATTCAGAAAGCCAATAACCTATTACTAAAATAATTGCAATCCCTAATAATAAAACTGTGTAGTCTGGAAAGTTCTTTAATAAATAACCAATCAGAACAAGAACTCCAACTCCTATTATTATTTTAATCGCTTTTGGTTTCATCTTTTTTCTTTTTCCTTTTTTTTAATCTTCTATAAAGCCAAATACCAAATAGAAATCCCCCTATGGGTAGGACAACTTCTAGGAAATCTAATACCGGTGTCATTTTTTCTTTTTCCCCTTAGATAATTTTGCAGCTTCATTTCTAACCACAAGTAAAAACCAAGTCATTAATACAACCATGACTATTAAAGCAATTAAAGCACCGTTCATTTTTTCTTTGCTCCCACTTTTGAATCTCCTGCTCTCCATAAACTCCACAAATAGATGAAGGAATACAAAATAATTATCACACAAATTTCAATAATTAAAATGCCAAGACATATATTCATTATAATCCACCCATCATGCTTGAATTAACTTTGCTTAAATCTAAGCCCTTTAATTTTTCTAAGAATTTTGGAGTTACATCTGCCATAGTTTTATTGAAGAGTTTCTTTGCTCTATTTTCTAAACTTTCATCTCTCCAATCTAAATAACATTGAAAATGCCAATGTACTTCTTCTATGGTTTCTTCTCCTTTGAAAGTTCTTAGAGTAACTGCTTTCTGTTCTTCCAGGATTTCTTTTGTGCATCTTTCGCATATTTTGTTTTTCATTTTTTATTGTCCTCCTTTGTGTGTTTATCTTTCATAAAATATCTATTATATGAATTTTATTGGTTGTTTAGTTTAATTTTTATTGGATAATTCATTTAAAACACATTTTATCATGTGCTAATATTCATTTAATATTTATATATCCATAATATCCATTCTTGCTTTATCTCCTAAATCACTTGCTACGGTGTGATCATAATTGGCTAGAGTTCCAGGAGAACTATGGCCTGTTAGTTTTGCAATTTTATCATAGGTCCAACCCTTCTTAAATAATTCAGTTACAAAGTAATGCCTAAAATTATGAAAGGTTACATGGTGTTTTACCCCTGCTCTCTTTCCATATTGATTAGTTCTATTTTGAATTTGTCTATAACCAACCTTTCTAAACAAATAATCTTCAAGTTTTAGTTTATGTCTTTGAACATAGGATTTTATTAAATAGATTAATTCATCATCAAGTATTGCTTCCTTCATTACCTTCTGCCTTCTTTTAAGGACCTGTGTCATCATAATTCTACGATCATAATCAACATCCTTAACTTTTACTTCATAATATTCTCCTAACCTTCTTCCAGTTTTCCTTGCAACTTTGAATAACATAAAGAAAAAATCATCATCCATGCTTGTTTTTAGGATTGCATCCATTTCTTCTCTTGTACATGGTATTGGTGATGCTTTAGGCATTTTTATTGTCCTCCATCCTATTTGTTTCCCTCATCATAAGTATTACTTTTATTAAAGCAACCATGTAGAACAATGCTAGTATCACATATACTCCTACAAACCAAAATATTTCATTAGCCATTATGATTTTTTCTCCGCTAAAGATTTTTCTGTTTGTTTTGTCATTTTAAATCATGTAGTGCGTTCTCTTTTTTAGAAGAATTCAAATAATAATCATTAACACCTTTCCATCTTATTTCTACAAATCCAAAAAATATTAAAGCAATAGACATTCTTATTCTAGTTCTTAATGGAATACCTCTATAATCCCAAATTTCATTTTTTCCTGATTTATATGTTGCTACTGGTTTTTCTTTATTCATCTTTTTTCTCCACTTTGTTTTTTACCTGACTATTCATTTTTTTCATGTTATTTGTAAGTGCTTGGACTTTATAAACTTTTCTAATCATTATGTAGTGATAACAAGTTTCTTTTTTAGCCTTTTGTTTTCATTTTTCAATCTTTTTATTTGTGATTTTTGATCG
>Ga0222700_1000391_pt1 | contig 8923 bp, 11 predicted proteins | sample AntAcemetage1454_FD_181013 | JGI IMG/M metagenome (GOLD analysis project Ga0222700, IMG submission 181013) | Saline water microbial communities from Ace Lake, Antarctica - #1454 | ecosystem: Environmental > Aquatic > Non-marine Saline and Alkaline > Saline | place: Antarctica: Ace Lake...
TACAAACTTGGAGAATGTGATATATTCTCTATTCAGGATTATGGCACAGTATATTATGAAATCAAATCCAACTTTAACAAAAAGTCTTATAATAAAGCTTTAATTCAATTACTTAGATGGTCAGGGTATATGTATTATATCTTTCCAGAAAGGGATTATTATGGCATTTATTGGACACCAACGAAGTTTGAATTAATGGCAAAGAACGGTAAAATGTTTAATAATATTAAGAATTGCTAAAAACCAGTAGTTCTGTAGGAACTTGCCCGGGGTATAAGGATGCTGTGGACATCAGATCACCTCCCCTCGTTAAATTGAGACCTGGAGCTACTGGTTGGCAAGAAAGAAGTGAGATGGTTACAAATTATAGTAAACTGAAGAATCATGGCAAACAAAGACAAATTCATCCACATATTCAAGGAAGAGCATTGTCCTGCTTGTGGTGGATATATGAAATGTGAAGGTTATTATATTCTAGCATGTGATAATTGTAAATATACAGAATATTGTGTATTTGGCAATAGATGTTTTGATGGGAGGGATGATGAAAACATACACAAAAAAGAAGAAAAAACCTAAGATAAAGTTCAAGAATAAAGAGGTAATTTTTAAAGAATGAGTCAGAACAGTGTAATGGAAGTTTTAATCAAGAATTATCCTAAATGGTTAAGGGCAGGGGAGATTCAGAATTTGGTAGGGATATCCAAGTCAGCAACAAATGCCAATCTTAGAGTTTTGAGGAATGATGGTGAAATTGAAGTTATAATGATGCAAAGCCCACATAAAAGAGGAGGGTTTATAATGTATTACCGAATAAAACAGGAGGAAAATAATGGTAGATAATAAAGAAAAAGAAACAAAAGAACAGGAATATAATCAAAGCGAAGTTCCAAAAGCATTTCAGGACAAACAGGTAAAAACTAAGGTAACGAGTCTAAGAGTTAAGATTGAGGATACATTACAACTGATTAAAGAACGTGTTACTCTTGAGGTTAAGATGCCGGTTTTTACCAGAATGAGAAAAAGGATGGCAGAAATCAAAGCCCAAGCAAGTGCTAAAACTATGAGAGTACAGGGTCATCATTACACGACACCACCGAAATTCCATATACTTAATCTTCAGGGTAACAAGTTAAGTAATGATCTTGCAGAGATAACTTTTTCTGTATATGACCAGGATGATGCAGGTAACAAGAAACCAACTTACAACGAAGTTGAAGTTGAACGTGAAGATGGCACTAAATTCACACGCAAACATTCCGCAGAGTATAGGATAGCGTACGAAGTCAAAGAAACAATCCAGTTAAACAAACCTCTTGAAAGAGAGATAATGAAGTTTGACACACCTGGAAATCCAGAAAAAACAGAGTAGGGGGAAAAGATGTTAGAAAAAGAGAAAGTAAAACTTGAATGGGATGGGGACAAAATCATGCAAAAGATTCATATCCCAAACACCAGATTAACACCAAAAGAGATATTGGATTCATTAGACATGGTCAGGAACCAAATCAATCAGATGGAAGCTCAAAAGCTTCAAGCAGAAACTCAGATTAAACGTATTGGAACTGACATTGAATCTGCTAGAAGCTTTGAGAAGAATAGAGCTGAATTCGAAGAAAAGTGTATATCAATTCAGTTAGAAAGATTAAAAGAGGTAATCAGTAAAATCAGTGACAGTTGCAAAGGAATAGCTGATAAAGATTCCAGGGAAACAATAGAGAAAGACCCAAGTGCATACAACGACAATCAGAAAGCAAACATGAATTATGTCAATTATCAGAGACTTCTTGCTACTGATAAAGTCATTGCCACTGAAATCAGTAAGAGATTGATAAAAGATTATTTGTTCGACAAACCGATATTTGATAATCCCTTTTTATCTAAGGAATAATTTTATTTTATTTTTTATTTTTCTAATTCTAATTGAGTTGTATTTAAATATATCAATACCAATTTAAACTAAATGTCAATATATCGTAACTTTCTAAATAACGCTGGACATCTTCTAATCAATAAAGCTAAATCTCCCTCAGCAGGTCTTTCTACATCAGAATTTGAAGTTGCTAGAATAGGGTTTAGCACAGCAGATATTGATGATAGAGAAGCAATTTATCCAAGCTGGTTTTTCTCTAGCAGACTCGGACAACCAAGACAAGTTGATACTGTAAAACTCAGAAACTTTGCACAGAGTTCTTGGGTACAGATGGTGCTTAACACTTTCAAGAAGGAAATAAGTAACATTGAATGGAAGATTGTGCCAATAGATGAAGATGATGGAATAGACCACACAGAAAATATTAAGAAGTGCACAGATTTCTTTAATAAAATTAATAACAACAATCAAAATGTAGTGGACATCAACTCTGAAGCTGTAACTGATGTAGGAGAGATTGATGCAGGAGTATGGAATTATGTATATTCTGTTGATTCTTATACTATTGGCGAAGTGCCTGTTTATGATACTTGGGGAAGAGAATCAGGCGAGAATGAGATTAGTTTAATATTAAAACCTTTAGGGCAACGAGCATTGACCCAAGTAAAAAGTGTTGATGGGGCTTCCATCCTAAAACAAGTTGACATTCATAAGAACCTGCTTAGATATTATCAATTTAGCTTTAAACATCCAAGACGTAACCCAACCCCGTTTGATGTTGATGAAATTGAGTATTTAATTCTTAATAATCGCAGCTACAGCATTTATGGGTTCAGTCCAGTGCAAAGTATTCAACAGGAATTACAAGTATTGATTCAAGGGACAAGATTCAATAAGGATTTATATTTAAATAATGCGGTACCTGAAGTCTTGGTAAGTTTACCAAATTTACCTAGAGATAAATTAAAGAAACTAAAAAGGGAATGGCTTGCTCAGTATAAAGGCAAACCCCATCAAGTAGGGTTTATTAATTGGTTAATACAGAATGTTCACCAACTTACCAGTACTAACAGAGACTTAGAATGGTTAGAAGGTCAGAAATGGTATTTTAAGATAGTTTTTGCAGCATTTGGTGTAAGTCCAACTGAAGCAGGGTTCTTTGAAAACGCCAACAAAAGTAACGATGAAGGTCAAGCTAGGGTTACTGTAAGAAATGCAATCAAACCTTATCTCGCACTTATTGAAAAGATACACACCAGAAAAACCATCACAGAAATATTACAAATGGAAGATAGTGGTCTCAGGTACAAATATTTCCCAAAAGACCATACTGAAGAAAAGATTGAGTTTGAACAGGATAAATGGGAAGTTGAGAATGGTGCAATGACAATAAACGAATACAGAAAAAAGAAAGGTAAAGAAACTGTTGAATGGGGAGATGAACCATTAAAGAAACCTGGCCAAGAAACTTCATTCAACTTTGGCGGTAATCCCATGAATCCAGAAGATAATCCCCCTAAAGATAAAGATACCCCTAAACCCAAAGAACCAGATAAAAATGATAAATTTCATAAATTCTTAGAACTTGACCCTGGGGATGATGTGATAAACAAAGCAGAAGATTATTCAGACTTTTTATTAAGAACATTTGATAATTTTGAGAGGAAAGTCTTGCATGCGGCAGATGAACTTCAACTTGAAAAATCTTATACTACTAAATTCTTTGGTGGGTTTCTCAAGAGCTTATTTAACTCTGTCAATACTGTTGCCTTTGCTGCAAATGTTAAAAAATTCCTCAAAACAGATTTAGTTGCAGGGTTAGTATCTGCTGAGAATGAATTGGGTGTTGACATTGGGTTTACCGAAGCATATCAAGACAAACTTAACTTATTACAACAACAACAAATCAACGGTTATAATATTAATGGTAAACCCTGGATGGGCATTAAAGGGGTAAGTAAAGACATTCAACAGAAAGTCATATCTGTTGTTCAGGCAGATATTAATGAACATAAAAGTTTAAGTGAAGTCAAAGATGACATTAAAGGAGTATTTGATGGTTTCTCTGAATGGAGAGCGAACATGATTGGTCGTACTGAGACAAATAGAACGTTAAACTCTGCCAAATTATTAGGATATAAAGAATCCGGCTTAACAGGAAAAAAGGTATGGAAAACCGCATTTGACGATAGAACTTCAGATATATGTAAACGACTAAGTAACCAAGAACAGGATTTAGATGATGAGTTCATAGACCCTGGAACAATGAAAACATATCCCCACCCCCCAGGGCATCCATCTTGCAGAAGTTCCTTAGCGTTCCACCCAAAATGAAGTTGTATTTAAATAAACTAAAGTAAAAGGTAATAACAATGGAAAGAAAAATAAAGTTATGGATGCCAGTAACCAAGAACACCACCACAGGAGAGTATCAGGCTATTCTTTCAGATACTTCTTTGGATAGAGACGATGAAATGATGGCAAAGGAATTAATACATGACTTTGCTAGTTGTAAATCTTTGAAGGCGTTAGCTAATCATGATAATAAGATGCAGTCCTGGGTTGGCGGTTGGAATAATTTAGCTGCCATTAATAAAGGAAATCATACTGCATTAACAGCTAATCCCTGGTTTTTCTCAAAAGAAGCTAACCCATTAGCAGCTCAAATTGAGAAGCAAGTAGACGAAGCTATTGCTAAAGGTGAAAATCCAGGCATTTCAATAGGTGCAATAATTTATGACTCAGAAATGAGAGATTTAGACCATAAACAAATCAGAACATATACCAAAGGAGAAATCTTAGAGGCTACTTGGGTTCCGATACAATCCAACCGTAATGCAAGTTATGGTATGGTAGCGAAAAGGTTTGGCATAGCATTTAATGGAGGACAAAAAATGACAAGTTTCACACAGAAAGATATTGATACTGCTGTTGAAAAGAAGGAAGCAGAATATACTGAAAAGGTTTCCGAACTTGAAACACAGTTGAAGAAAGCACAAGATGAATTAACAAAAACAAAAGAACAGCTCAAAAAAGAAGAAGAGTTAGAAGATGAGCTTGACAAAGAGAAAGAGAAAGTTGAGGAAAGTGAAAAGAAAGTAAAACAACTCGAAACTGACCTAGCAACAGAAAAGAAGCAATCTCTTGAGAAAGCTGCATTAGTTTCAAAAGAAGAAGATGCTGGTGATGGTAATGGCAAAGATAAAGGCAAACCTTCTGATGAAGAGACTGAGAAAGCAATAAAAGCAGGTAAACTTCCAATATTCACGAGTTAAGAGGTAACACAATGAACGCAATATTCAAAAGTTATGAGGACAATTTCAGTATAGAAACTTGTAAATCAAGGTTTGACGCTGGAAATATCGGCAAAGATGGGTTCGGTGGATTTTCAAAAGAGTATTACAATCCATGGAACAAAGTCGATAAGAGAATTGACATCGCTAAAGTTTCAATTGACTCTCAAACAGGTGGTGCAGGGACAGCAGGAACAGCATTAGTTCCGGTATATCCAGACCCTTCTATTTGGGACAGAACAATCAGACAAACTCCTTTCAGGAATCTTACACCCCGAAGAGCAGTTAAAGGTTTGACGTATGATTACATCCCATTAACAGCTAAAGGTGGAGCAGAATGGGCAGCAGAGAATGCAGCGGTCTCAATCCAGACAGATTCTTACGAGAGAGTAAGTGTCGCAATAAAGTTCTTGTATGCTAAAGGTAGCATTTCAGGTCCCGCAATTGCAGGTATGAGGGGGTTTATTGACCCAACGCAACTTGACCTTGGTGTAAAGACAGTTAGCATATACGAAGCTGAAGAAGACGCATTAATTAATGGTGATTCTTCAACATACGTTAATGAACCTGATGGAATGATTCAACAAATAACGACAAATACAACTAATAGGGCTGGTGGTTATCCAACAATCCCTTTGATTAGAGCAGAATTTGCTACTACATTTAACGCTAAAGGTTTAGTTACATTAGCGATAACTGATGCAAGTACTCACAATTACGTCAAAGGTTTATTGATGGATTTACAGCGAACAATCACCCCTGACACGATGTTTGGTATTCCTGACGCATTTGTACTTGATGGTGTAACATTCATCAGAGACATTTTCATGCCACAGGGAGCTAGTGCAAAAAGAATATTATTCCTTGATATGAGATACATATTCTTTGCAGTACTTCAGGACCTCACCTATGAGGAAAAATACACTGACGCAGATGGCTATGTCTATATGCTGAAAGAGTATTTAACCATTGCTAATACATTTGAAGCAGCAAGTTCCCAGATGTACGGAATTGCATAAGGAGGAAAAAATGACCGCAATAATAGAAACATTCAGAAAAATAGGATGGTCTGGTGATTTAAAGATTATTTCAATCCAAACCACTGCAGCAGCAGCAACAGGTTTCACAATTGACTTCAATTCAGATGTAACCGATGGAAAAGGTATGGTCTTTGAAGAACTATTGAATATGATTGTTCAGGATGATGCTGGATTATCTACTATCACTGATAGTTCATTTGACCCTGCAACTGGAATATTCACACTTGGGACTGTTTCAACCGGAATACATAACCTAACCTTTATTGGTTATTAATTTATTTTTTATTTTTACTTTTACATTTTAAAGTGATTACTGTATCATGTGGCCTGGGACCGCATGGTGAAACGTGCCTATAAGATTATAGGTAGCGAAACAACTCCCAGGGAGACAAAAAATGGGAAATGGATTTAGAGGAGCAAATGGACAACCAGCAGCATCTCCTTACACAAATGGGCCTTACAATTTTAGTGAAGATATTACATTTCAAGGCACAGTTAATGCAGTAGGAAATGGTGGAACTATTTATTATGTAGATAGTAGTTTATCTGCATCAAATGGTGGTGGTTCTTGGGCAGACGCATTTATCACAATCGCAGAAGCAGTTGCTGCATCATTAGCAGCAGGCGGAACTTATGATACAATTTTTGTAAGAGGAAATGAAATAGATGAAACAAGCGATTACGCAGAATCAGTTACAGTAACTGCTGCACAAGTAGGATTAAGGATCATTGGAATGGGTAATAGTCCAGAAGGAGTACTGTGGACAGTTGGAACAGCAGAAGGAACTATCTTAAATGTTGCAGCCAAAGATTTCTATGTATCTGGATTTAGATTCAGACCAAATGGAGCAACTTCTGGAAAGGCTGTTGATTTGGCAGTTACAGCACTGGGTTCAACAATAGAAAACTGTATCTTTAGAAGCACAACTGAAACAGCTTTATATGGGATATATTTGGAAAGTACTCCTGATGTAACAATTAGAGATTGTAAATTTACAAGTATAGCGACAGCAATTTATGGTAATGCAGCTGTAAAAACGGTATATAGGTTAAGAGTTTTAGATTGTGATTTTGATGACAAAGTAGATACTGCAGGAATAAATATCTCTGGTAGAGCTTGTGTAATTAAACGTAATACATTTACAACTGATACAACTTTATTAATTGATACACGAAAAGGTGGAACCGGAGAAATGAATACAGTAAATGGTAATACTCTAATGTGTGGAACATCATACGCAGCAAATTGTGTTGGAGCTGCATCAGATTGTTGGATAGGTAATGATTGTAATAAATTATCTGAAGGTACAGAAACAGATGCTTCTGGAAGAACAATTAAAATACCAGCATAAAACTAATTTATTTTTTATTTTATTTTAATTTAACTTGAAACACTTGACGGAACAAGTATAAAAGCAAGGAGGAACAAATGGTAGACGCATTTAATAAATTAGATATGATGGGTGTGAATATGCACACTGCAAGGGCTTTAATGAATTATTCTTGGCCACAATATAAATCAGAGCAGCTCACAGTTACATTTGATGGTGCTACTACTAATGGTATTGGGGACTTAACAGGTTCTAATAATCCTTATGTCATGTTTACTGTAACTGGTTTGGTAGAAGTATCAATAATCGCAATATGTACAACTGATTTAGCCAGTTCTGGTAGTGGTACTGTTGAAGTTGGAACTGACACATCTACTGCTGCATTGATAGCCTTAACAACTGCAACAGACATTGATAAGAATGATATTTGGCATGATGCAGCTCCGGATGCAACTATTGAACTTACAAGCGTAATAAAAAGAAACCTTGTTAGCGAAGACATTGAACTGTTAGTTAAAACAGGTGATGTTTCTGCTGGAGTAATAGTTTTCATAGTAAAATGGGCACCCATAAGTTCAGATGGTTTAGTGGAGGCTGTATAAAATGAAATACAAAAATGTAACAAACAAGCTTATTCCAATAAAACTTAGCAATAAATGGTTAAATTTAGAACCAGGTGATGAGGCAGATTTACCTTTAGACATAAATCTCAGGAGAGAAGGTCTTGAACTTGTAGAGACTAAGAAAGTAGAAAAGGAAAAACCTCTTGAAAAACCCACTGAAGAACCAGAGGTTGGATTGTTAAAACCCAAATCAGAACCAAAATCAGAACCAAAAGAACAGGGTTTAGTTGGTAAAGCTATGGCAAAACTTCAAGATGTTAAAGAGGATTTACTTGATGATGGCAAATTCAACCATAGCAACAATCCAAAAAAGAAATCGCCTGGCAGAAAGAAGAAAGGAAAAAAACAATGAAACTGGAAATACTTTTAATTTTTGTATTTTTATTATTAGTACCTTTAACTATTTCTTACACCCCCAATTCCGATGGAAACTTCAGGGATGCTTATGGAATTTATAATGCAACTGAATTTGAAGCTGAAAATATCACTGCAACAAACATAAGTTCAACATATATCTATGAAGATGGAAGTAGAGTATTAACCTCCGCTTCAGACGTAAATTATTCATTATATAGTAATATAAGTTATTGGTGGGATAATGATGGAACCCCTTTATTTCGAAGCACAGATATTACTACTGTTGGCACACTAACTGATTTAATTATTAGTGGAGCATTAACATTAAACTCAGGTCTTAACTGGAGTTATTTAAAAGAATATCCTACTGCGTGCAATACTGGATGGGTGATTAAGGGTTTAGGCG
>Ga0222700_1000394_pt1 | contig 8900 bp, 12 predicted proteins | sample AntAcemetage1454_FD_181013 | JGI IMG/M metagenome (GOLD analysis project Ga0222700, IMG submission 181013) | Saline water microbial communities from Ace Lake, Antarctica - #1454 | ecosystem: Environmental > Aquatic > Non-marine Saline and Alkaline > Saline | place: Antarctica: Ace Lake...
GAGGATTAGGTTTGAGGCTGGCGAGCGATTATGGGAATATCTGAGAATGCTCCATCCTGAAATGCCAAAGGCAGCGGTGTATAATCGGGGGGGGTTGACATATTTTGAGGATCCCAAAACCAAGAAAGCTACGAAATGCTAACATCTAAACAGCAATCCGCAGTTGAAATGGTTCAAAAGAATCCGGTGTCAATTTTAACCGGAGCGCCCGGAGTGGGTAAAACCTATACTTGTAAGGCTATCATTGAGCAGGCCCGGGAAGCGAAGCAGTCTATATTGCTGGCAGCGCCCAGCGGTAAGGCAGCCAAACGATTATCCGAAGCTACCAGCAGGTCAGCCAGCACGATCCACAAACTCCTCGAAGCACAGATGGATAACGGAACGTTCTTTTTTCAACGGAATGAGAAATATCCGCTGGATGCTAATTTAATTATTCTCGATGAAGTGTCGATGGTATCAAATCAGCTCATGTGTGATTTTCTCAAGGCAGTGTCCTGTGGGACTACGGTGCTGTTCGTGGGCGATCAATATCAATTACCAAGCGTGGGTCCGGGTGCTGTGTTGCGAGACTTCTTAGCATCGGGGAAAATCCCGCACGTTGAGCTGACTGAGATCCAGCGGAACAGCGGAAATATCGTAGAATCTTGTCATAAAATCAAAGACGGTCAATTTTATACGCCCTCATCCGAGCTGGATCTTGACAAAGGCATGAATCTCCGACACATTGAAGCGAGAAATCCAGCGCAAATTAAACAGATTATTAAGGAGCTGGTGGTCACACGGCTACCCGCCCGGGGTTTCAATCCTGTCTGGGACATTCAAGTCCTCTCTCCCACGAATAAAATGAGCGATGTGTCGTGCCTGTCATTGAATACCATGTTGCAGGCGGAGCTGAATCCTAACCCGGCAGTGGACGGAATCATCTTTCGCAAAGGTGACAAGGTGATAAACACAAAAAATGGCCAAGTGGGGGACGCTTACATTGTTAACGGTGACATGGGCCTCGTACTGGATATCGATCGAAAACATATCAAGGTGAAATTCTTTAATCCGGATAGAGAGGTGGAGATCGGACGGAAAATGAATAATTTGTTGCTCGGATATTCGATAACCGGGCACCGATACCAGGGTAGTGAGGCGCCCGTGATTGTGATACCCGTTCACAAGGCATTGAATTACGTAGTCAATCGGCCTTGGATATACACATCGATCTCACGGGCAAAATCAATCTGTATTACCGTGGGCCAAATGTCTGCGATCCATAATGCGATCCGGAAAGAAGGGGCAAATCTTAGGGTGACGAGATTGGAGGAAAGGTTAAGTGCAGATAGTAATTGACACGAGAGAACAGCTTCCTTACACATTTCGAGCCATCAACCCGCCGCCTGACACGATTCGTAAAGCGCTTGCCTCTGGCGATTACAGTATTGAAGGGTATGAGGATCGGATTGCAATAGAGAGAAAATCAAAGGTCGATTTCTACGGAAGCGTAGGTCGGGGACGTAGGCGATTTGAAGCTGAATTAGAACGTCTTTCAAAATTTGAATACGCAGCGGTCGTAATAGAATCTGATTGGCTGGGCTTGATTAAAAATCCACCAGCGCGGAGTAGACTTAACCCGAAGACTATATTTGTCAGTGTAATCGCTTGGTCTCAAAGATTTGATGTGCATTTCTTCACTGCACCAGGCCGGGCATTTGCGGAAAAGCTCACATTTCGTTTACTTGAGAGGTTTTATAAAGACCATGCCTGATTACAACCAGATCAAAGGTGAAATATTATCAAGGCTTAATATCCAACAGGAGTACGAAATTTTAGGCGTGCGATTCGCAGGGAAACCAAATGCAACGGCTTGGCATCCGTGTCATAATCCCTATAAGGAGGATAAAACGCCGTCGTGTGGGGTGAATATCGGGTCAGGCCCACAGCGGGGGTATCTTGTTGCTTTTAATTCTAACGGCAACGGTAAACTCGGTAAACCCTACGCGACCTATTCATTCTGGGATGTCGCTCTCGATTTCCTCCCCGGTTCCACAGGCGATTTTAAATTTGTTCTCTATCACTACGCAAAAAAAACAGGAGTCCGCCTTAAATCATACCCGCCGCCCAAAGAAGAGAACGTGGCAAAATTCCAAGCCAGTATCACGGAGGAGGTCCGGAAATATCTCAATACTAAACGAGGATTGTCTGACGAATCTATTTTGAAGTATGAAGTTGGCTGGGATCTCAAAAAAGAGCGTAATACTTTTCCTGTGCGAGATGAGAATAAAAATCTCGTGAATATCCGGTATCACAATTCCAAAAAGAAGCCGAAAACTTTTAACCATTCAGGGTATGGCATGGCTCGTCTCTGGGGCCTTGATAGGCTCGTGGATGCTGATCCCGGGTCAACCATACTATGTTCCGAAGGGGAATTCGATAGCCAGTTATGTGAGCAGGAGACCGGACTGACAGCGGTATCTCCAACTAACGGGACAAACGCTTTCCTGCGGGAGTGGGTCTCACATTTCCATGGCCACCACGTAGTTTTCGTGTGGGACTGCGATCAAGAAGGCCGGAAGGCCATGAAGAATATTGTGCTGCCGACATTTAAGAAGGCGGTACTTGCCGGGGACGTGTTATCGCTCAAAGTGATATGGCTGTTTGAAAAAGATACTGATAAGAACCAGAAGGATTTCACCGATTTTATTACAAAGGCCGGGGGGACGGGCCAGCAGGTTCTTGATTTAATCAAGAGTACAAACTCTTACCAGTACAAAATTCCCACAACTGTCCTACCGGAAGCTATCCAGCTCGGATCGTTCGACCAGATTGATAATGATAAATATGTCGGCAAGCGCGTGAGCGTCCCGTTGTACGTGTTCGGGGAGAATTCCGAGGCGTACCATGCACCTACTGAGGTGGAGGTGACGTTCTGTATCCGCCAGGAACAGTCAAACTGCCATGGGCGCGAGGATTGGGATTGGGTGTGTGATGAGCCGATTCAAATTTCTACGGGCGGCCGGATTCAATTATCGAGTGTAGCGGCGACCGACGCTCAAATGAAGGGTGCCCTGCGTGATTACGTGTGTGATAAAGGCCAGCGGCCGGCAGTTTGTGTGCAGGATGAGAATAGGGCTACACTCCGAGAGGTATACGCTCACCAGGTATTAGAGGGCGGTATACCGTCCGAGAAGAACGAGCTTGTTGAGAAACCCGTGTATGTCATGGGCGGGGCCATGGTGCCAATTGGCCAGTACCAGGCGACTGGGTTTATTCACTCTCACCCACGAAATCAACGGCCCACGATGTTGATTGATCAAATCGAACCGCAGGAAGAGGATTGGCAGGCATTTGATCTCAATAATTGTCGAGACCATTTAACTGAACTCCAAGCCCTTTCTCCGATCGAGATGATCCAGGACCTGTCCCAGAACGTGACCCGGATTTATGAGCGTGAGGATATTCACTTGGGAACCTTATTGACTATGGTATCGCCACAGTGGATTGATTTCCCGGGGGACGGCCGAATTCGTGGGTGGATTTCATCAATTATAATAGGGGATACGGGTACAGGAAAATCGCAAACTTGTGATTCGCTCTTTGGGTATGCAGGTGTAGGAACGCGAGTAAGTGGCATGACAAGTTCCCGGACAGGGATTACATACGCTATGCAGTATGATGAACGGCGTGGATGGAGGATTAAGGCAGGAGCGTTGCTTAAAATGTCCAGGCAGGCATTGATCATTGACGAGGCCCAGGACTTAAAGGAATTCGAGTTGAAAACCATGGCTGAGGCATTGGATACGGGAATCTTGAAAATCGCCCGGGTGGAAAGCCGAACGTTCGAAAGTATGACCCGATGTTTGTTCTCTTGTAATCCCCGGGCCGAGGATCGATATGCTAACCAGAGATCCATGGATTCGTTCTTGTACGGTTGCCAGGCGCTTAGTGATATTTTTCCACAAATGATGATCCGTCGGATTGACTTGGCTATGTTTGTGGCAGGATATGACATTGAGGATAAAATGAAAATCTATGCGCCACAAAAATCGGAGGGTCCTAAAGTTGTGAGCCGCAAGAATTTCCGGAGCCTGATTCATTATGCGTGGAATTTAAAGCCTGAGCAGATTTATATCTCTGACGATGTGGGTGATAAAATCAGATACGCAGCCCTTGATTTGGCTTCGAAGTTTGGGCAGGGTGTGGACCTGCCGATCGTGTATCCCGAGGATTTTCGGAAAACATTCTGCCGTTTGGTAACTGCGTTTGCGGTGCTGGATCTGGCGAGTGACGATAATTTCCAGACGATTACAGTGAGCGCCCAGCATATTGAGTATGTGGCTGATTTCCTACAAGACATTTACTCTGCGGACAATTGCCGGTTGGATGTGTACTCCCAGCGGTATCAGGAAACCCATGGCGTGCAGGATTTAGCGGAAGTTGAGGATGGGATTAAGAAACATTGTGAGTTGAATCCGGATAGGGCTCAGAGGATAAAAGATATGCTCGAAGAGCTCTCAAAAATACCCGCCGGCGGGAAAATAAAAATCACTCAGCGGCAGTTTATTGAGAAGTTTGACGTGGAGCGAACCACTATCTTTCGGGACCTTCAACCACTCGTCAAGTTGCACCTGATAGACACTGCGCGAGGATATTCGCCAACTGTGCGGTTGATTCGGTTCGTCTCGTACATTCAAAAAGAGCGTCCGGATTTTTTCAATGATTTGTAATTGTCATGATTTGGTTCAGCCACAATTTTCAAGTTGCTTTGGAGATTTTCCGTGAAAACATTATACAATCAATTAGTTACGTGCTTTTTCCCGATTTTGTATGCAACCGGACTCAAAAATGTATAGATACCGCCCAGATTTATTAATATTCGATATTTGGCACGCTCCACTTTTTAGGACTTTTTTTGAGGGTATGTCAACATTTTTTTTATCGGTTGCAAGTTGCAAGTGGAAAAATGCGGGATTTACAAATAGGATTAAGTAGTTATGTGAGATTTTGGCCCATGCAACTTGAGATTTGAAAGAAAATTGAAATAAATATTCCAGTATCAACTTTGCAATGTGGGTTAGGTTGCAAATTTACTTAAAAGAGGGAGGATGAAGACTATGTTGGGACGAGATTATATTTCAAAAGCACAAAGAGAGAGCAATAAGGAAAACGAAGAACGATGGGCCGAAGAGGAAAGAATTGAGAGAGAAAGTACTCCTGAATATCAAGAATACTTGCAGATATTAAAAGAGAGAGAAGAGAAAGATGAAACTTAAAAAATTCACAAACCAGTCAGCAATTCCACGGGACAAGGACAAGAAAATAAAACCGCCACTGTTCCAGCCAGTTGCTCAAAAAATTGTAAATGATTTGATTGTAGAATTTGTCAATAAGAAGAAAAATTACAACCCGATCCGGTGTCCGTACAATGGCCAGCCACGAATGATTCACCCGGCGGCCTGTGAATGGCACGTAAAATGTCAAGACACGGAATGCTACAAGGTTAAGTGTCCACGGATTATGTGATGATTATGGTTAAACTTACAGTGATAATATCCCTTGATGTATGATCGAAATTTTCTTTTATATATATGTATATATATTTTTAGACTATTGAAAACTTACAGTGTTACTTACAGTAAAATTAAAAGAGGATTTATGAAATCTAAACTGACAAAGAAGGAAAAGCTGCGGGATGAGATCATAGCGTTGAAGGAGCAGGTAAAGGAAATGATGAAGGTCTGGCAGTCGATGGATGAGGAAGGGTGGGAGGTAAGGAAAAGTGCTTGACAAACCAAAAAGGAAAATGTACAAAGATAATGTCATGAGAAAAGCTAACCTAAGATTTTGCAGGCCCCTTCCGGTGAAGAAGACGAAAGTTTTTCTCATGACAGCCGGTTGGGGCCTTTTTCTTTTGGGGGTGAAGTTATGGAAAACTTAACACAAGAAAGACTCAAAGAGCTTCTGGATTATAACCCAGATACAGGTATTTTTATTTGGAAGGTTTCAGGACATGGATGTGAAACGGGAGATGTAGCTGGGAGTCTAAACAATCGTGGTTACCGGCAAATCGGGATTGATTATAAAGTTTATCGTGCCTCCCGCTTAGCATGGCTTTACATGGAGAGTTACTTCCCAGAGCATGACGTTGATCATATCAATAGAGTTGAAGGCGATGACAAATGGTCTAATCTTCGCCATGTGTCACATCAATGCAATTTGAGGAATTGTGGAAGACATCGGAACAATAAGAGCGGAGTGACTGGGGTTTCCTGGCATAAACAGAATGAGAAATGGGTTGCTATGATAATGGCAGTTGATAAACAGAAACATCTCGGCTATTTCAAAGAAAAAAAGATGCTGTAACGGCCAGATGGCAAGCTGAAGTCAAGTACAATTGGCCGGGATGTAACGACCATACAGACGCTTATTGCTATTTACACACAGCACAAACTATTCCCGATATTGGGGGAGAAGGAATGTCAGATGAATGAGCTAATGGAAACACCAACGTGGGCAATCTGGTGTTGCGTAGCAGTAGCGGCGTTTGTGGTGGGGCTTGGTTGGGGCCTGCTGATAGACCTGCCTGAGACCTGGCGGGCGTGGAGGAAGAGGATATGACGAAAAAGGAAGCTGAAGCCAAAGTCAAGGCGATTAATGAAAAAGGGCCAACGTGGTTCTGTCCTCTAATCAATAAGAGGTGCGTCCCTGAGTGCATCAATTTTAGCAAGGCAGAGGCCTATAACGAGAATGATAAGGGCCTGCGGGATACTAAGCAGGACGATTATCAGATTTACCACCAATTTTGTTCTAATGGGATGTTTCTTGATCCTATAATCTGTACTGGAGGGATGCCTGATGAGTGAATTGAGAAACAAATATGAAGAAGCGCGGAACAAGTTAATTCCATTTGCAGAGAAATACGCGAACAAGAAGGAAGGGGAAGTTCCCCAGGGTGGAGAATCAAGAGAAGATTGGGTAATCGCGTGGAATCTTGCGTTTCTGGGGAGGATGGATCATTTAGCTAAGGAACAGGGATTGACCAGCACTTACGATTTCTCTTGATATAGAAAACAACAAATAACAAAGGAGGCGACATGAAAAAGGCATTATTGATTATTGGAATATTGTTGATTGCGATTGCATTGAACATACCGGCCTGGGCAAAGCACCTTCATAAAGAATCGTATTATCAAGCGATTTGGTGTCAAGAGCGGGGAGGCGAGACTGAGGTGGTCATGCCGGATGGAACCCGCTGCGATTGCTTAACTGAGGATGTGGCCTGTGAAGTTGATTTCGCCAGTGCCAGCAAATGGTATGAATCGATCACTCAGGCCCTTCATTATGCTATGCACACAGGAAAGCAAGCGGCGATCTTGCTGATTGTCGAAAAGCCGGGCGATTGGAAATATGTTGACCGGGCCAAGGCTCTGATCAAATTCTATTGTTTGCCGGTTGTGGTGTTTGTGATTGAGCCGGAGAAGGTGGATTGATGAAATGAGGAATAAAAAGGGACAATTCAAAAAGGGTATAATTCCAGCAAATAAGAAGGATTTAACAGGTAAAAGATTTGGTAATTTAGTTGCGATTGAAAGAGAAGCCAGTGAATGGACTAAGGGTAGGACTAAATATTTATGCCGATGCGATTGTGGAAAGACAACAACGGTTGATGGGTCGAAGTTATCAAGTGGCCATACAAAATCATGTGGTTGTTTAAAACGCAAAATCAAGGATATTAAAAATCAGAAATTCGGTAGGGCAACTGCAATAAGACATATTGGATCCAATAAGTTTGGGTTGGCAGAATGGCTATGTAAATGTAGTTGCGGTAGAGAATTTGTAACGGCAGTTAATAATTTAATTACAGGTCAGACACAAAGCTGTGGATGTTTAAGGATTGATAACCACAGAAAAAAAATGAAAGAAAAGAGAGAGGATTTAACCGGGAATCGTTATGGTTTATGGACGGTTCTAAAACGAAGTAAAAAATATAAAATATTAAAAGGTATAGAAGTAGGTTATTTTTGGGAATGTCTTTGTGATTGTGGAACAAAAAAAGAGATCCAGGCGGGTTCATTGAAAAATGGTGATTCTCAATCTTGTGGTTGCGTAAACCATACATTACCGCCTAAAGAATATAACTATCCTAAAAGTGACAAGGAAAAAATGAGGCTATATAGGAAATATCTTACTAATGCGGCTGTTAAAGCTGCTTTAAGAAATACGGGCTATTTAAACAGCGAAATAACTACGGAAGCTATTGAATTTAAACGTCAACAACTAACCATGTACCGAACCCTTAAACAATTTAAAGAATGGAGGAAAGACTATGAATCAGGTAATCGAGTTGTTTCAGCAAAGTAACGTTAGGATGAAAAGGCTTATGAAAAGTCTTGATGGATTAAATAAGCCGGATATGGAGGTGATTACGGCGGCACAACGGGAATGTGAAGATCAATTGAAAGGTATCAACGCTGTTGCATCACTATTCTCTGTTTTCTCCAAAAACAAGCGGGCAGAAAAGCAAGTCGCCAATCAGGGTATCATGGATGGAACAACGGCTATCGATATGATGCTTGGAGACCCCGAAGTTGACAAGGTGAAATGTCCCATACAGGATAAGATCATAACACGGGCAGATTGCCTTGACTATTCCGGGAAGCCGGAGAACATGGCTCATTGCCAGGGGTGCGAGATTGGATCAGACACAAAGAGAAAACTGGTTGATATATCACCTCATATAGCATAACCCACGAAAGGAGCAACCATGAAAATATTCACTGAAGCCGGTAAATCGGCGATTCTATTCCTGGCATTGACGGGTGTAATCATCCTCTGCATGGTGCTCTAATGCCTATGAAGCCGAAACGCCCCTGCCCTGGGTATGGTTCGCGCCGGGGTTCGTGCCCGAATCTGCT
>Ga0222700_1000404_pt1 | contig 8789 bp, 7 predicted proteins | sample AntAcemetage1454_FD_181013 | JGI IMG/M metagenome (GOLD analysis project Ga0222700, IMG submission 181013) | Saline water microbial communities from Ace Lake, Antarctica - #1454 | ecosystem: Environmental > Aquatic > Non-marine Saline and Alkaline > Saline | place: Antarctica: Ace Lake | collected...
AAATAGATATATATATATATAATAAATAATATATATAATAGTAATATATATATAGTATTAGTTATAGTTAGTTAGTAGTAGTAGAGTAAGTATATAGTTAATATAATATAATATAATAATAATAAATAATATAATAAATAATAATAATAATATATAATAATATATAATATAATAATAATAATATAATAATAATAATATAATAATATATATATATAGTTAATATGTTATTAGTTATATAGTTATATAGTTATATAGTATATAAGTATTATAGTAAACGATATTACTTGAATACGAATTGATTTTAGAATGATGCATGTAGTGAGTGGTATGTTGAGATCAGGATCAGACTATCAGGATCAGTCCCCCACCCCTGCCTCCTAATATATATAATACTATATATTATTTAGAGTGGTCGGCTTAAAAAACCCGCCCTCCCTTCGGGAGTGCTAAAAGAATTTCATTGACACGCGCCTATGGGTTGAAGTAAAGTCAAGGTGTGGCAAGGGATTGCAAGGTATTGATGTCCAAAGTATGCCGTTGGGTCGCACTATATTGGAAGGGTAATTTAAATTAAGGAAGGGGAAGGCATGTTATTAGAGGTAAGCGAGTATGGTACTGTCAGGACAAGCGCATGGACTGATGATTGGTGGAACGAAGTTCAGAAGGCCGAGCGCAGATTAGACCATGCGATATGTGGCAGTTCAAGTGGAAAGCAGATGTGCCTTCGTTTGCCGGAGACGCGGATAGGAAAATGCCGATGGCATTATCAGATTATTGAAACGAGCAGCGATGTATTTCGGGATCCAGTATATTCGATGGGCGTGAAGGGAGTAAGGATATGTGGGGCCGGGTGCCAGTTCAAGGATACTTGTGAGTATTATTCTCAATATTATGACAAGCGGCCGGAGGCAGCGAAGCCGTATTGTTACCGGGACATTGGGATTTACTTAAATCAAGTGAAGGAGCTAAATCGTGAAGTCAAAGACAATCTTGAAAAGGTTACGCAGTTTATTAAGATTGCAATTCAAACGATTGCGATCGGCATGGTTCAAGTTTCCAGGTGTGATGAGGAATTGGCTAGTGGAAACATTATTGTTGAAGAAACCGAAGTCTTTGTCGGGAAGGCCGGGACGAACACGAAGACATCGGTAAAGGAAAACCCGGCGATTTCGGCGAGAATGAAGATGCTGAAGACAATAGCGGATACGTCAAAGGCGATAATGCTCCCGCCTAAGACCAAGAAGGAATTGAAAAACAAGGGGCTGGATGATTCAAACCTGGCTAAGTCGCCGATGGAATTGGCCGGGCAGTTACTTGAGAAGGTAAAGGTCATACAAGGCAAGACAAGTTGAGCGCTCCTGATTTTAATGTGCTCGCAGAAAAATTGAAGGCGGCGGGCGCAACTAAGAATGAGGTTGACGGGGCATTGGTTCTTTTAGATAGGCGGAAGTTTGCCAAGGCTTATCTAAAGGATCCAGCCACCAGAAAAAGGTGGGAGGTCAGGGATTACCAGCAAGAATCTGTTAACTGGCGAGGGCCCAGAAAAGTTCACCGGTCGGCCAGATCCACCGGTAAAACGAAGGACCTTGAAATATGTGCTCTTAATATAGCAATGACCGACCCTGGTCAGGAGCTTCTTATTGGTGCTCAGCGTAGACAACATCTAGAACCTTTGATGGAAAGGCTCATAAGAGTTATTACAACTACGCCTGACTTTGCGAATTCCTTAGAGAGAAGGCCTCAACGTTCTCCGGATTACCGCATTGACTTTAAGAATGGCTTCAAAATATGGGGTCGTATTGCAGGACCGTTTGGCCAGAACTTTCAAGGCATGCACGTTAAATATCAATTCTGTGAAGAATCGCAGGAGTGGACTGACAAAGCATGGAACGAACTCATTCCCGGATTAAACCCCGGCGGCTCACGATTCGTTTATGGTGTCCCTAACGGTGTTCATAATAAATATTATGACATCACCCAGGATAAGAAATATAAACTCTTTTCCTGGAGCAGGCTACTTGACAAGACTCTGACCGAGGATGATCTAGAAGATCTGAAAAATTTCTACGGCGGCGAACACTCGCCTGATTATCAGCACTACATATTGGGGATCCATGGTAAGCGCCGATTCGCAACTTTTGATTACGATCATTATCAGCAATGCGTATCAAACTTGCATTGTCCGGTAATAAAAATTACAGCTGAGGAATATAAACAAGATCCTAAAAGATGCAAGGCTCGCCTTAACTTTCCTTACAAGCTTCCATTTCAAGGCGAGAAATATCTTGGTGGAGATATCGGCTACTCAAATGATCCTACAGAATTAGTAGGATATGTTTGGGATGGAAAACATTTCGCTAATTACTTTCGCATTCATTTAGAAGGATTGAAAACTAACGAACAAAGAGATATTATAACTATATTAGATGATAGACATAAATTTACAGGAATCGGAATTGATCGCGGCGGCATTGGACTTGGAGTAGAACACGAACTACAGGCTCTTAACTCTAGGTTTGCATTCATAGTTAAAGGGTTTCATTGGGGTGAGAATCTTGTCGTTGCTATTAAGCAGGACAATACGGAAGACAAGAGGGAGGCAAAGTTGTTTTCAACATTCTTGATTGAAGAAGCGTTGAGAACTAAAACAATTATGTTTCCACGGGACTTGGTTAGAGAAGAACAATATATAAACATGACCCACGAAGTTAGACCGAACGGATATGTTGTTTACTCAGATACCAAAGATCATATAGTTGATGCAGATAGAAATGCACTTCTGGTCAAGCATATGATTAAGTTTACGCAAGGTTCGGACGAAGTTGATCTTGGAGTAAGGATTAGAGCGATACGGACTGGCAGATAAAATACTTGGTTTCGGTTCTTTCCGCCGAAATCATAACTGTCTTCCTTTCTTTACCCCAACCTTCTAACCGAGGTTGGGGGTAAGAACGGATAAAAAAAAGGATAATATGGAACTTAATTTAAGGAATCTGTTTGGACGGAAGAAGAAAGATATGCCGGTTAAGGAACGCCTTGTTATAACCAAGGCGGTATCTAAACCAGTAGACCAATTAGAAAATCCTGGATTCAACAGCAATGGCACATGGCTCCGCCCCTCACCATACTTTGATTCAACTATCTTCGGTTTATATAGATTCCTTCGAGACAATATGCCTGATGTCGGCGCCGGCGTATGGTCATGGGTTTGCTTATGCTCGACGCCAAACTGGTTTGAATTAAACGGCGGGACGCCAAAGCAGCAAGACGCCGCGGCCATTTTAGTTAACGATCTTGATAAACGTATCTTCCCTTTCCAACATCAGAAAAATGCCGGCATGGATGCTGTAGTTGAAAGATTCTTTAGATCAGTCTTTACCTACGGAGCCTTTGCCTGCGAAATTGTTTTGTCCCGGCGCAGGAACGAAGTAGTTAAGATTGTATTTATCGATCCCGCAACAATAAGATTCAAAAGAAAAAAGAACTCTCATTTGCTCGATGCCTACCAAGTCCCCCCTGGTACCGGCACCGGCCTAAGCATCGGGACCCTTATCGCTAACAAAAAAGCAATCAAGCTAAATCCAAATACATTTTATTATTACGGACTAGGTGCAGACAACGACAACCCTTACGGTATCTCAATCCTCTCCAGCATTCCTTTCATCGCTCGCATACAAAACAAAATGGTCTCTGATATGCAAGCCACCATGCACAATGCCGGTTACCCTCGTTATCATATTAAATACTCTCCGCCAAAACAAAACATTGGCGAATCTGCAGCTGGTTACAAAACAAGAGTAGAGGGAAACTTCGATACAATGGTTTCGGAATTCGAAGAGCTTCCTCCAGATTCAAATTTTATTTCATACGATAACGTTCAAGTAATTGTTCTCGATGCTTCAGGTAAGGTTTCTATTGAGTGGTACAACAATCACCGCGCAGTTACCGAACAAGTTATCTCCGGCATGAAGCTAGCTCCGTTTATGATAGGAAAGAATTACGGAACAACTGAAACATGGGGAACGGCACAATACGATCTTATGCTTCGTAATGCAAAGATGATTCAACGTGGATGCAAACGTATGGTAGAATGGATTCATAATCTTGAATTGATGTTGCACAATTCTCCGGTTAAAGCCGAACATCACTTTGAAGGTAACCGTGTAGCCGGCGAGCAGATACAAGCAACTGCCCGCGCTATTAAAGTAAGAACGACTATCTCGGAACTCGACGAAGGATTCATTAGCCAAGAAGCAGCGGCCAGACAACTTGGTTATCAGAAATCTTTTCTTGAGGGTCCAAATATTCCTAGACTGGCAGTTAAGCAGAAATACAAAGCAGCTTACAAGAAAGTTGAATTGGAACATTCAACTGTGGACAATGGTGATGATGGTAAGTAGTAACCAACAAAACGAAATGTATCCGGCAGCAGAAAACAAAGGGGACTTCTCTAAGCAAGGTTTCCTTAGGAAGCAATGTAAGAAATGTGGGTTTGATAATCTTTTTTCTGTAGATAATATAAAAGCTAATTGTAGAAAATGCAATGCAAGTTTAACAGTAAATGATCCAGGCGAAACAACAACGGAGAGCCGTTGAAAAAGGAGAATGAAAAAATGAGCAACTTATTACTTGGAGATAGAAAGGCTTTTATTATTTCGCAAACAGAAACGGAAAGATCTAGTGACTACGAACAAAGCAACATAGATTTAATTAACAAATACACCCAAAAATCAATGGCGGAAAAAGATTTGAATGTCAAATCTATGTGGTTGTGTAACGATATTATCGATAGCTATTATAGTAGGTTCAACGCAAAAACATTAAGAGTCCTAGCCGAGAAAGTTGTAGGACAATCTGTTCTTATCGGACACAATAAAAACTCCTTACCAATCGGAAGATTCTTTAAAGCTGAAGTTGTTAAGCGAGAAGACGGCCACGAATGGTTAAGGACATGGTTTTATTGGCCAAAGAATCTAACCTTTGTAGATGGCTTCACCTCTGAAGACTTACTCATTGGAATTGAGTCCGGGCTTTACATGGAAGTATCAATTTCTTGGAGTTATCAGAAAGCTATCTGCTCGGTTTGCAATGGAGATATTCGTTCATGCGATCATATCCCTGGAAAAGAATATGCAATAGACGGCGTAGTAAAACTATGTTGGTATGAAACCGACGATATCGAAACTGTACTCGAAGGTTCATTTGTATTTAAAGGTGGACAATACGGGACCTCGGTTGCCGAAGAATCAAGGAACAAGCTAACACAAGAACGAAATAAAATTATTAGTAAGTTTGCAACCTCCGGAGAAAGATCTGAATATACTTGCGAGTGCCTTAAGTGTAAACATGTTGTTCAAACTGATTCTCATTGTAACGCTATAAAATGTCCTGAGTGTGGCGGAGACATGAGAAGAAAGGAACGCCCAGGACCAGGGAGATCCTTTTCAAACGAAAGAGACATCTTTACATTTATCAAACCTCTTAAGCCTGAGAAGACCGCAACAATTACAAATGAATATTTCGATCTATCTAGTTTTCCAAAAGAATTAAAAGAGAAGGGAGAATTTTTTGTTGAACCTAAGTATGATGGCATAAGAGTTCAGATCCATCGTGACGGAGACAAAATTGTTATCCTTACTAGCGGAGCCAAAGAGATCCAGGATAGATTGCCACGAATCGTTAGCGAACTAAAAGAATGCAAAGAAAAGAAATTTATTATTGATGCTGAGCTTATCAAACGCCGTGGCCACTCGCGTCTTTCGCATGATGATGTTGTTAAGTATCTTAATGGTAAAGACACGGAAGATTTTAGCTTGGCCATAAAAGTCTTTGATATTATGCAAGCTGGAGACAAATCAATAACAGGTGAAGAGTTAAAAGAAAGAAGAAGCATTCTGGAAGACACGCTAACAGAAACACAGCATGTATCTCTCGTTAGATACACAAGGGTAGCCGGCCGACAATTATTAAATGCCATGCAAGCAAACGCCAGCAAAGAAGGCTGCATGGTAAAAGACTTATCCTCAACATATTCAGAACCATCAAAGCTATGGAAGTGGAAACGCTTTGCCGAACTAGATGTTGAAGTTATGAAAAGCGAAGAAACAGATGGTAAAACTTTTGTTTATGAATGTGGATTCAAAGATGATGGTAAACTTGTCAGCCTTGGAAGAACGTTTACTACAGATATTGAAGCCAAGGTTGGCGACATCCTTAGAGTAAGGATTGCATATGTTAATAAACAAGACAACGAATACAGATGGTATGAACCATCAGTACTTGATAGACGCCCAGACAAAGATGAGCCAGATACATTGGTTACCGTCGAGAAACTCCTTAAGAACAAAATTGAAGATCCAAAAAGAATTGTTGGTTCAAACGATAACAGCAAAGAAGAAAAGAAAGGAAGCCCAAAAGAAGATAGGGTTAAGTGGACAACTGCTTTTATCAATACTCTTCCTAACTCTTCCTTTGCTGTTGTTGAAAGAGCATACCAATCTAAGAAGTGCAATGACAAAAATGCTCGACACCTTCCATTTAAAGATAAAGATGGTAGGGTAGATATCCCGCATTACAAAAATGCACTAGCACGACTCAATCAAATTAAATCTGTGTGCGAAGAGGAGAGTACGTCGACCTTAAGATCAAGGGCCAAGGTTTCTCTTAACCGTTACCAAAATGTTTTAAAGGGTAAGAAATTTTATACCCTATTAAAAACATGGGAAGGCAAGAATCTTTTCCATCAATTGTTTCTTAATGATGGGCGTTGGTTCAAGCTTCCTATTACCATTTCGAAAACAATGTTTTGTAAGCCAATTGATACTGTCGAATATCGTAGATCAAGAGAAGTGGAAGCTGGAGAATATTCAACTAAGCCAGGAGGGATCATCGAATTCGAAGGAGCACTCCTAAATGGAGAGTATCGATTTTGCAAAGTCAGGTTTGGCGAGTCAAGCTTTTTACTCGCAGAAAAAATCGGCCGGGGGAGATAGCATCAATCCTGGCTATTCTTCTAACAAGGAATAGTCTTTGGATAAGATGTTGCTCAGGCAATTCATTATTAAGAGGGAGGTGAACATTTTGAAGCTATCAGAAAATTTGTTGGATCAGGCTAAGATCATTGAGGACGCAAGAGCAGACGAATCTGCTACTGCTCCAAACTTAGAAACGATTAAGGATCGACTCTATGACGCAGCACAAGAGATCGATAAACTTGAGGCAGAAGTCAAAGAGAGTAAAGATCTCGCTGACAAAAGCCAAGAATTGGTTAAACTAGGTGAAAAGAAAATAGTTGAAACCAAAGAAGAAACATTGCGTATGCTAAAGGTCGTTTGTGAACATAGCGAAACCAAAGACATGGGACGCCATGACCGTATGAAAGAGAGATTTGAAAAAGAAACTCTTAATTTTGAATCTATTGAGCGATATCAAAAAGACGTCAATGCAGAATTTGATATCTTGTTTCCGCCAAAAAGCGAAAGCAAGGGCGAAGAAGGAGACGACAATCGTGGTGACAAAGAAAACAAAACTGAGTTTGACTTTGCACCGTTCCAAGTAGTAAAAAGGAATAAGTAATCCGGCCTTAACGGATTTTATTAAACAATAAATGAGGTGAAAAAAATATGCCAAGTAACAGAGGAAACGACGGATTTTATTATGATGGTATCAACAGACACTTTACATCTTTTTCTGGATACAATCTTACATCTACTCACCTTAACAAAGCAGTCACTCACACAGCGAGTAAAACTGTTGGATTAGGAAGTGACGGAAACGATTTAGCTGGTAAGCTAATGATCGTTGATGAAGATTTAGTCGCAGTCACAGTTCAGGATCAAGGTTATGTTGTCCTACCTTATTCAGGAGTAACTCCTGCGGTAGGAGATAGAGTAGTTGTTGATGGTGTTGGTGGTGTCAGAACTACAGCGGTTGGCCATTCAGGTGGTAGACCAAAGGTAATTGATACTTCAACTTTTAGTGTCGACGGTAACGTAACAATCTTACAAGAATAACGAGGGGGTGAATTAAATTATGGCAGACAGAAAAATAGCAGGCGTACGACAACCAGTCGTGCCAAAAGACAGCGATATGCCGGAAGAAGTTAAGCGCGCAGCACTTGACATTCATGTAGAAAAAGGATCCTACGCACATGCAATGTCTCGTGGAATCTCGCTAACCTCTCTTTTGGAGCAGCTAGATCCTTCTAAACCAGAAGACCACTTAGACGCTTTCGAGCGACAATTGGTTAAATCTGGGATTAAGATCAAGGGTGAAGGAAGTGACTTTGTCGAAAGGTTCTTCTCAACATCCGACAGTTCAGTTTTATTTCCTGAGTTTGTTGCAAGACAGGTTCGTTCAGGGCAACAAATGGTTTCATATCTAAAAGATATCGTAGCTACCAGGACTAAGATTGACGACAATTCCTACAAAACTCTTTACATGACTGATACCGAAGCCGGTTCGGTTGCAGCAGACAGATCATTAAAGAGAACGTCAGAGTTCGGAGACTTGCCACGAGTTAGAATTCGAACAGCTGAGCACACATTATCGATTGTGAAATACGGTCGTTACTTAGAAGCTTCATACGAAGCTCTTCGTAGAAAGAAACTTGACGTTGTTTCTGTATTTCTTCAAGCACTAGGCTTACAGATTGAGAAAGATAAATTCATTGAAGCCCTGGGTGTAATTATCAATGGTGATGGTAACAGCAATCCGGCTGGAGTTATTTCGACTACCGCCGCTGGTGCCTTTGCATATGATGATTTATTGAAGCTACTTATGGCCTTCTA
>Ga0222700_1000412_pt1 | contig 8737 bp, 12 predicted proteins | sample AntAcemetage1454_FD_181013 | JGI IMG/M metagenome (GOLD analysis project Ga0222700, IMG submission 181013) | Saline water microbial communities from Ace Lake, Antarctica - #1454 | ecosystem: Environmental > Aquatic > Non-marine Saline and Alkaline > Saline | place: Antarctica: Ace Lake...
GAATTTAGGGATTTTATCTATTTTCTTTTGTTTTTATAAGGAAACTTCTTATTTTCCTTAATTTTATGTTTCTTTGATTGTCTTTTAGTCATTCTAATGTGTCCTCATATAAGCACGAGCATAAGCCCTTACTTCTTTTAATGTTCCCCTTTTTAATAAATAACCTTCTCCAGAACCTAAATCGTGATAATGAACACTCCATTTTGGTGCAATTTTATTCTTAGGACTAAATTTAAATTTTAATGTTTTAAATCCATAAGAATATTTTTTATAATATCCTGAACTTGTTTGTGATTTTTTCCAATTTTTTAAGGGAATATTTGGATAAATTGTTTCTATTTTGTTTTTTCTTATTGGTATAATTCTTTTAGGTATTTGTTTTATTGATTTTCTTCTTAATCTTAATATTGATTTTCTTCTTAATCTTAATATTGGTTTTTTTATTTGTGAGACAGGTTTTTTTATTGGAGGGACATAATTTTCTCTATAATATTTCCATTCTTCAACTTGTTTTCCACTGGGTAAATTTACCATTCCATATTGACTTCCATCTTTAGCAGTTATAATTTTAACTGATAATCCTTGGTTTTTAGCATATACTGATGCAGGATTAGCCATTCCAATATTTCTACCAGGAATTTTTCTTCTTACTTTTGTTTTTAAGGTTATAGTTCTTACCATTTTATCTTTTTCCTCTACTTTGTGATTTTACCCTTCTTCTTTTTCTTATCCTAGCTTGGGTTTTCCTAATTTTTATTTCGGATAATTCTCTTTCTCTTTTTCTTCTAGATAAATCTTGATTAATTAATTTTCCAGCTTTTACTCCTGTATTTACTGTTCTCTTTAGATCTTTACCAATTTGAGAAAAAATCCCCTTTGCAATTCTTAATTTTGGATTTTTTAAATCATTTATTTCTTTTTTTAATTGTCTTCTTTTAATTTCAATATCTCTCATTTCTTTTTGGGATTCTCTAGCAATTTTTATCTTTTTTAATTGTTTGTTTCTAATCTCTTTATGTCTTTCAAGTTCTCTATTTAATTCTTCTAAGGTTTCCATTTTATTTTAATACCTACTTCAATATTTACTACTATTTAAATATTTCTCTTTTTTATTTACCAAATATCTTTTACCTCTAATTTCTTTTTATTAAATAATTTATTAAAAGTATCCCAACCTTCTAATCTTAAATAAAAATTAAGTATTTTTAACTTTTTCTCGTCGGTATCATTTATTTCTTCCAGGGAGTTCCACAATTCTCTCCTATCTTTTATTTCACTAGATTTAATTTTTTCTATTGATTCATTAACTATTTGTTTAGGGGTTTTTTCAATTTTTATTCCATACTTTATTTTTTCTTCATCTGTTAATTCTCCTGTTGCTTTCTTTTCTTGAACCAATGCTTTATATCTTCTTTCCAATCCTGCAGTAAGTTTAGCAAAAGCAATTCTTCCACAATACTCTGGATGAATTATTGGAGGAACAATAGTTTTTTTTGGATTTTCTTTTAACCATTTTGCTTCTCTCTCTAAAATTATTTGAATATCTAATCCTCTTCCACCTTTTACTCCACTTCTTTTTACATATACTTCTCCAACTCCTCTTCTAACCCATATCCACATATGAAGATGAACAGCTAATTTAGGATCAAATTCAGATTCAAAAGGCATACATAAAAAATAAATATTAAATAATTTTCTATTACTATTTTTTCTATCTAAAATTGCTTTGTTAATTGGAGAATACCAATCCCTTCTATTTGCTCCTCTCCTAAACTCATCACCCCATAAAACTTGTCCTTCTTTAGTTATCATTTTATAAGCAAATTCTTCTGGACTAATAATAAAGTTTTCTTCTGGAAGAAACATTTTAGTTCCATCATTTAAAATAAAATTATCTTCTTTTTCTGCGTGTTTAAAACAAAGTGTTCCTGTAAAATGTGATTTTCCAGAGTTTTTGATAATTATATTATTTGCAACAAAATTATGATAAGGGTCTTCACATGAAATATCATAAGTATCTTCTTCTCCAACAATAGTTATACTTTTTACTTCAGAAAATTTAGGTTCTCCTTGGGAAAAATTACTATAATTATTGTGTCTTAATTTATGTTCACTTGGTTTCATTTTTTCTAAATTATCTAATTTATTATTATAATGATTACCATCTATGTGGTGAATAACATATTTTTTAGGATCAATAAAGATTAAATTTTTACATTTTTTAGATTCATTTAATAAAATATCTAAATATTCTAGAAATTCTAATTTATTTATTTTAGCTTCATAAATTAATCTATGTACTTCTATTTGGTGGTTAGGTTGTATATTATAAGGATGATTTTTTCCAACACTTAAACTAATATCTCTTAATTTTATCCTTTTTCTATTTAAGGGTTCAGAATTTGGGGTATCACACATAACAAGATTTCCTTTTTTTAAAGAATATAATTCTACCCAACCATCTCTAGTCATAATTTTATGTTCTGGAGTTGCTTTTATAGATAAACCATTTACTAATTTAAGTTCATACACTATTTTTTTACCAGAAAATAATACTTCTCTAATTTTATGTAATTTAATATTCTTATTATTAAAACTTCTTATAAATAATGGATCATTTATATTAAATGGTTTTCTTTTTGTTTTCTTCTCTAATCCATTTGCTTTTAAATATAAATCTTTTATTTTATATTTCTTTGTTGATTTATTTTTATTTATTCTTATTTCAGTATCCCCAGAAATGCAACCAGTATCCCCTGTTATAAGTACCATAACATCTTTTTCTATTCTTAATCTGTCTGTTAATGATTTCCATAATGCTGTATGTGTCCACCAATAATCATAAAAAAATTTAGAATACCTATGAGGGAAGATAGTTTTCTTACTGTAATGTTTAAACATTTTATGCTTCTACTACTCGTTTAATTGCTTCTTCTTCTTTCTCTTTATAACTTAATTCCTCATCCTCTTCAATCCCAGCACTTACTATTTTATTAGTTAGCATTAAAAGATATATTTGTTCATAACTTTCTTCTAAATCATCTAACATCTCTCTAAAATTAGAAGTTAATTCATAAGTTTCTCCATCTTCGGTTTTTCTTACAATTAAGAAATCATCATCTATTCTTTTAGTTTTTTGAGCTTCAATTATTGCTTTTTCACAAATTTTTAAAAATTCTAACCATTCAAGCATTTTATTATAATCATTATCATGTTCTTTAAAAGTATTTTTCTCTCTTTCTTCTTCTTCCTTATACTTTTTTTCCCATTTTTTTGTTGATCTAAAAAAAAGTATTGATCTAGAAGCTGTTATCATTTCTCTTTGTGCAGCAAGAACTAAATTTAAACCCCTAACTTGATTCATTTTCCTATCATTATCCTTTAATTTTTCTACTGGTATATCCTTTAATTCCCCTGTTCTAGCTTGTTTTAAAGCATCCCTGTGTCTTATTAGTATCTCTAAGGTTATTTCCTTACTTATTTCTCTACTAGGGTTAAAAACCTTTAAATCTCCAGAATCAAAAGACATTTTACATATAACCTCTTTTATTAAATTCATTATCTGTTTGTTGTAAACTTTCTTGTCCTTTTACTGAATCATGGGTATATTTGTTTTCTTGTCCTTGAATTGAACGAGAATAATTAGCTTGGATTCTAGTAAAAAGTTCTAGAAATATTTTATGATTTTGAAGTTTCATTTGATATTGTGTTTCATAAGCTCCATATCTTCCATATCTATATTCTGCAATAGATTCAAACAAAAAAGCAACTTCTTGATAAATTGTGTCCATCATTAAAGGGAAAGAGTCTTTACTTATAAAACCTAATTTAATATCAGTTGCTAAATGACTTTGTGCTGTTCTTAATATCTCTTCTGCTTCTTCATCCGTAAAACAATGTTCTCGTTTTCTAATTGTTTTCCATTGTTGATTTTCTTTATCATAAATATCTTTATATCCTCTAATTGATCTTTCTAAATCTTTATATTGATTTTCTAGAATAAAATGATGGAATGATTCTGGTTTTTGAGATGGTTGTATTCCAACATCATCATAATCAAAATCATTGTTAAAATAACTTTTATTTTTTTTATAATCATCATCATCATTAAAATTATTCTCTTTAAACTCCCTATCCTCATCAAACTCACTAAACTCATCCCTGGACATATCTCTAAGTTTATTATCTGCTTTTTTAATTCCCATTTTAAATTTATTTAAATATTTTCCCATTTTAATTAAATTTTGTTAAATGATTATTTAAAACCTTAGCCATTTTATTTGTTTTTGAAAGTAATTCAAAATAAACACCATATTTTTTTATTACAAAAAAAGAACCTAAAAAAATTATATTTATTATTTCAAGTGAGATTACTGTTACTTTACTAATATAAAATATACTTCCTATTAAATAGATTATGTTTGTAAAACACAAAATTTTTAATATATCTTCATTCCTTTTTGTTAATTTGTCCATTTTCTAATTCTTTAAAATATTTTTTATTATCTAAATTATTATCCACCTGTAAAATTTTACCTTTTTCATATTCTTTTAATCGCTTTTTATTTTTCTTTCTCATAAATTTATTTTTAAAAAATTTAAATTTCATTTTGTTTGTTCTTTTATTATTCCTTGAAGATTACTTGTACCATACATTTGTTCTAACATTTTTGTTAATTGTAATTGTTGAACATTAACAGTTGCTTCCATAGTTTTCATAGCTAAAGCTAATTGTTCCATTGTGTGAGCTTCTGCTTGTGCTTGTGCTGCCTTTTGCTCTTGAGCTTCTCCCCAATTTTGGATACCAACGATCCCTAAAATTAAAACAGCAACAATAGCAATACTTATCATAGCAAATTTTGCTATGGTTGCCCATTCAACTCTTTTATTTATTTTATTTATGTTCTGAAAATTTGCTTTTAAATTTTGTCTTTGAACATCTATTTCAGAATGTTTTGCAGAAACATAAGTACTACTTTTATCAGGGTTAAAAAATTCTCCTTTATTTGTATAAATTCTATTATTTTTATCTAGAATTAATGAAAATTCATTTAATCCAGAATACTCATCTAATTCTGGAATTAAGTAACCTCCTAAAAGTGGTTTTTCTAATTCAAAAATTTCTGCTTTTTTAATTAAAGGGAATCTTCTCATCCTATGAATAACTGGATTAGATAATTCTCCATTTAGTCCAAGAACTCTTCTAACTCTTAGAGTGTGTGTCCATTGAGTATTTTTTCTTTTATATGTTTTATAAACCCATATACCAAGAAACCCTGCAACAATAACTATTAAAGGTATTAAAAAATAAGAGTAAGAAGCAAGATTTGAAAAACCTCCTTTAAAAATACTTGTAGCTGGTTCTAATTCTGAAACTATTCCCATTCTTTAAATTCCTCCACCATCTCATCTACAACAACAGATTGTTTTTTTTTATTTTCATAAGCAATTCTTTCTATCTTTTTTGCATTATCACTTTTTAAAGAAAAACTTTTAATAGTTTTATCACAACTTTTTTTAGGCATATAATATTTATTAATTAATAGTTTATAAATCTTTTTATTTTTAAAGAAAAAATGAGGGATTTACACCCTCCCTAAGAAATATTCCTTAGTCGTGCAGGTTGAGTTACAAAGGTTTCCTGTCCTTCAATCAGAAATTTTTACTTATGCTGAAATTCCTTGTAATCCTTCTTTCTTATCGAATAACTTTTTAACATACATTACTAACCAAACAACTCCAACGATTGTACCTATAACTGCAAGGAATGCAATTAGATTAGTTACAAATGAACCAAACGCAGTTGAAATAGCAGTAGTATTAATTATAGTTAATTCAGAAAATACGGTATTACCTAAGATTGTTCCAACGATTAAAGCTGCTATTACCACAAGGATAACAACTGCCATAACTGTAGATACAGCATCCATTAACTCTTTACCTTTCATTTTTTCTTATACCTCCTTTCAATTATATAAACTTTCATGGTAAACCCCATAAATAGTAATTATATTCTTATTTTATAAAGATTAGTGGTAAAAGTAGTAAATTACTACTTGTATCTATCTAAGATAAACCAAGATGCAAGAGTCATTAAAATATAAAATGAAACCCAGTATCCACTTAAAAAAGTAAAATCTATTTCATTCATTCCTGCAACTAATAAAGAAGCTATAAACATAGCAAAACTCATAGCTGTTAATGAATGCCAAAATCTTTTTTTACCAGTAAAAGAATATATTGCAAAGTAAGAACTAGCAGTTCCAAATATCCAAACAAAGAATAAAATTACTGGAAAAAATACGGGTACAGAAGTTATTACTGCTTTTAATAAAGGTATTACCCCTGCTCCTCCAAAGTCTGCCATTGTTGAATATTTATCCATTTTTAAGTTCCTGTTCTAATCCATTTAGTTATGAAGTAAAGTGATAAAAATCCAATAATTCCTGCAAAAACACCTAATAAAATATCTCCTGTATCTCCTGTAAATACCCAACTAATTAACACTTTAGAATTTTGCCATATCCCTTTTGAAGTTCCTGCTGCTTTATAGGAGGTTGAAACACTATCTTTACTACCTAAATAACTTGTTTCTGGATTGGTTGAAGCAGTAATATTTAATAATTCATTTGTATCTCCTTCTAATTCTATTAAATTACCTTTTATATCTGAATAAGTAGAATTTAGTAAATTTTCTGAACCATCATTTAATCCAATAGGATTATTTGCAGCAAAGAAAGATATTGTAAATGCCATTAAAGAGATAAACAATAATCCAAAGATAGCCCAATTAATTGTAAAGTCTTTTAAATTTTCTTCACCCATTTATCTATCCTCCTGTTTAGCTAATTTCATTATTAATATTCCTGCAGCAATTACTAACCACATTATGGATCCTAACCCTACAACAAAATTCATTCCATTTAATAACCATAATGCTCCAGCAAGAAGTAAAGTAATTATTGAGTTAATAATTATCCATTCTGGAGAACTAAAAGCCATACCTATAACACTAAATAACATTATTAATACTATAAAGAAATTATTATTTAAAAATGAAATTCCACTATCTTCTTCTACAACATAGGATTTAATTGCTTGGGGAATATTATTTTTTGTTATTTTTAAATCTAAAAGACTATTACCAATCGTATTATTGTAAGTACATTCTGTTGAACCAGAAGAAGAACTAATAGTTTTATTACAAGTTGTAGTATTCCCAAACATATCCCTTTGAATTAAAACAACATTTACTGTAGCAGGAGTTCCACTAGGCATAGAAAAAGTTGTAGTGATTATTCCTGCTGTTTCAGATATTGAATAAGCAAAATCTCTTAGGGTGTCTATATTAATTTCATTTTGAGGATTTATTGAAGCATATAAACTTTGTTCACATTGTCCACTTAATTCACTTTGACATTTAAAAACAATATTTTCAAATATATCTAAAATTTCTCCATCCTTATATATAATGGCTTTATATTTATTTGAATCTAAATCTACATGAACAATAGCTTTTCCTTCATTTGATGTTAAAGGAGCTTCTACTATTTCATAAATATCCTCACTAATATATTTTCTTAATAATTGAACTACTGCACCTTCAACTTTTACAGAATTTTCATCTTGATAATCTAATAAAAATTCAGTTGAATAATTACTATGTAAATCATATAAACTTAAATTAATATAACCATTAATATCTGCTTTTTGAATATGATATAATTCACTAGCATAATCATCTGCATAATATTTTATTTCTGTAGAATAAACTAAATCTTCTCCACTTAAATTTATATCTGAACAAACCAAAGTATTATTTACATCTTCAAATTTTCCACTTAAATTAATAATAGAATTATCACTAACTTCATTTTGTACTTCATAAAATATCTCTATATCTCCATTTAAAAGAGTTTTAGTCCTTTCACTAAATAAACTAAGATTAAATAATTGATTTGTATAAACTGAACAATTATCTAAATTAATAGTTTCTACATTTTGAATTGAACTAGAAGTATTTATAGAACTTCCATCACTTAAACCTAATGTCCAATAAAAAGTTACATTTGAATCACTTGCAAATAAAGGAATTAAATAATTATTTAAATAAATTAATCTTATTTCTCCAGAAGAAGTAATTGAATTAGAAATAGAAGTACCATTATAAACTAATGTTCCAGAGTTTATTTCTATCCCATTTACTGTTACATTTAAGGTGAAATCTTCTAAAGTTCCTATAAGAGTTGAATTACTAAATGTTCTACTATTTTCAAATACTAAATAATCCCAACTTCTTGTTACTGAATTTTCATTCCCAAAAGTATCATTAGCATAAAGAGTTACATTTCTAATTGAATAATCTGTAATATTAATTGTTGTTGTGTTATCACCACAAGTTACAGAAGTATTTGTTCCATTATAATTATACCAACAAGAATCTAAATGAGTATCTATTGCTGTCCAATTTAATTCTAAAGTTGTATTTATTACATGATAATTAATTGTTTCTGTTGGATAAGTAATATTAATATTTGGTTCAGTTGTATCAATAGTAAAGTATCTTTCAGTTGCATTAGTTTCTTGCCCTAAACTATCTACTGCTCCACAAGTCCAGTTATAATCTCCATCAGTTAGTGTTTCAGAAAAAAGATAATTTGTATTATTTAATCCAGTTGTATTTGTTTCATTTAAAATTCCATCTAAAATAAAACTAACATTTATTAAATTAAGATTA
>Ga0222700_1000413_pt1 | contig 8737 bp, 15 predicted proteins | sample AntAcemetage1454_FD_181013 | JGI IMG/M metagenome (GOLD analysis project Ga0222700, IMG submission 181013) | Saline water microbial communities from Ace Lake, Antarctica - #1454 | ecosystem: Environmental > Aquatic > Non-marine Saline and Alkaline > Saline | place: Antarctica: Ace Lake...
GGCTTCCATCAAAGGACAGCATATCTCCAGCACCACAAGTTGGTATATTAGTAATGTTTTGATAAGCGATTGTTGTTTGATTAACCAACAAAGGTAATCTTGCAACATCTATAGTTCCACTTGTAATATTCTCACCAGCAATTAACACTGTATCATCTGGTATTTCTTCACAAGTTAAAGTTGTTCCATCAAATTGAAAGTAAGAATCTCCAACACAAGTTGGGAAGTTAGTAACATTTTGATATGCAATTAAAGTTGAATTGTCTGCTATTTCAACAGTCACTCCTGTTAATCCAGAACCATCACCATATAAAGTTCCACTCACATTTAAGTTACCAGTAATGTTTAAATGTCCTGTTATCACAACTGGTCCTGCTAAATCACATCCACCAGTTAAAGCACAATATGTGTCACTTAATTTTACACTATTTTCTAAGACATCACCAGTAAAATTACCAGTACCATCTGTTCCAATAGTCAGTAAAACAACATCATTGGTATCTGTAAATATATGTGCGTCTGCCGCAGAAACCCCGGCCATTAATAGTGAACTAAAAGCTAAGCACGTTAAAATCATTAAATATTTTTTCATTTTCCACCTCCTTTTATTTGTATATCTCATTCTAAATATCTCCTTATTGGTATTTCAGTTGAGCATACATATGATTTACATAGGAGTTCGTGTTCTGGCGGTAGATTTATTTGTTCAAAAGGTAAAACCACATCTTGCCCTTGATAGTTTATTTTGCACTCAGTTAGTTCAGAATTACAATTATCTTTCGACCATTCATTAAGAGTCATATATTCTGTGCATCTTTCAGTAAAGCAATCCCAATCTCCACTATAAATTAATTGTGGATTGGCAATACTACCTTTTAGATAATGGTTATCATATGCTACATAAGCACTTGTTCCCAAAGATGCTAATGTTAAAAATAATAAAATAAAGATTATTCCATTACCCTTTTTTGTTTTCTTTATTCTCTTTGGCTCTTCTTGGGGTAGTGGCTTATAATGTCTTACTTCTTCTACAACTTTCTCTCTTGGTTCTTCTACAATCTTTTCTTCTTCGACTACTGGTTCTACTTTTATTGGTTCTTCTTTAATTACTGTCTCTTCTTTAATTAATGGTTTCTCAAAATAGTTAGAAATATCTACATACTCTTTGTTGTCGTTTTGTATATCATCTTCCATTTAACAGTTCGTTAATTCTTTTAATTTACCAATACCCAAGACTTTATAAATCTCTTTGTTATTGATTTTCCACATAGGTGTATTGGATATATCTACACCACTACATTTTTTATGTTCCGAAAAACAATTTACTATATTGAATTTATCTTTATCTTTTCCGAGAAGATTTAATTGTACTTCAAAGTCAGAACTTCCTGGTTGCATGAATAGTTGTGTTCTATCGACGATACATTTAGTTGTTTTAGTATTAGTATATTTAATAGCAGATATTGAAACAATAGTTATTACAAGTAAAATCATTACACCAAAGACTATTAGTTTTTTATTATTCATTTTATGCTACAGATTTATAATAGGTTGTTTCACCTACTACAGTTATTTTAGTTCCTCCTATTGTAAGATTATTAGTAATATTAACAACATCTGAATCTATATTAGTGCTATCTAAATTTGTTGAAGTTATATTTTGTGAGTTAAGAATAGTCGAGTTTAAATTATTAGTAGTAATATTTATCGCATTAATAGTTCCTATGTATGCTTCCAGAAACCAGTTAGTTTCATTACCTAATGAGTATGTCATGTTTTGTGATGGCAATATATTTTGTCCTTGTATAGCTCCACTCATTACTATTTCACCCACATCTGTTAATCTATATCCCGCCATATCTAGATCACTTGTAGCAGTCGAAACCCAACCCCCGTCCAGGAAATTAGTCACCGTATAACAATCTGTTTCATTACAAAATTGCTGTGCAGTTATATCCCCATGTGCTTCTATTGAAGTTAGATTAACATGACCATCTCCTCTAATCATCATCGCTGGAAATCCATCTGAAATCCTTTTGAAATTCCATAGCCATCTATTGGATGAGGGTAAAAGATAAGTTATATTTAGATAAGGTCTTAATGTTATGTCTGTTGTATATTCTTTTGTATAAAACCATACAGCGTCTCCAACATCCGCAGAACCATTTCCCATAAAGGAAACACTATCTTCTCCATTTGTCAAATTATTCCAATTAGTTATATCTATTTGAATCCATCCGCTATAATCATAAGCAAAGCTCTTTTCAGAAATGAATTCAGTCGCTATTATGCCAGAAGAATACACATCATAAGACATTGTATCTTCAGACCAACTCTGATTGTCATATCCATACAATTTTAATGATGGACTATCATCTGAATCATGTTGATTATTCCAAAGATAAGAATTCCAAGTTGCATTAATTATATTAGAATCTTTAAAACTAGAACTATCAAATTTAATGAGCATTGATAAGGTTACAAAAGATGTTTCACCATAATTATATACTATAGAAGTTGCGTGTGTATTATCACTGCTTCCACTTCCTCCACGCACATCTTGTTCAATATAGGTATCTTCTAGATTTTCAGTATCTGCTTCTTGTAAAGTTATTGTAGTACTACTATACCCAAACTCTAAAACGCTATCCATTCCAAAGTCGTAAGTTTTTTCAAATTCATCTTTGCTATCTTTAAAACTTTCAGTTGTAGATATGACATTATCATAAGTTTCTTTATATTTATCTATTAAACTTGCATCTTCTTTTAACCCAGAGGAAACATCTTCAGAATATTGCATTCCTTTTTCTTCATTATATTTCCAAACTCTTACTGGAATATCTTTATTAAGTTCTTTTGAATCTTCTGGTTGTTTAAGATTTAAAGTAATTGAAGTAGAATTAAAATCTATAACTTCAATAGGAAAATCTTTATCATCTTCTAGGTAAGAAATATAAAATCCTTTATCTTTTAAACTTCTAGCATCTTCAACTTTCTTCCAGGTGTTGTCTTCATAAACATTTCTAATTCCAGAATATAAAGTTTTAGTACAAATATTATTGTTACAAATAGTATCTGTCGAAGCTGTATGTTCAACCGAAGCACCAATAAAACTAATTAAAAACATTCCAATGAATAATATTAATAAGAACTTTTTCATATTAACCACCCCAGAAGGTAAACTCCCCATCATTATTTATTTCTATTTTAGCGTCAGACGTACCAAGTGACATATTATTTATTGTTTCGTTGTATATTTCTGTTCCATCTGTTTGCCAATAGTTAGTTCCACTACCAGCTCTGGCATCTATTGTATCGTTAAGTTTTGTTTCGTTGAAGTAAACTGTATCAGAATCATTATACCAATAAGGTGAACTTCCAAATATCCACTTACTTGCAGAACCAACGGCACTATTAACCCATTGCATAACAGCAGAACTCCATGTTAATACTTCGCCATTGGCTGGGGTTGTTATAGAAGTATCGTCTAGTTGCGAAAGATTGGTAAAGTTGCCAGAAGAGGTTGATGTAGAAGTAAGTTCTGGTGTTTCAAAATGAACTCCATAATCTTGTTCTTCAAATCCTATATCAGCTGTTGCTAATGGAAGCAGAATTAAGCATAAAAGTATCAACGCTTTTTTCATTATATAATAGTGATAGTTAAAGTTTAAATATTTATGGGGTGATGTTATCGAGTTCTCTTTTATATCTCTGTATAGTTGTAAGTTTTAATCCGGTAATCTTTTCCCATTCCTCATCTGAAAGTTTTATAACTTTCATTCTTTCTAATAAGAAATTCTTTTTTACTGTTGCTGGACTTCTTGCCATTCCGGCTTTGCCTTCTCTGTCATCTCCTTCCAATGTTTTCATTAATGTTTCTCTCTTCACTTGTATATATTTATCGTCATTATATAATTCACATTGAGTGAACCTTCCTTTGAATTGAGATGGCGGATCATTATAGGAATTATAATTACGCTTACCAATTTGATATAACTTTCTCTTTCTCTTCTCTCCGAAGTATTGAAAGAATCCTCTTTCTTTTCCACTACCCAAATAAGTATGCAATAATATTTTAGTTCTTTCTACAGAAATATATTTAGATAGATTAAAGAAACTTGGTGCAATAATAATAAAGCACAGATTCTTTTGTCTACATACTTGCAGAATCTTTGTCATGTGCTTCTGTTCTTTTTTCATTACATCAACTGATGCAAAGATAAGTGATGCTTCATCTAAAACTATTGTATATCCATCTGGGGTATTCTTAATTTTTTCTACTGCATCTTTATAGTCTTGGATAATATGTTTGACCGGATCGAATCTATCATCTGACATATACCTTGCGATGTTTCCACCGCACTCACTCTTTCCAATACCTTCTCCACCGTCGATTAAAATTCCCATATCAAAGTTGTTTAGTTGGAACTTCTTTGCTAGGTCTAGTTTCTTTTTTAACTTACCATCTAAATAAAAATCTCCAGGTTGTTTATTTTCTTTTTGAATTTCAAGCCACTTCTTTTCTTCTTTACTAAATCTTACAAGTACCATTAATCGAACCCTGCATCCTCTTCAACATTCGGAGTTCCAAGTCCATGATGTTCAAGTAGTCTACGAACATGTTTTTCTGTATCAAATAAAGAGAGTCTTATTTTCCACATAGTTTTTCTGTGGATTTTCAAATTCCAGAGAGTATGATCTTGAATTAATAATAACTCTTGCATGTAGTGTCTCGTTTCATTTATCAAATCCATACAAGCATCGTTTTCTTTAGTGTTTAGCTTGGAAGAAATCTCTAGATACAATCCTTCGACGCATGCCATCCATAGTTCAAAGTCATATTGTATGTCAGAGTGAGACTTAACGAATGGATTGACTCTGAACTCATTCATACAACGCTGTAGTTCATGCAGCCTAGTCATTTGAAGCCCAGCCTCATTGAATTTAGATATTTTTATTGGTGAATCGTCTGCCATCGGAATGTTTTCCACTGTAGAAGTAGTAATCATAAGAATACCCCCATGTTTTTAAATGTTTGGGTATCTATATGGTGTCTTTTGTCATTAAAGCATAGTAAAACAGGGGTTTTACCCCCACCGTAGACCATTTTCGAGTGTTTTTGGGGGCGTTTTAATTATTTTACTTACTCGTGGGTAGTGATTTTATCGTCAAAATACATATACTATATATATTTTTAGGGGAAAAACGTCATTTTTTTAGCATTTTTTACGCTTTTTCCATTTTTTCTGGATAAAGCGAACTAAAATGGATAGAAATGGTATGGATTTGGTGGGTGGCTCTATAGTATAGGGGAGATGTGGGTTATTATTTTGAGTGATGCAATAACTATTTTTTTGTGTCACATTATTGTAGAAAAGCGACACCTTTATATAGTTCTCAATGTAAATAACACTATGGAAATGTCGCAAATTGTAAAGAAAACAAGAAAATCTCGTAAACTTCCTAAATCAGTTCGTGTAGAAGAATGGGACAAATTAATAAAAGTTTTACCAACTAAGGATAAAACTGCATTGGTTGCGTTTATTCTTGCCTACGCATCTAGTATGCGTTTATCTGAAGTGTTAAGATGTGAACCTAAACATTTTATGAAAAACAATTCTATATTTATTCCTGAATCAAAATATGGAGTTGAAAGATATGTCCCCGTTTCAAAAAGCTGGAGGAAATCTTTTTTTACTAACCTCCCAATAAAATGTAGTGGAAGAACCCTCCAAAGAAAATTTAAAATGTATGCAAAGAAAGCTGGACTAAATCCACTCTATACATTTCATAGTTTACGTCATGGTTTTGCAACAAGGTCTCTAGAAAATGGGATGCCAATTAATCAAGTCCAATTAGCATTAGGTCACGCAAACATTGCAACAACTTCGATCTACACCAAAGCATCTCCTGACGATTTATTAAAGAGCTATGAGGAGAAATTTTAGAGAATGAGGACAAATCACGACACCAAAGAACAAACACTCAACAAGGAAAACAACCCAGATGTCACATTATTACAGAAAGGCGACAATATAAACACATAGAATGACAGCAGAAGAAATAATAATCAACTTCGTAGGATTCATTGGAGCGGTAGTTGGCGGAGGATTAGCCATATGGTTTATACTTCACAAGCCAAATAAAGAATCCGAAGAAGAATTAAAATGAACATAATAATTAAAGGAATTCTTATAGTAATTTTAATAGGAATTCCAGTATTAATATATATTTATTCGCCCTCAATAGCAATTATTTTAGGCATAGCTGTTGCAGTATTTATCTTTATAGGTAGTCTCATGGACAAAACCAACAAAATAAATAGCACAAAATTCTCGATAACACATCGATGGGGAGATTAAAAACAAAACATTTATAAAGATATATATATCTATATAAGTATAAAAAAGATGGCAAGATCAGAAATAAGAACAAAAGATTCGGTTTCATGGACGATTGATAAACCGGTTATAAAATTTATAAAAAAGGTTGCCAACACAAAAAAAAGAAGTGATTCTTATGTGGCAAACAAATATTTACGAAGTGCATTAAAAGAATTCAAAAAGAAGGGGGATAGTTCTGATGAAAGCATTTAAGATACAACTAAAATTAAATCCTGAGTCATCTCCGCATTTATATGTTCGGCAGATAAACGATTTAATAAAGAATGATAATTATTTACATCCAATGCTAAAGGGGTTGTTATTGACGTTAAAAAAGGCTAGAATGCCATATGCAAGACTCTCATTGGAGAAAGAAATAGTAATCGTCCCAGTAAAACATTTACATTATGAGAGAGCAACCAGTCCAGACATTCATGCCTGGGGAAAAATAGAATGGACAGAAGAAGAGAAAGCAGAATTTGATGAAGATCCAAAAAAATATATAAAGGCAATTCTAAAACTCCAAGAGAGCATAGGTTATGATATTTACAAGAATGAAGATGTTCTTGAAGAAGAGGTAGAAGAAATAGAGGAATTAACTAAAAAAAAAACGAAAAAGAAATGGTGGGCTGGAAAGAAATGAAAATTGATATAACTAATTCGGATTATAATGAGGTTTTAAGCTTACTTGCACAATTTCCAGAAGGAAAAATTACTGCAAAAAATGGGGCAGCCTTTTGGGAATGTAAAAATGGAAACACTGCACCGGTTATACAGAGTCAACCACAAAATAATGTTGCACAGGCACAACAGACAAAACAACAATCTGCAAATCCATTTCTAAGAGCTTTTGACTCTATGGCGGATAGGTTTTAATATGAAACTTAAATTACTAGAAAGAACTGAAAGATTATCTTTATTTTTAACCATGATAAAGAGTTTTGTATATGATTTAGTTATTATTTTTATCTTTATTTCAGTTCTTATGTTCTGGGTTTATATTTTTACATATTCAGATGAATGGAGAGATTTATCAATATATATGATACAACTTTTCAGAACATGTGGAGCAATCTTTGTTTTTTTATACATAACATCACACTTTTTCTCATTTCTACATAATTTTTTGTACAGAAAAGAAATAAAGAAAATAGAAACAAAGGTGGAAGATGAAATTTCTAGATAATATAAAGAATGTAAAAAAGAATTTTAGAACGATACAACAAAGCCCATATGCTTCATTAAATTTCAAATATAAAACAACGTTAACAACAATTGTTGTCTTTTCTTTATTCGTAGCTTACCAAATTGTCCACATAGTATTAAATTACAGTGGAAGTAGTTATATGGCATGGATACAGAGGGTTTTTACCCTCTGTATTGGTGCTTTAATTATTTTCAAAGCCTTTCAGTCGCTTGCACCATTAAAACGTGCTATGGAGCCTTATAAGAAGAACAGAGAGCTAATAAACCACAGTCAAGACAATGGAACAATAGCAATTGACGATATATTATCACAGTTTGATGATGATGACAAAAGAGTTGAAAAGGAGGTAAAAAAAGATGTTGGGATTAGAAAAGAAACAAAAAAATAAAGAAGTAGAAGAAGTTGCTAACAAAGAGACAATTGAACAACTTGAAGCTAAAGAAATTGAAATTGAAGAAGAAATAAAAGAGATAAAAGAAGAGGTCAAAGAAAAACCTATTGTGGAAGCAAAAGAAGTTGATGTAGAAGATTTTGAAGATGAGGATGATGATGAAGATTACTCTATATCTGAATATGACATTCCAAAGAAAGAAGAAGAGATTGTAGAAAAAGAACCTACAAAGGAAACCGACAATAACACAGAAGAACCTCAAATTCAATTAAATAAATTTTTAATAGAATTAGATGCTAGAGTAAGCAAAATAGAATCAATTTTATTTAGATTAACTCAAAATGGAAAACAATAAGATACCAGATATATTAACACAAGCCTCAAAAGAAAGGTTTAGAAGAAAAGTTATGATGGGATCAAGACTTATTGCAATTGCTTTAATATTAGCAATTTTCTGGATTGGATATATTCAACTTAGTTATGCTAAAGAATTTAATGAAATGAAATCGAAACATGGCTCAAATGCATTTTGTTATTATTGTGGATTAGAAAGTGGACGTAGTTGTAGTTGTAATTATTTAGAGCCAGGACAAAAAGTGACTGGAGAGTATTTAGAAACCATAGCAGGAGCTAATATATTGCCATGTGAAAACAGAAACAATAAAAATCCATTAATAGATTTTGATAATTTAGAGGTTAATAATTAATTATTTCTTTTTTTTCTTTCTTCCTCTAGCCATTTTTGCAGAACATACA
>Ga0222700_1000416_pt1 | contig 8711 bp, 6 predicted proteins | sample AntAcemetage1454_FD_181013 | JGI IMG/M metagenome (GOLD analysis project Ga0222700, IMG submission 181013) | Saline water microbial communities from Ace Lake, Antarctica - #1454 | ecosystem: Environmental > Aquatic > Non-marine Saline and Alkaline > Saline | place: Antarctica: Ace Lake | collected...
CCCTAACGTGCTGGGGACTCACAATCTGCTCAGTTTGGCGAGACACAAAAGGACAAGGGGCTTTCTATTCTTTAGCAGCGGGGCTGTCTATGGCCAAGTACGTCCCAAGACACTTATCAAGGAAGATGCTTACGATTTCATCTCACAGCTTATCTCATGCTTGGACAAGCAGCCCGTTACTGCGCAGAATTCTTGGCTCGAGCAATGCAAGACCTGGCAAGAGAAATACCCTAGCCCTGACCCGGCATACAACCAAAGTGAGCCGGGCATCATCAACTCCTACAACTTCACGACTTCCCTTTCTCGTCATCTTGCTTCGGATGCGATCATAGCAACGGATGCGGGAACCGCCTTCACATGCACCCACCAGGGCTTAGAGCTACGCAGTACGCAGAGGTTCATAGCCTCACGCGGCCTCGGTGAGATGGGCTTTGGGCTCCCGGCAGCGATCGGCGCCAGCTTCGCCAACGACAAGAAATCAGTAGTGCTGATCACCGGCGATGGATCGATCATGCTGAATCTGCAAGAGCTGCAGACAGTCGCAACTCACAAACTCCCTCTCAAGGTATTCCTCTATGTGAACAACGGCTATCTCGCAATACGCGCCACGCAGAGAAACCTGTTTGACGAACAATACCCGGCTACAGGGAAAGAAACCGGCGTGGTGTGTCCGGACATGCAGAAGCTATTTGAGGTCTTTGGCTTTAAGACATTCAAAATGACTCACCCCGGTAGCATGAATACCATGATCAAGCAGGTGCTGGCCACGAATGGCCCGGTAATGTGTGAAGTCATGATGAAGCCCGATCAACCCCTCGGCCCGCGGCTGGCGTCACATCTACAGCCTGACGGAAGCATAGTCTCTCCTCCGCTGGAAGATCTCTACCCATTCCTGCCGCGTGAGCAACTGGCCCAGGAAATGCTTATTGGGCTTCACCCCCGAAGTGCAGAGATCAAACCATGAAAAAGCTATTTGAGCCCGGATTGCAGTTCTACGTCGACAAGCTGGAGCAAGGCGAGTGTTTTAGCTTCAATCGCCTTGGAAACGGCGAGTGGGACTGCATTTTCGAGCTCTTCCACAGAACACGGTCTGGAAGTCAGACCTTCACCCCCGAATTGCGCCAGGCGATCACAAACATTGTTCTGGATACCCCGAAGCCGCCGAACTACTATTTGGCGCTTCAAAACCTCGAATACCTCTACAAGCAAGATCTCCTGTCCAAGATCGACCCCTGGATGGCCAAGAACAAGAAAAAGGTCTCTTGGCACCTTGCCGATGTCTTTCATCGAGCCAGCAAGAATGGAGAGCTTACCCAGTTGACCAACGCGCTCTCGAGGATGCGCGTAGTTGTAGTCGGCCCGCCCTGGCTTGGGGCGCTACCCTTTGCAACCGATCTCGTTCTTGTCGCCAAGAGGGATTGCTGGGAAGGAATTGACAAGACTATGGATCAGCTTTCGTCGCTCAAGGACTGTGTTATCTCATTTTCGGCAGGCCCGGCCGCGAAGGTGCTCATCGATCGCCTTCATCCCCTCGTTGGTGACACATGCTGGCTTTTGGACATGGGATCGTTGTGGGACCCCTATTGTGGAGTAAAGTCGCGCAGTTACCACCGCAAGATGGATGCAGCAACCATATCCGTAAATCTAGGTCACTAACACACCGTAGGAGCTTATATGGCAGACATAACGCTGATCGAAGTCTTGGCCGCATCTGGACCATACATCGCCGCGCTTGGCACCGGTGCCACGGCATACTTCCTTGGTAGGAAAAAGAGCAACGCAGAAGCGGCGTTGATCGCTAGCAAAAAGGCCCAACAGGACGCAGAGACAGGGCGCTATATCAAGGACACGAAATGGCAAACCATCACGCGCCAGGGCGAACGCATAGACGACCTTGAAGAGAAAGGTGCAGACATGGAACAAGAACGCGCTCTTTTTGATCAAAGGATCAAGGCCAAAAACCTTGAGATTGCGGTTCTTCAGGAGGAGCTGATTGCTGCGCAGGCTCTCACTGCAAAGTACCGCAAGATAGCGATTATGCTTCAGGAACAGCTCGAAAGGGCACACCTGACTCCATTCTACAATGTAAGAGACGAGGTGGTTATATGAGCGACCAAAGCGATCTAGGCCAGTGGGCCGCGACTCGCCATGAGGTTGATGGACTTGCGTGGTCCGAGATTGCGATAGAGGCACGCGATAGATACAATAACCAAGACATTAACTGGAACAAAGTGCGCGACAAAGGCCGCGCCTATATCAAGGGGCACAAAGACGAATTCCCGGGCAAGCCGGGCGTAACGATTCAGAGCAACGGCAACATAGCAACTATCCATTACCGCGGTCCGAACATCACTACGCCGCCAGAGCTACTTGACTACATTGGCTATGACCCGACGAAGTGGGTCTGCGTAGATCATAAAGTCAAGACTTTTCAGGGGCAGAGCAAGCGCGAGGACAGCAACCTGGTCTTTAACGAGGGCCGCATTTCCGGTACAGTAGACAAAGGTGGCGTGATCGTCGTTACAATGTTCAGTGTGTACGTCAAGCTGGTACGGCGAGTCCCGGTAGCAATTCATCCGGTCATTACGCCGGTCCAGTCAAGCACTATTTACAAAGCACCACCGCCGCCAAGCAAGACCGGGCTACTGCGAGAGATAGCGCTGTGTGATCCGCACTATGGATTCTGGAAACGAGTCCGCGATGCCCGTCTTGAGCCGATGCACGACCGACGCGCGCTAGATGTGGCGCTGCAGATCGCAGTAGCCGCCAAAGTGGACGGTGTGAGTTATCTAGGCGACGATCTCGATATGGCAGAATGGTCCTCGGTGTTCATAAGGCGTCCCGAGTTCCAATGGACAACGCAGCCGGCTGTGCAAGAATCACACTGGCACAAGTCACAGATGAGACAGGCGCTGCCGAATGCGCGAATACGCTTGCTAGGTGGCAATCATGATGAAAAGCGGTTAGAGGAAGCGACGCTGAGACACCTACCAATGGTCTATGGCCTACAGTCTGCAAGCTCGTACAGGGTCGATGCACCCGAGGTGTTGAGCCTGCCATATCTGTTGGGCCTGGAATCCCTAGGCATTGAGTTTGTCGAGGGATATCCGGACGCGGCTATATGGCTGAATGAGCGCGTAGCATTAGAACACGGCGCAAACAGCAAGTTGCAGGTCGGTGACTACGTGACGGTGTGCGGGCACTACCATCGACGCGAGTGGGTGAGCAAGACGCGCTGGGGAGCGAACGGGCCGGTGATAGCGGAGTCGTTCTGCCCGGGGATGCTTGGGCGCCTGGATCGGCTGCCGGGCAAGAAGGCACACCAAAACTGGCAGCAGGGCTTTGCGATTATTGACTATGACCCGAACGGTACCGCGTACCAGATTACACCGGTGCCGATAGAAGACGGGCGAGCAATCTGGAACGGGCAGCTATTTGAGGGCCGGGACTGCGTGGAAGAATTGCGCGAAGCATACCCCGGCTGGAACTGGTAGAGGGTATCGAGGTAGTCATATGATGCACTTTAGCGACAACGAACTGCTGATCATGCGAAACTCCCGGGAGATGTCGACCGGGGGCATTAACCTGTTTTGGCAGTTCTGGTCAGCACCGGTGGATGGCACGCAAGAGCAAGGGCGAATGGACCTGGTAGGCAAGTCTCCGGATCTGTACGATCCACCACTCCTTGAAGGTCAGTTTGTTCCCCTAGAACCGCTTCCGTTTATCTCGCGACTAGCTCACGGCACCGAGCTCCAGACAATCATCATTGCCGGCGTTGGGTCTGGCAAGACGTTCAACATTGCATTGCTGGCAACGTACTATTGCTGTATGATACCCAACTTCCGCTACTTGGGCACGGCCCCTCGAAGCTGGCAGGCCGAGCAAGCGTACAGAGACTTGCTGATGTACGCCTTTGACAGGGGAAACGAGGGCGGTAGGCCCCGCCGAATTAGCCGCTGGCTGCGTAACGTGAAGCAAAGGCCGTACCCAATGATTGAGTTCGTCAATGGCTCGACTATGGAGTTCAAGAGTGTAGACAAAGACGCCTCGGGCATTATGACCTGGGGTGGCGATATGGCCTCCGTAGACCAGGCAGAGGATCAGTCAATCGATCTCGAGAAGATCATGATGAATCTTGGCACCCGGCTTCGTGGACAGGTCGACGGCCGGGCCCGGCTCGGTAAGTTGATCTTGTTGGCCAATAGTGCCTACAACCCGTTGTTGTGGGAAATCTATGATGACTTCGATGCCGATCCTGAGCAGTTCGCCATGACAATGACCTCCTACGATAACCCGTACCTCACAGCTGCTCAGCTACGCAGCTTTGAGAAGATGTTCCGGGACAAGGATGAGGCCGATCGCCTGATGCGCTCCACACGCCCTCTCCCGAAAGGGAAGGAATTTACACAGGAACTGATCGTTGCCTGCCAGTCGGATTCGCTTGACGCACTGATGGACGAGGCTATCGAGAAGAAGATGCCTGGATATATCAAGGAAGGCAGCTCAAATGCCGGCGTTGTCAGGTGGGCACTCCCGTACCAGAAGGGCCACATGTATATCTTGGCCGGGGATCCCGGGCAGGCGAATCCACCCTATCGTAACTCGCCTCCGATCTTGGTCTTTGACATCACCGAGTTTCCGCAGAAGCCGGCTACCTTGGCGGCGTTCTACTGGGTGTCCGGGTTCGGCAGCTACTGGCCATTCATCAACATGATGAACTATCTCTACGAGACTTATCACCCAATCGAGGCGGCCTTTGATGCTACTGGTATTCAGAAGGCCTTCGATGAGCTTGGTGTTCTGGACGCGAGCAAGTTGTGGCTTCCCCTGGACTTGCACGGACTGAAGATGCACATGGTTCTGTGTCTCAAGGTGCTAATGGGCAAGGGAATGGTCAAAATGCCCAAAAGCCTGTATAGTATATGGAATCAGCTTCTGATGTGGCATATGCCCGACAAGGTGCTGCGCCAAGATATAGCGTCTACGCTATTCATGATTGGATTCTTGCTGAATCAGTTCTTGCCTAGGGGCATAGCCAGCGATGAGGATGTAGACTTCGAGACTCGCATTGAGGAAACAGATCGCTGGGGTCGCGTTCGGGCGGTAAGGGATCGTGTATCACTAAGGAGCATTCCATGACAAGTAACCTATTCTTGCTACGCACGAAGGTCAACGACGAAGGCTATGATCGTGGATACCCCATAGATCAGTGGAATGCCCAGGCCACACTTTACTCCGAGCACCTTGAGCACTTCAGTGGCCAATGGCTTGAGGAGACTATCAGCGAGACAAACTTCAACAAGAAGTATCCCCTGCAATACGATCCATGCGTTTTGCCTGTGATGCTCCACAACTCCTTCCTGTATGGCGAGGTGCCAGATGGCGCCGCTGCGCTGGTGCAGCCGCAGGTAGAGATATGGAATGGTGGCGAGAAGAGTACGAACGCCGCTGACACCAAGGCCGCAGAAAAGATGACCAACTTTCTGCGCAGCATTTGGGATGAAAATGGTGCTCGCGCCAAGCAGCTGCAGGTTGGCCTGGACTCACAAGTATTCGGCGGCTTTGTCCTTGGCACGTTCTACGATCCCGAGAGAGAGCTTCTTGATGGCGAGATACCCATCTCCATCTTGCGCTTTGACCCGGCAGACTTCTTCCCGGTGTGGAGGGCATCAGACCCCGACAGGCTCATTGACGTCCAGATTGCTTACGGGATCACGTCAATCCAAGCAGAAGAGCTGGGCGTGAAGATCGAGAACAACATTGCTCTGTATCGGGAGCAGTGGACTCGTGGGGAGTACGAAATCACTATTGACGACAAGGTGGTTACTATTTATGGCAATCCAGGAGAAGGCAAGACCCCCGCCGGCGTTATTCCGTTTGTCTACGTGCCGCATCCCCCGCGCATTGGTTTCTATGGAACATCCCTACTGAGAAGGAAGCTGTCACAAGCTAAGGAGATCAACGACACCATCGTCAACACCGGCGACATCATAGCCGAGGAAGCATTGAACATCCCGGCCATCCGCAATGTCAGGGAGCCGAAGATCACACGCCTGTCCGGTACCAAGCCCGTAATCAACCTAGGTTTCCAACAGGGCGACCGCATACCAGACATCATCTATCCCCCGCAGCGTGGATCCAGCGTAAGTAGCGCCACTGAGCACACCGAATCTCTTGTAAGCAGGCTACGAGGCGAGATGTACTGTTCGCCGGTGCTCTTTGGTGAGTCTGATGGAAGCCAGCGATCGGCGGCCTCATTGCAACTTCAGGCTATTCCAATGGTCGCACATATCCGTATGGAGCGAGCCCTATGCGACGCCGGCATGGCGCGGATCAACAAGAACATTCTGCGCATAGCTGCGGCAAAGGGAGTGGGGGGCATAACGCCCGTGATGGCGAGAAAGGCCAGATTGAAGAGCAACTGGTTCCCCATGATGCCCCGAGACGTCCTTGAAGAAGTGATGTCTCTCATATCCAGGGTACAGTCGAGTACACTATCTCCAGAGACCGCAATCGACAAGATGGGCGATGTACTTGACATTCCCGCAGAACTAGCTAAGATAGAGGCGTGGCAAGAAAAGCAGCGAGAGCAACAAGTGAAGACAACGAATGAAACAAATGCGTATGCCAACACTGGACGCTCTGGTGAGCTTGGTGGAAGACAAACTACTCAACCGAAGAAATAGGAGATACTGAATCATGACTGAAACACCTCCCGCTGGACAGGGCGCAGCCCCCACTGGCACAGTTGATGTTGGCCTGCTTACAGCGCAGCTTGCTGAGGCAAAACAGCTCAACGAGCGTTTGACCGGGACACAGAGCGCCAACGACCGCGCGTTGACTACTCTGAGAACCGAGAAAGAAGCACTCACGAAGGAACTGGTCGATGTCAAGGCCGCCTCACTGTCTGTTACGACAGACCTTAAGGCGAGCCGAACTCAAAACTCAAGCCTAAGCAAGCGTGTTGAAGAACTGGCACCATTCGAGCAGCAGGCCGCGGACAGGACCCTCGAGGTTTCGCAGATGCGTATCGCTGCAGTCCTCGCAGGTTCAAGCCCGGCCATTTCTCTTCTCGTCAAATCCAATGCCCTACCGAGAGCTGATACCGCGGAGGCTTTTGAAACAGCCTTGACGGAAATCGCTGCTGGTCTTGGCGGTGTGATTGGTGATGCTGCACGAGAGCAACTGTCGGGCGTTCGCCCGCCGGGTGTTCAGGGAGCCCCTCCCGCTACATCGGAATCTCTGGAAGAGGAAGCCATGCGGCTTATGGATCTTCCGGGCAGAACCGAAGAGGGACTAGCCATGTGGACTCAGGCACTCGAGCTACGGGCTAAACAAGCCTAAGGAGTAGGTAATGCCTACGTTTACCGCATTGGGGGAAAACTATCTCGTTAGTTCGACCCCCTGGCCCAACACCGAAGCCAGGAACCGAACCTGGTATGTTCCGTATATGATGGAGCCATACATGCGCCAGAGCCTCTGGCACCGTATTGTTCCATTCGCGGTTGATATGTCGGCTGTTCACGCAAAGTCGGCTGTCTTCACCGAACGCATTCCTCCGCAGCCCGACATCAGCGAGCTGGAGTTCCGTGGGATTACGGTTCCGCGGCAGTACTTCGATTCGCGTCAGATGACCGTAGACTTCAAGAGCTACGGTGGTGCGGTTCAGTACCACAAGTGGGACGCTATGATTTTCCAGTTTGCCAAGGCCGCAGAGAGCAACCCGCGCTTGGTCAATGCTGGAATCCCGAACACCAATCTGTCCGGTATCTTGCGCGGCGACCTTGGTGTAACTATGGTCCAGACGCTCGACCTCTTGGCCCGCAACGCCTTCCTCACCAATGCCAAGAACCGCTCTTTCTCGGAAGATGCCACCGGCTTCCATGACATTGCGGCCACTGACACCTTCAACCCGGAGATCGCCCGCGCCGTGAAGCTAGGCGCAGGCTACTCCCAGTATGGTAGCGATGGTATCTTCCCCGCGATTTTGTCTCCCGCGGCTACCTACGCCACTAAGCTGCTTGACAACGACGACAACACATACATGCGCTGGAAGGAAGCTATCGGCGATGCGAAGTTGCTCAACTACGTCATCGGGCAGTTCGAGGACATCACCTGGATTGAAAACTGGCGAATGGTGCTGTGGAACGTGGGCGAAACCCTCGCGTCCGCATCCATCATCCTGGCCGTTGAGCCCGGCGATGGCTCTCCCGATCCTGAGGTCTCCGCCTCCAACGTCGATGCTCACTGGGCAACTGGTGCGGCCGACGCTACCCACTACATCCAGCTCTCCAACATCACCGATCCCGGCACTGCCGAGACCGGCTTCAAGGTCAACGACATGATCACACTCTGTCGTGAGGTTGGTACCGAGGACAGTGCGCTCGAGACCTCCGGCTCGGCAGTCTGGAACGGCGAGAAGAACATCGACGTCCAGATCGTGGCGATCAACTACACGACCAACCGCATCAGCCTCCGCTACCCGGTCCTCAACGAGAACTACTTCACCGCTCTCGGGACTGGATTCTACGGTAATGTGATCAAGGCGCGGCCGGTTCACGCGGCCATCTTCCTCAAGAGGGGTCTTGGAGATCCCGGTGTTGGGGGCGTGGTTATGGAGCCACCGACCTTCTACATCAACCCTCCGCAGGACCAGCGTCACGCGGTTTGGGGCTTCAGCTGGGACAGCTACCTGGGTTACAGCATGATAA